>Ga0163179_10000634_pt1 | contig 25121 bp, 25 predicted proteins | sample AtlANTMetagenome_FD_109643 | JGI IMG/M metagenome (GOLD analysis project Ga0163179, IMG submission 109643) | Marine eukaryotic phytoplankton communities from the Atlantic Ocean - Atlantic ANT 2 Metagenome | ecosystem: Environmental > Aquatic > Marine > Oceanic | place: North Atlantic Ocean...
ATTTGATTCTAATAATGCCCTTGATATTATAGGTGATGAATCAACATGGGAGGCAAATTTGGGATGGGATGTTGCGGGGGTAGAACAAGCAACAAAAAACCACACATTAATTAGGAAAAGTTCGGTCAATACTCATAATGCTGGTGACTGGATGTCTTCTGCAGGAACTAATATGACAGATTCAGAGTGGATAGTTTTGGATCAAGATGATTTTTCAAATCTAGGGTTTCATGATTTTGATGGAAATCCAGTTGAATTTGGTTGTTTGTGTCCAGAGGCTAATAATTTCACTCCTGGTGCAACTGTTGATGATGGATCATGTGTTGTAGATGGTGGTTGTTCAGATAATTCGGCATTAAATTATTCAGGTGACATATGTTTGTCTGCATCATTTATAAATGAAAATTGTCAGTATGAAACTTTTGATATTTCAGGATGTTACGATGATGATCAAGCATGTAATATATTTGATTTTAATTCACAACCAACTATGAATAGTATGACACTAGCAGTTACTGATGTGTCTAATTTAATCTCAGGAGATTTATTGGCTTGTTTTTATATTGACGAACAGGGTTATATAAAATGTGGTGGTTCTGTCCTCTTCAATGGCGATCCACTTGCAATAGCAGCTTGGGCAGATGATCCATCAACTTCAAACATTGATGGGTTTCAAGATAATGATTCATTTATATTTTTGGTGTTAAGAGATGGTATTGTTTTAGAAACAACATCTTTATTGAATACCACAACCCCATTTAGTGCTACTTGGATTAATAACGGCTTTGGACAGATATCAGAATTGTCGGTTGGTGATGAATTTGTTCAAAATTGTATCTTCCCACTGATCGGATATGATTGTGATGGAAATTTTAATCCTGTAAAAATTTCAGAAGATCAATTATCAACAAAATCCTTAATTACTACAATTGATATATTAGGTAGAAAATTAAAATTGGGAAAGAACTCTCAGTTAAGAATGATGATCTATGATGATGGAACGATCGAAAAGAGGTTTTATTTAAATCATTAGATTACATCCTCTTTCTGTTGCGTTTTGAGCTCTTCCAAGGATATTAAACCCACTGTTTGTAGTATAACCTAAATCATTAGTTGCAATGAAGCCACAACTATATATATTGGCTAAGTCAATGATGTTTATGTATCCTCTTTTGCCATCTTGAATTATTTTGAAAGGATTTGTTTTGTCTCGTATAAGTATTTTTTTCCAGGGAGGACTTTGAAAACCGTTATTACGATGTAAGTAATATGATTGTGATAATAATTCAGCCATTCCATATTCTGAACATATGTTTTGGGTATTGAAGTTTGATTTTAATTCTTGATGTAGTTGTTCTTTAATTATTTTTCTTGTATTTCTTTTATTTCCACCAGTTTCAATAATAGTTCCATATTCTAGTTTTATATTACAGTATTTTGAAAATCCGAGTATCTCCATACTTAAACCAAATAAAATGTATGTTTCTTTTTTCCTTTCTAATTCTTGAATAGTATTTTTTAATTTTTCATATCTTTTGATAAAAAACCCACTACTTTTTTTATTACTTTTTTGAATAAGTTCTTGACACATAAAGGCTAAAGATGAGTTTTGATTATCTTCAAATTCAGGCACAAGACATAGGATTGTATATTTTTTTATATTTCCAAAAAATAATTTAAAACAATTGAGGATAGATTTTTTGTAAATATTTATATCCACCACCAGATGTTTTGCTCTTATTGACGTAGTTGTTCCACTACTTAAAAAAGTTATTTTGGGAGTCTTCCCTGAAGTAATAATATTTTTTGTTTTGAAGAATTCAATTGGTAGAAAGGGGATTTGTTGATATGTTTTTATCGGGGTTTTATGTTTGATAAGTTTCAGGTATTTTTTATAAATTGGATTGTGCTCAGATTGATAAAGGTATAGTTTTAATGCATATTCATTAAAATCAGTTTCATTTTTTATTCGAAAAATATTTTTTATATAATCGTTTATCTCCATATTTTTATAAAAATATAAATAAAAGTATTGAAAAGAATAATTTTTTTGTGTACAGGTAATTCTTGTAGGAGTCAAATGGCGGAAGGTTTTGCGAAACATATACTTGTTGGAGAAAATTTTTTGATAGAAAGTGCAGGTACACATCCAGAAGGGTTGAATCAAATTGCCATTAAAGTGATGTGGGAGCTCGGTATAAACATAGAGGGTCAAAAATCTAAATCTGTTGAATTCATTAATTTAGAGATCTTTGATGTGGTAGTTACAGTGTGTGATAATGCTAAAAATAGTTGTTTTTTACCATCCCATAAGAGAATTTTGCAGTATAATTTTTTGGATCCATCACTCAGTGAAGGCACGATTGATGAACAAATAGTTGTTTATCGTCAAGTTCGAGATGAACTTTATACTATGGTCAAAGAATTAATAAATAATTATAATATAATATGTCAAGAACTAAATTAAAAAAGTTCAAAAAACTAAAAGACATGCCTCATGTTATCCAACCTTCTCACGAAGAATTATTGAAAGATAATTTTTCATTGAAAGGTAAGTGGAAGGATACTTTTAATAATAATAATCCAATTATTTTAGAATTGGGATGTGGAAAAGGTGAATATACAATCGCTTTATCTAAAATGTTCCCAGAATATAATTATGTTGCGATAGATATTAAAGGTTCAAGGCTTTATAGTGGGGCAGAAATCGTGAATTTAGAAAACATTCAAAATGTGATTTTTATTAGGACTCAGATAGAATATTTAGAATCACTCTTCACAAAAGATGAAATCCAGGAGATATGGATTCCATTCCCAGACCCTCAAATAAAGTACCACAGAAGGAAAAAAAGACTTACCGGATTAAATTTCCTTCAAATATATAAACAAGTACTAAAAAAAAATGGTGTAATACATTTAAAAACAGATAGTGTTTTTTTATATGGATATACTTTAGGATTGTTAGAGGCGGGACCATATAAAATCATTAAAAACTCAATGGATATTTACCATATTAATTCTAGTATTGATAAACGTTTAAAAATCAAAACACATTATGAGAAAATGTTTTTGGATAAGAATAAGTTGATCACCTACCTTGCATTTTCTTTTCTTTAATAGAAAGAAATTATATTTTAGTACATAAATTTTTAATATGAGTTTAAATAGAGAGAAGATTATAAATGTATTAAAAGGTATTTTTGTTTATGATGACAAAAATTTAATTGATACGGGTTATGTAGATCAGTTGAAAGTTATTGATAATACAATTGATTTAGATATACGAGTTAGTAATCCAACTTTACAATTTAAAAATAAACTTAAAAAGTTAATAAAAGAACCGATTTTAAAACTCTACCCTAAAACAATATTGAATATAACTTTTGTTGTAAAGAAAGAGACCTCTTCTTCTCCATTGTCCAGGGTCAAAAATATTATAGCTGTAGCATCTGGTAAAGGTGGTGTTGGAAAGTCAACAGTGTCATCCAATCTAGCGGTTTCTTTGGTCAAACTGGGATATAAAGTAGGTATAATAGATGCAGATATATATGGTCCATCTTTACCACTTATGTTTGATGTTGAGACTGAAAAACCAAGAAAAGTAGAAAAAAATAATCAATCACTTATCAGTCCTGTTGAAAATCATGGTGTTAAAATCATGTCTATAGGTTTTTTTTCTTCCTCTTCTGACGCGATTGTATGGCGTGGACCAATGGCGACAAAAGCGTTAAAAACGATTATTACCCAAACAGATTGGGGTGAGTTGGATTATTTGTTGATTGATTTACCACCAGGAACTAGTGATATTCATTTAAGTCTTGTTCAAACAGTCTCTCTAACAGGAGCCTTGGTGGTGAGCACTCCTCAACCAGTCTCACTAATAGATGCGTCTAAGGCTATAAATATGTTTCAATTAAAAGATATTAAAGTTCCAGTTCTTGGTTTGGTTGAGAATATGTCGTGGTATTTGATTGGAGAAAATAAACACTATATTTTTGGTCGGGATGGTGGAAAAAGTTTGTCAGAATCATCTCAGGTCCCTTTACTGATAGAACTACCTCTTGATCAGACTATAAGGGAGGGTGGCGATGTCGGTCGTCCAGTTGCTTTACAAAATACAGATTTAGGGGGTTTGTTTCTAAGTTTAGGGACTCGTTTGGTAGAAGAGATTGATTTAAGAAATCAAAAATTACCAAAGACAAAAAAAGTAGAAATAAGTCATAATAGAGGTTGTAATTGATTATTTTTGTTAGATGAGTAATCTAGAAGAGAATTTACTAAAACGTGTTAATAAGGGGTTGGAGGAGGTTCGTCCTTATCTTCAAACGGATGGAGGGAATCTTTCTTTAGTGAAGATTTCCTCAGATATGATTGTCTTTATTCGGTTTGAGGGGGCTTGTCAAACATGTGATGTAAATCAGATGACGTTAAAATTAGGTATAGAAGAATCTGTAAAAAAGTATGCGCCAGAAATTCATTCTGTTGAAACAATTGATTAGAAGATGATACAATCAGATATAATTATTATAGGGGCTGGACCCTGTGGATTGTTTGCAGTATTTGAAGCAGGATTGTTAAAAATGAGGTGTCATTTAATTGATGCATTGCCCCAACCGGGAGGACAATGTTCTGAAATATATCCGAAGAAGCCTATCTATGATATTCCTGGGTATCCCAAAATACTCGCCGGTGAATTAATTGATAATTTAATACTACAGATAGAGCCATTCAAACCTGGTTTTACATTAGGGGAGCGGGTAGAAACAATAAAAAAAAATAAAGATGGATTTTTTTATGTTAAAACTAATTTAGGAACTGAACACCGAGGAAAAGTTATAGTTATTGCCGGGGGATTAGGTTGTTTTGAACCACGTAAACCTAGTATTAAAAATTTAAGTATGTTTGAGACAAAGGGGGTTGATTATATTATCAAAGACCCTCAAAAATACTTACACAAAAAAGTTGTTATTTCTGGGGGAGGAGATAGTGCTTTAGATTGGACCATCTTCCTTGCGGAAGAAATAGCCTCTGAAGTAATATTAGTACATAGACGTGATACATTTCGAGGTCATCCGGATTCTGTTACAAAAGTAAATGAATTAGCAAAGTCTGGTAAAATAAAATTAATTACTAATGCAGAAGTTATTGAATTAAAGGGAGAAAGTAATTTACAGTATTTAGATATAGAAACTGATCAAGGATTAGTGTGTTTACCAACAGATTATTGGATTCCTTTATTTGGTCTTACACCGAAATTAGGTCCCATAATAAATTGGCGATTGAATTTGGATAAAAACAGTATAGTTGTTAATAATGAGGATTACAGTACTAATATTCCGGGGATTTATGCTATAGGAGATATCAATACTTACCCAGGAAAATTAAAGTTGATACTAAGTGGTTTTCATGAAGCTGCATTAATGAGTCACTCGGCTTTTAAATATGTTTTTCCTGAAGGTAAAAAGTCATTTAAATACACAACAGTATTAGGTGAAATTAAAGGGTTTTAAAGGTGGAGAAAATAACAATTCATGTAATTGATACTGAAGAAAAAACTCATAAAATCATCACCGACACAAATACAGATTTGAATTTAATGGAAGTGGTTAGAGATGCTGGATTTACGATGGGTAATTGTGGTGGAATGGCATTATGTGCTTCTTGTCATTGTTATATTAATGCTGAGATAAAAGTCAATTCTAAAACAGTTGAAGAAGAGGATATGCTTAATCAATTGTACAATTCTGAGAAAAAAAGTAGATTAATTTGTCAAATCCCTATCGACGAAACTATAGATGGTATTGTTATACAAATAGTTAAAGATTAATTTTTCAACACTTTCGGAATGTTACAAACAGGAATGGGAGTAATTTTATGTTTATTTTGTTGATGGAGTTTATTATATATGTTTAATACTTCTTTTTTCCTTTTTGTTATTTTGTCCCCTTTTTTATAATTCATTGCCCACTCTAATTCTTTATATGTCGCTCCAATTTGTTCTTCATCACTTCTCCCATCCTCCCAAAGTCCATCAGTATATGTTGCATTTAAAATACAATTTTGAATACCACAAAATGTAGCTAGTTTTTTAACTTCTGATTTTGTTAAATCAGCTATGGGACTAATGTCAACACCTCCATCCCCATATTTTGTAAAGAAACCGATCCCAAAATCTTCAATTTTGTTCCCAGTTCCAACCACCAATCCATTTACTTTACTTGCAATTTGATATAATGTCATCATTCGAAGCCTTGCTTTTGTATTGGCCAAACTTAATTCTGAGTGAAATTTAATGGGAATAACTTTTTTGTACATTTCAAATGTATTTGATAAATCAATCGTTTCACATTGAATATTTTTATAATGTTTTCTCAACCAATTCATATGTGTCGTAGCATTGTCAATTTCATTTTTTTTTTGATGAATAGGCATGGAGATGACAATTGTTTTTAGTTCAGTTTCTGCACAGAGTGTTGAGGTTAGGGAAGAGTCAATCCCACCAGAAACACCAATCACAAGGTTTTTTATTTGATTTTGTAGTGCATATTCTTTCAACCAATTTGTAATAAATAGTTTTATTTTTTTTAATCTCATCCTTTAAAATAAAAATCCTAATCTTAGTCCTAGTTGATGAAAAAGAGCGTGTGGATCTTGAGTGTCACCCAACGCGTTTGTAATATTGTTGTTAAAGAATAAACTGCCTTCAACAGAGGTTTTTCCTCCGAGAGAATATTCGGCACCTAAGAAAAGGCAAATGTCAATCATGGCGGGGTTTGTGTTTTTATTTTCACTAGAACGAATCATTTCTTTCAATTTCAAATTGATGGAAGGTCCGATTCTCGCAAAATAGTTAAAATACCCAATCTCTCTCGACCTCATTTTTATTAGTAGAGGTATTGTTAAGTACTGTACTTTATAATCACTAGTTTCTTTTCCATTGGACGTGTTTTCAACAATTTCTCCACCTTTATAGGATATAGCAAATCCAGATTCTAATCTGTGATTATCATTTAGAGCCATTTCGATGGAATAACCATAAACTACTCCTGGATTACTATTTGTTTCAATCTCATCAGAGTCAGTTTGGATAAAATTTATACTTGGAGAGACATATAGTCCCATTCTAGTATTTTTGAGTTTTTCATTTAAACTTTGTGAAAAGCCCAAAGAAAATAAGAACCAAAAGTATAAGAGAAAATTTTTCTTTTTCATATTTTTAATATTATATGAGCTAATATACATTATATGAATAAGTAAATTGAAATGAAAAAACAGATTTTATTATTTTTTTTCGTGATAATTTGTGGGTTTTTTTTTAAAAACGTTTTTATAAAAAAACATTTTGTTAAAAATGTCTCAGAATGTGCCTTTGAGGTGTATAGATTTGAACAAGATTTTTTTAATATGGAAGTCGATTCTTTCAAGACAGTATTCCCCCTCTTAAAAAAAAAATATCCTACGTTTTTCACAGACACCACAATTAATTTTAAAGAAGAAGTCCTTTTAAATGACACATTAAATAGTATTTTTGATTCTGTTCAAATACTTTTTAAAGATGAATCATTGAATTTAAGTTCTTTAAGAAAAGGTTATTGTAATTATAAGAGTTATTTTCCCAGGGATACATTTAGTGTGTATACTTATTTAGAGGGAACATTTGATTATAGATATCCTGTTGTTTATTCTCATCAGAGGTTATATATTTCTCTAGACCTTTTTTTAGGAAGTGAACATAGTTTTTATAATAATATGTCTGATTATATTAGGTATTCACAGGATGTCCAGTTTTTACCAACCTCGTGTTTCCTTACTTTAGCTGGTCGACATATTCCATACCCAACACTAGATACATTTCTGTCTTCTATTATTCATTATGCCAAGGCTTATTTTTTCACTCAAAAAATGTTATTAGATATTCCATCCCACATCTTGTTTAAGTGTACTCCAGAAAAGATACAATGGTGTGAAAAAAATGAAAAAGTTATTTGGGAATATATGATAGAAAATGATTATTTGTTTTCCACATCAACTGATTTAATTGATCGATTTGTTTCATTAGCTCCTTTCTCCAAGTTTGGTTTGGATATCGATTCAGAGTCACCAGGAAGTGTAGGTGTTTGGTTAGGTTTACAAATCATTAATGCTTATGTAAAAAAGAATAATGTTTCGTTAGTAGAATTGTTGAACGAGACGGATTATATGAAAATATTAAACCAATCTGGCTATAAACCTTAAAATATGATAGAAAATAAAAAAACAGCAAATATTAATTTTACCATTTCTTTGGATGTGAATAATATTCCAGAAAACATAACCTGGACAGCGACTGATAGCCAAAAAGAGATTAATACCGCAAAAGCGGTTATGATATCTATTTGGGATGGTGAGGATAAAACTTCTTTGAAAATTAATTTATGGACCAAAGAGATGATGGCGGAAGAAATGAAATTTTTTACATTTCAAATCTTAGACTCCTTGTCAGAAAATTATAAGAAATCAATAGGTGATGAAAAAATCGCAAAAGAAATAAAAGACTTTGCGCAAAAAATTGGTAAAATGTCAAATGTGTTGAAATAAAATATTTAATTCTTGAATTTTTTTTAAAATTTCAGAGTTTCCGATATTTTTTTTCGCTGAAGAGATAATCGTTTCTGGTATGTTTTCCCAGTTACCTTGTTTTAGTTTTTTATCATGGATTTGAATCATCTGTCGTCTTTTTTCTTTATTGAGTTTTTCACATTTGGTGAAGACTCGGATAAAATAAATATTGTTTTCAACCAACCAAATCATTTTTTCTAAATCATTTTTTTGGGGGGGAATACGTATATCAATTAATAAGAACACACAGACTAATTGTATCCCCCTTTTTTTAAAGTATTTATTTGTTGTTTTTAGAATATTGTTCCGTTGGGTTTTACTTAATTTGGCATATCCGTATCCTGGTAAATCTACCAGTGCCCAGTTGTTATTTATAATGATGTGATGAATTAATTTTGTTTTTCCGGGCTTTGAAGAAGTGAATGCTACTCGGGATTTTAAGATACAGTTAATCAATGATGATTTTCCAACATTAGATCTTCCAATGAACGCGTATTCTGGAATTTTCATTATGGGACATTTTTCAACGGCATCATTACTATAAAATGCAGTTATTTCCAACGGAATCTTTTTCATAATTTCATTCCTTTAACCACTTTATTAAGATGTTGTTAAATTCTGTTGGTTTTTCAATCATTGGAGCGTGTCCACAGTTATCCATCCAGAAAAGTTCAGAATTGTCGATGTTTTTATGAAATTCTTCTCCAACTTCAGGCGGAGTAACTTTGTCATTTCTCCCCCATATAATACATGTCTTATGTTTTATATTTTTCAAATCATCTTTCATGTTGTGTCTTATGGCTGATTTAGCCATCATTAGAACACGTATAACTTTTTCACGACTATTTACTATTTCAAAAATCTCATCCACAAGTTTTTTAGAAGCTTTTTGGGGATCAAAAAATACTTCTTCCGTTTTTTGTTTTATATAGTCATAGTCTCCTCTTTTTGGAAATTTTCCACCTAAAGTGTTTTCATATAGTCCCGAACTTCCGGATAATATTAATTTGTTTATTTTTTCAGGATCTTTCAACGCTAAAAGTAATCCAATGTGCCCACCTAAAGAATTGCCTAGAATTGAACATTTTGTAATACCTAAATCTTTTAGAAAATTGTTAATAAACTTTGTTAATTCATTAACATTGGTTTTTATTAGTGGTAATTCATATAACGGAAGCATCGGTAAAATAACCCTGTAACCATGTTTTGGTAATTCATTTAAAGTACTTTCAAAGTTACTAACAGCACCCATTAAACCATGTAGTAGCAAAATAACTTCTCCCGCCCCCTTCTCGATGTAATCGTATTTTTTCATTAGGTGATTTCCATTGTAATCGGGGATAAATATATAGTTAAATAATCAATATTTATAATATTGAGATATAGTTATTAACATCAATGGGTTGAAAATGTTAATATACTGTTCATTTCGTGTTTAAAAAATAAGTGGTATAAAGTGGTATAAAGTGGGGTTAAATCCCTAATTTTGTCATTGTTAAGTGATAAAAGTGGGAATAATGAATATGCATTTGATTGGAGTTTATGAATGTAAATTAGATTCAAAGAGTAGGTTGATGCTGCCGAAGGCGTTTAAAAAACAGTTGGCCTCCTCTCTGACATCTCCATTTATATTAAAAAGAAGTGTCTTTCATAAATGTTTGGAATTATTTACAATGGAGGAATGGAATAAGGTTGTTTTAGAGATTAATAAATTAAATCGCTTTGTTAAAAAAAATAATGATTTCATTCGGATGTTTACCGCGGGTGTTAAAATGATACAACTTGATGTTACGGGACGTTTATTGTTACCTAAAGACCTACAGTTATTTGCAAAAATTAAAAGAAATGTTGTCTTGTCAAGTTCAGCTAATATGATTGAGGTTTGGGACAAATCAGCTTATGAAAAAATAATAAATAATGACACCATTGATTTTGCCTCTCTTGCTGAAGACGTAATGGGCTCACAAGATATTAAGAATGACTGATTATCATGTCCCAGTTTTATTGAAGGAGTCAGTGGTGGGGTTAAATATAGATCCAGAAGGAATTTATATTGATGTGACATATGGCTCTGGTGGACATTCTAAGGCAATACTGAAGCGATTGACAAAGGGGAAATTAATAGTATTTGATCAAGATCAACAAAGTGTGAAAAATAAAATAATTGGAGATACAAGGTTTACAATGATTAATAAAAATTTTAAAAATTTAAAATCAGAACTTAAAAAATTGGGAGTCAATACTATTAATGGATTAATTGCGGACTTAGGTGTTTCTTCACATCATTTTAGTGATAATGGTAGAGGGTTTTCATTCCAATATGAGGCAAGATTAGATATGCGTATGGATAACAATTCACAAAAAGACGCGGTATTTATTTTGAATCAATATGATAGAAAAAATTTAGAAAGAATATTTTTTGAACATGCGGATTTTCACAATAGAAGACTTATAACAGATAAAATAATAATCGCTCGTGTTAAGAAACCGATTTTGACAACTTTTGATTTAAAAGAAATCTTTCAAGGTTTTGTTTCAAGTAGAAATGAAAATAAATTTTTCGCAAGGTTATTTCAGGCTATAAGAATAGAAGTTAATGATGAGTTAAATGTATTAAAGCATTTATTACTTCAAGCTTTAGATCTTTTGAATTCTTCAGGACGATTAGTCGTGATTTCGTATCATTCTTTAGAAGATGTTCTTGTAAAAAGATTTATGAAGTTTGGACATTTTTCCAATACTCCTCAAAAAGATTTTTTTGGAAAAGTCTCTACTCCATTTAAGGTGCTAACAAAGTCACCAATTTCACCAAGAGAACAGGAATTAAAATCTAACAGTAGATCTAGAAGTGCCAAATTACGAATTTGTGAAAAATTATGATGATGAAAACTGATAATAAGATTTTTTCAATTTTTAGAAATAGGGATTTATTTGACATTAAATCATTTGTCATTGTTTTTACAATATATTCTTTGATTAGTATTTGGTTTTCTCATATGTCCACGAAACAAGATGAAAAAATTTATTTTAAACAGGAACAAGTTAAGTTATTAAAATCGGAATATGTTATTTCAAAAACAATTTTGATGGAGACTACAAAACAGTCAACATTACTAAACCAAGCAAAAAGATTTCATTTATATCCACCAGAAAAACCCATAACTATTATCAATCTGAAATATGAAGAATAATCATCGATTAAGAATAACATTTGTTAGTATCTGTGTTTTGATATCAGGTACCGCGATAGTGGTTAGTATTTTAAAGATCATCAATTCACCTGAGTACTCTGTAGTTGATCATTTGAAAACGGTGACTATTAAGGCGGAAAGAGGTAATATCTATACACAAGATTATCAATTATTAGCTGTCACATCTTCACGATATGAATTGAGATTTGATGGTACTTATTTGAGTGCAACAGAGAAAGAGTTAAGTGTTTTGGCCGCAGATTTGGCAAGGATATTTAAAAACAAAACCCAAGAGGATTATTTAAACGAATTATTAAGAGCGAAGAATAAAAAATATTTCTTATTAAAAAGAGACGCTTCATTATTGGAGATAGAAAAAATAAAAAAAATAAATTTTTATAAAAAATCTTTAAATGGAGGACTAATTATTGTTCAGTACTCAACCCGTGAAAAGCCTAATAAAAATTCTGCATCACGAACAATTGGGGATCTTTTTAAAGACAATAATACACCGATTTATGGTTTAGAGTATAGTTATAATTCTAATCTTATGGGAATAAATGGTAGACATCTTGTCTTACATGAACCGGGAATAGATAGAAAAATTAAAAGTTCAGACAACACACCACCAACACCAGGAAAAGATTTAATTACAACATTGGAGTTAGATTATCAGGATATACTGGATCAGGCATTATTACGTCAGTTGGAGAATTATGAAGCAACTTTTGGAATGGCCATCCTCATGGAGGTAAAGACGGGAAAAATAAAAGCCATCACTAATTTAGATAAAACCAAATCTAATAAATATGCAGAAACATTTAATTATGCAGTTAGTCATCAAATGGAACCTGGTTCTACATTTAAATTAGCTTCCATAATGGCATATTTGGAAGATTTCAATGGGAATATAGAAGATACTATTGACTGTAAGTATGGAAAATACAAATTTAAAGGAGCTCCTATTGTAACAACTGATAGTGAAAGTTTAGGTGTTGTGTCTTTAAAAGAAGCTTTTGCAGAGTCTTCTAATATAGGTATGGGAAGATTAATTATGAATAATTACAGTGTTAACCCAGAAAATTTTTTAAATAGGATTTTCAATTTTGGTCTTGGTGATAAATCAAAGATTGATTTGAATGGTGTACCGAAGCCTAATCTGTCATTTCCGGGAGATCCTTCATGGTCTGGAATTTCATTACCATGGATGTCATTTGGATATGGTTTTAGTTTAACGGCATTAGATATTTTAACTTTTTATAATAGTGTTGCAAATGACGGTTATTTTGTTCCACCCTATTTAGGAAATTCTTTACGTCAAGGAAGTGAGTTTTTTGAAATAGAAAGAGATAATCTTCCACAAACTATTTGTTCAGCATCTACTATACGTAAGGCTCATATTTTGTTACGAGAGGTGGTATTAACTGGCACTGGAAGCGTATTAAATTCTTTGCCATTTCCTGTTTCCGGAAAAACTGGTACAGCTGTTAAACACTATAGTACACCTCAAAAAAATAAACAATATCAATCGTCATTCGCCGGGTTTTTCCCATCTGATCAACCTAAATATAGTTGTATTGTTATTATAGATAGTCCTAATCCAAAAATTGGATTTTATGGTTCAGAAGTAGCGGTTCCTGTCTTTAAAGAAATTGCAAATAAGATTTATTTAAAAGAAGGTATAAAATGGAATAGTCCAAATATCAATATGAATACAGACTGGTATTCGTCCATATCAGAAATATTACAAAAACAAAATGAGTCTAATCACTCAAAAGCTGTCAAGAAAGGTTTTTATCCGTCTGTTATCGGGATGCATGTTAGAGAGGCTACTAGAATATTAGAAAGGTCTGGTTATAAGGTGTTTATAAAGGGGAAGTATGGAAATGTGATAAAACAGTATCCAAAACCAAACACTCCTATAAAGAATAATCAAGCCATAACACTATTTATATAATGAAGGTATTAAGAGAATTATTATATGATTTAAGTATTACACATGTTATAGGTAATACGAATATGGCTATTTCTAGTATTCATCTTAATTCTAATGAAGTAATTAATGGTGGATTCTTCATTGCAATTCAAGGTGATAAGGTTAATGGTCATGAGTTTATTTCTGACGCGATTTCATTAGGTGCAATTGCAATACTTTGTGAAACACTACCTAAACAAATTATTAATGGTATTACTTATATTCAAGTTGAAAATAGTAGTTTTTCTTTAGGATTGATCGCGTCAAGTTTTTTTAATCATCCATCTAAAAAAATAAAGTTGATAGGAGTGACTGGAACAAACGGAAAAACATCTACGGTATACTATCTGTCTTCATTGTTTAGACAATTAAATTTTAAGGTGGGATTAATTTCAACAATTGAATATCATATTAATGATATCATTTATCCGAGTACACATACGACCCCTAATCCGATTGTGTTGAATCAGTTATTGTCAGATATGGTAGAGGCTGGATGTGATTATTGTTTTATGGAAGTGAGTTCTCATGGAATTCATCAAAATAGAATTGTTGGATTGGACTTTGATATAGGTATTTTTTCAAATATTAGTCGTGACCATTTAGATTATCATAATTCATTTAATGAATATATTATTTGTAAAAAGAAGTTTTTTGATAATTTATCACCAACTGCTACTGCAATTGTTAACATCGATGATGAGTATAGTAAAACCATGTTATTGGATAATGATTCAAAACAAATATATTTTGGAACACATCCGTCAGCTCATTTTTCAGGTCATATAGTAGAGTCCACTATTGAAGGTTTATCTATGGTAATAGATCGAAAAGAGCTTGCGACACGTTTGATAGGAGATTTCACATTATATAATCTTTTAGTGACATATGTCGTTGCTTTAGAATTTAATCAAGAAAAAGAATCGGTTTTTACTATTTTGAGTAATTTGAAATCTGTTCCAGGTAGATTTAATATTATTAAAAACACACATTCTAGTGTAACTGGGATTGTTGATTATGCTCATAGTCCAGATGCTTTAGAAAAAGTATTAATGTCTCTTTCCAAATTTTGTTCTCTTCAGACGGATCTGGTGATAGTCATAGGTTGTGGAGGAGATCGAGATAAGGGTAAAAGACCTCTTATGGGTAAACTCGCCTCTGAAAATAGTTTTATGTCCATTTTCACAACAGACAATCCTAGATTTGAAGACCCAAATGTTATTATTTCAGATATGTATAACGGAGTTGATACATTGTTTAATCAAAATGTTAAGAAAATTCTTAACAGATCAGAGGCGGTGAAAGAAGCTGTTTCTATAGCTAAGAGTCAGTCATCTAAAGATATTATTGTTTTGGTGGTAGGTAAAGGACATGAGAAATATCAAGATACTTGTGGAGTTAAAACACCATTTGATGATTATCAAATCCTACAAAATTTTTTAAAAGAATAAACTTATGTTACACTATTTATTTGATTATTTATATGATATAGGAGTTAATCCAAATTACCATAATTTATTTAATTATATCTCTATTAGATCTGTATGTGCAATGATAATCTCATTATTTGTCACAGTATATTTTGGAAAAATGATAATATCATTTTTGTCTAAAAAATTGGTACAAGATCAGGTTCGAGATTTGGGATTAAGTGGTCAAGTGGAAAAAACAGGAACTCCAACAATGGGAGGAATAATCATTTTATTAGGAATTTTAATCCCCACTCTTTTATTATGTAGACTGGATAATATTTATGTCATTTTAATGTTGATTACCACAATTTGGATGGGGTTAATAGGATTTTGGGATGATTATATAAAGGTTTTCAAGAATAATAAACGTGGACTTGCAGGTAGGTTTAAAATTGTGGGTCAGGTCCTTTTAGGATGCTTGATATCGGCCTGTGTATTTTTACATCCTGATATTGTAATACAAGAGAATATTTCAAAATCACCTGAGACTATTTTAATACTGGATCAAGAATCTCCTCTTTTATTTGAAAGAGCAGAGAAGTCTTTGAAAACTACCATACCATTTTTTAAAAATAATCAATTGGACTATACTGATTTGATTTCTAGTTCTTTACGTAAAGATTTTCTGGTTTTTCTTTTTTTCAGTTTTATTGTGGTATTTATTATTACAGCAGTTTCCAACTCCGCAAATTTGACAGATGGCATTGATGGATTAGCTACAGGAATTTCTGCGATTATTGGAACAACATTAGGTGTTTTTTGTTATGTGTCAGGAAATATGGTGTTTGCAAATTATTTGGATATTATGTTCATTCCAAATACAGGAGAATTAGTAGTTTTTATATCTGCATTTGTTGGTTCTTGTGTTGGATTTTTATGGTATAATTCATTTCCTGCTCAGGTATTTATGGGTGATACAGGTAGTTTAGCTTTAGGTGGAATAATAGGTGTTTTAGCAATCTTAATTAGAAAAGAATTATTAATTCCTATTTTTTGTGGAATCTTCTTTGTCGAAAGTTTATCTGTTATATTACAAGTCTCATATTTTAAATATACTAAAAGAAAACTCGGTGTAGGTAAAAGAATTTTCTTAATGTCACCACTTCATCATCATTTTCAAAAACTAGGTATTCATGAAAGTAAATTAGTAACTCGTTTTTGGATAGTTTGTGTGTTTTTATGTTTACTCGCATTTGTCACTTTAAAATTACGATAAATGAATAATTGTGTAAATCAAATAATTTCAAAGAAAAACGTGTTGGTGGTTGGTGCTGGTCAAAGTGGTTTTTGGGCAAGTAAATTAGCTATTTCGAAAGGGTATAATGTTTATTTAACAAGCACGACATTAATAGAAGAAAAAAAGAAGAATCACTTGTTAAGTTTAGGAGTAAAAATAGAAGAGGGACAAAACTCGACTAATTATTTACAATTAATTGATTTTATTATTAAGAGTCCAGGCGTTCCTAATGAAATTGAGTTTTTACAAAACGCAAAAAATGAATCTATTACTATTATTTCTGAAATAGAATTTGCATTTCATTTCACTGACGCTTTTTTAATCGCAATCACCGGAACAAATGGTAAAACAACTACAGCTTCATTGGCTTTTCATATATTAAAATCAGCGGGTTTGGATGTTGATTTAGTAGGTAATATTGGTCGAAGTTTTTCTGAGGGTGTTCTCACAAAAAAATCCGATTATTATATTCTTGAGTTAAGTAGTTTTCAGTTAGATGATATCATTTCTTTTAAACCCAATGTTGCGGTATTATTAAATATAACTCCAGATCATTTGGATAGGTATAATAATGATTTTACAAAATATATTAAATCAAAACTTAGAATAACACTGAATCAATCTACCAAAGATGATTTCATTTATTTTCTTCATGATGAATATATAATAAATCATCTAAGTAAGATAAAAGCACATCAACATGCATTTGGTACAAAACCAAACTCTATACAATTGGGAGCGTGGTTGGATAATAATAAAATAATAATTAACACATCAAAAAATCAATTTACTATGACAATACATAATTTAGCCCTACAGGGCACACATAATTTGTATAATTCTATGGCAGCTAGTATTGTAGCTAGTCGATTAGGAATTAGAAAAGAAATTATTAAGGAATCTCTTTCAAATTTTAAAGGAATAGAACATAGATTAGAGTTCGTTACTGAAATAGCAGGCATTAAGTTTATTAATGACTCAAAGGCAACAAATTGTAATTCAGTTTATTATGCTTTGGAGAGTATTACGACACCGATAATTTGGATTTGTGGCGGTGTTGATAAGGGAAATGATTATTCAATCTTACAAGATTTAGTAAGTAATAAAGTGAGAAGTATTATTCATCTAGGGAAAAAATCCAATAAAATTCAAAAATCTTTTTCCCATGATGTCGAAGACATTATCAATGTGGATAATATGTCTGATGCCGTCAATTATTCTTACAGACTAGCATCTAATGGTGATACTGTTTTATTGTCACCAGCATGTTCAAGTTTTGATTTATTCAAGGATTATGAGGAACGGGGACAAGTTTTTAAATCTTGTGTTTTATCCATTTAAAATTTCACTATGTTTAAGTTGTTTGGGGATAAGATTATTTGGACAGTTTTGATTTTATTGTTAATAACATCTGTATTATTAATATATAGTTCGGGAGGATCAGAATCTATCGGTACACATATCACCCATTTATTAATGGGGTTAGGGTTAATTTTTATTTTCTCCAGATTTAATTATAGGTATTTTACAAATTTATCCACCATTTTATTAACTTTCTCAGGAGTATTATTATTCTTCTTAATCCTCAGTCCCTCATATGATGGATCTATAATATCAAATTTTAAAGGTCGATGGATTAGGATGGGGACTTTTTCATTTCAACCATCAGAATTAGCAAAATATAGTTTGATTTTATTTTTGTGTCGTAATTTGGTTATGTATAAACAAGAAATTTTAAGATTTTCACACCTTTTTTTGTATATACTTTTCCCAACCATTCTCATTTTTTTATTAGTATTTCCGTTTAATTTATCGACAGCACTTCTTATTTTTTTCATTGCTGTTTTTTTAATTTTTATATCAGGATATCCCATTAAATTATTTTTTAAATATATTTTAACCCCCACTCTTATATTGTTTGGTTTTTTTTTCTCATTATTGATTGTTAACCCTCCCGAATCGAGTTTGTCATTTCTTCCTCGATTAACTACTTGGAAAAATAGAATTTGTTTAAAAGAATTTAAACAACCACCTTTAAGTTGGGTTGATTGTTCAGCATATAACCCCACAAAAATTTATAGTAATAATTATCAAATAGATAAAGCTTTAGGTGCAATTAATCGGGGAGGCATAATTGGAAAAGGTGCCGGAAAAAGTTTTTATAAAAAATTATTACCGGATTCTACTTCTGATTTTGTATTTGCTATCTTATTAGAAGAATATGGTTTTGTGGGTGGAGTTGGTATCTTGTTTTTATATTTATTATTCTATCAGAGAATTTTAATTTCAGGGATTTATTCAATTGATGAATTCCCTAGATTATTATTATTTGGTCTGGGAAGTGTAGTGGTATTTCAGGCCTTATTACATATGTGTGTTTCTGTTAATATTTTGCCTGTAACAGGTCAAACATTACCTTTAGTTAGTAAAGGAGGATCTTCTGTTTGGGTAACATCACTTGCACTTGGAATTATTTTGAATATTACTCATCAAATAAAAAATCAATAAAAGAAATGACAAAGAACAAAACTATTATAATTACTTGTGGTGGAACAGGAGGACATATATTTCCAGCCATTGAAATTGCAAAGTTTTTCAAAAAACAGGATTCTTTAGATGTTTTGTTTGTTGGAGCTTTAGGTAGAATGGAAATGGATAAAGTTCCCAAGACTGGCTTCAAAATAATCGGAATTTGGATACAAGGATATTATAGGAAATCCATTTTCAGAAACCTACTTTTCCCATTAAAACTAATAATCAGTTTAATTCAATCTTTTTTCATTTTAAGAAAACACAAACCTTTGGCTGTTATAGGTACTGGTGGGTTTGCTAGTTTTCCCATTTTATATGTTGCTTCATTTCTTGGAATTAAAACTTATATACAAGAACAGAACTGTTATCCTGGATTAGCTAATAGGATACTGGGTAAGCGTGTAAACAGAGTTTTTGTTGCTCATACCGGTCTGGAAAAGTTTTTCCCTAAAAATAAAATATTGAATTTTGGAAATCCTGTTAGAAAATCTTTAAAAATAGATACGGTATCTAAAAAAGAAAGTAGAGAATTTTTTGGATTGAAAGAAGATGTATTCACCATTCTAGTTATTGGAGGAAGTTTGGGGGCTGAAGCTATTAATAAGGCCATCCATTCAATACTTTGTTCTTCCTCTGAATTATCCTTTTGGATAAATCAAGAATTTAAGAATGGGAAAAATTCAGAAGATTATAATAAATACATGTCATTCCGTGAACGGAAGTTAGAAGACCAGGTGCCAGAATATATAAAGTTAATTAAGAAGCTTCAAATGTTTGGAAATAACTGCCAATTTATTTGGCAAACAGGTGACAAAGGTGGATCAAGTCATTCTCTAAGATTATATAAAGAAAAATTCGAGTTTTTAGTAAAGGACAAACCAGAGGATGTATTCATTGAGTATATTAGTGGGATTTATCATCAGAATTATTGTTCAGTACATAAATTTATTGATAGAATGGATTTAGCTTATCAGGCTGCTGACATTGTGATTTCTAGAGCGGGTGCAATAGCAATATCTGAAATATGTTTTTTATCTAAACCAAGTATTTTAATTCCCTCACCTCATGTTACTGCAGATCATCAGACAATTAATGCAGAATATTTAGTTACTAATGATGCGTGTATAGTGTTTCCTGAAAACCACCTTAATAAGGAGGCCCTTGTAGATGATAATAGTCAGGACCTTTCTCGTTTTACCTACCCATCCAAGTCTTCTTTAGACCCCATAGGCAAATTCCCTATTAAATTGATTACGGCAATAAATGATCTCAAAAATAAAGACAAAAGAGAACAGATGGGAAAAAATGCAAATAAATTATTTAAGTATAATACTGCTGACGAAATAACTTCGGTTATTTTAAGTGATATCAAATTAGTTTAATTTATGTGTCAGGATTTTAAAAAATATAAAAATATTTTCTTTTTAGGTATTGGTGGTGTTGGGATGAGTGGTTTGGCTAGTTGGTGTTATAGTAAGAATTTTAATGTTATGGGATATGATAAGAATATCAGTGTTCTTTCAAGTAAATTGGAGTCGATGGGAATTAAAGTAATATATAAATTATCTCTTCAAAGTATTACTGATAATTTCTTAGACAATAGTACTACATTGGTGGTTTTTACACCAGCTATAAATGAGGAAAATATATTTCTTGATTTTTTCAATAAGAATAATTTTGTAGTTGTTAAGCGAGCTGAACTTTTGGGACAAATTTGTTCTGATTATAATGTAATCGCGATCACGGGTACACATGGTAAAACAACTGTATCTATAATGTTATCTCATATTTTGACTGTTGCGGGGTATGATCCCAACGCCTTTTTTGGAGGTATATCTAATAACTATCAAAGTAATGTTTTATTGGGAAAAAGTGATTATATGATAGTAGAGGCAGATGAATATGACAGATCTTTTTTAGAACTTAACCCGGTTATGGGGTTAATTACATCATTAGACAGAGACCATATAGATACGTATGAGTCAAAGGATAGTATGGTAGAGGCATATGCCATGTTTTGTCTGAATATTTTTAACAATTCCACCATCAGCATCCAATCTTCTATTAAAAGAGAAGTTTTTATATCAAACTCTATTAAAAAAGAAATTTTTGATAAGATAGAATCTTATTTTGAGACTGATATCAAATTAACACAGATTTCTCACACAACTAATATGATAGATAATGGTAGTTTAATTAATTTATGTGATCACAATGTTAAAAATGCTGCATTAGCTACTCAATTAGCTTTATCACTTGGTGTCAAAAAAACAGTTATTGAAAAAGCTTTTCAGAGTTTTAAAGGTGTTAAACGTAGATTTGAATACCATCATCACTCAGAGAAATTGATTTTAATAGATGATTATGCCCATCATCCAAAAGAATTAAGTGTTTTAATTGAAAGTGTACGTAAATTATATTCCACAAAAAAAATATTTTTAATTTTTGAACCACATCTATTTTCTAGAACACAAGCTTTAGAAGAAGATTTTTGTAAAGTTCTTAGTCTGGTAGATAAGTTAGTATTATTAGATATATATCCAGCAAGAGAACTCCCTATAAAAGGAGTTTCGTCTGAGAATTTATTAAAGAAAATTAATTTAAAATATAAATGGTGTTCAGATTACAATAATCTGAAAGATATTTTAAAAGAACAGCATCCTAGTTTGGTGTTAACAGTTGGTGCTGGAGAGGTGTTTAAATTGATTCCAATGATAAAAACAACTTTATTATGAGAACCTATTCAAAGATTTTAAAGGTGGTTATGTGTTTTGTTTTGTTGTTGGGTATGATTATTTTTTCAATAGGTTTTGGTCACGACAAATTTACCTCCTCGCAAGCTATTATTGTAAAATTTATGTCAGAAAACATATATAAAAATGTGTCAGAGGATTTTTTTGTTAAAAAATCACAGGTTTTTTTTAGTAATCAAGATTCTCTAATAAATGATATAAACACTTCATTGTTAGAAGATTTGATAAATGATGAGAAATATGTACGAAAAGCTGAAGTATATTTAGATTTGGAGGGAGTGATAAATGTCTTTATTTATTTTCGAAAGCCATTTGTGAAGGTTTTGAAGAATGAAAGACTGTATTATTATGATGTTGAAGGTGTTGAATTACCAGCTTCAACTCCTCCAAAAGAAGATCTTTTGGTTGTAAGTGGAGATTTGTATTCAGAAGATTTGAAAAGGGTGTTGCCTTTGGTAAATGAAATATATAATAATAGTATGTTAAATCAGTTAATTGGGGGAATTTATTACACGTTGGATACTGGTTATACGTTGTCTTCAAAATTATGTGATTTGGGGATTGTTTTAGGGAAAAATCCAGTGTTAAATCTTAAAAAGATACAGGTATTAGAATTATTTTCCATTTTTCTTGCTGAAGAGTTGGGATGTGATTATTGTACATCTATTAATTTAGAATATGACAACCAAATAATATGTATTAAATAATGACACAAGAAAAAATTGTATTTGGATTAGATATAGGTACTACTAAAATAGTTTGTTTAGCAGGAAAGTTAAATGAACATGGAAAATTAGAAGTTTTAGCAGTAGGTAAAGCAAAGTCTTTAGGAGTACATCGTGGTATTGTAAATAATATAATGCAAACAGTTCAGTCTATAAATCACGCAGTGAGTATTGTAAAGGAAAAGTTTGATTTGGAGGTGACGGTTGTTTCAACAGGAATAGCAGGACAACATATTCGAAGTTTACAACATCAAGATTATATAACAAGAGAAAACCCGGAGGAATTTATTGATAGTAATGATGTTGAAAAACTACATGATAATGTTAAAAAATTAATTCTTTTACCTGGAGAGGAGATAATTCATGTGTTAGCGCAGGAATATAAAATAGATGGAGAAACAGATATAAAACAACCAGAAGGGATGTATGGAAGTAGATTAGAAGCGAGTTTTCATATTGTTGCAGGTCAAACAGCGGCGATAAAAAATATTACCAGATGTGTTTTTACATCTGGTTTAAAGATTAACGCTTTAAATTTAGAGCCTCTAGCTTCAGCAGATGCCGTATTAAGTGAAGAAGAAAAGGAGGCTGGAGTTGTGTTGGTTGATATCGGAGGTGGAACAACAGATGTTGCTATTTTTAAAGATGGTATTATACGTCATACCGCTGTAATACCCTTTGGTGGTAATGTTATCACAGATGATGTCAAGGAGGGATGTTCTATTATTGAAAAGGATGCCGAATTATTAAAAGTAAGATTTGGGTCCGCGTGGCCAGATGAAAATAAAGATAGTGAAATAGTTTCCATCCCAGGTTTAAGGGGAGGAGATCCAAAAGAAATTTCTTTAAAGAATTTGTCTTTAATCATTAAGGCTCGAGTCGAAGAAATTATAGATCAAGTTTATCGTCAAATCACATCTTATGGATTCCAAGAAGGGAAAAACAAATTGATTGCTGGAATTGTTTTGACTGGTGGTGGCGCACAATTGAAACATATAAAACAATTAACAGAATATATAACTGGCATGCAAACTCGGATAGGATTTGCAAATGAGCATTTAGCTAAGGGAAATCCTGATGAAATCTCCCACCCATCTTATGCTACATCTGTAGGGTTAGTTCTGAGAAGTTTAAGGATGAACAACTTTGAGGACGTACAAGATAGTGGGACGTCCGAAAATAATGGAAATAAGATCTCTTTTTTTGAATCTTGGTCAAATAAGTTTTTAAAGTATTTATTAAATGAATAATAATTTTAGTTTATGTTAAGTGATAAAAATAATTTTATGAATTCTCATTCAGAAGGATTGGGGGATTTATTTTCTCAAAATGAGGAGAATGGTTTGGAATCAAATTCTATTGAGGAAACAGATATGGTAACAGACTCTATAGAAGAAGATATGGTCTTAGATTTTGAGGAAACAGATATGGTAACAGACTCTATAGAAGAAGATATGGTCTTAGATTTTGAGGAAACAGATATGGCAATAGATTCTATAGAAGAAGATATGATCTTAGATTTTAAGGAAACAGATATGGCAATAGACTCTGAAGAAGAAGATATGGCAATAGACTCTGAAGAAGAAGATATGACAATAGCCTCTGAAGAAGAAGATATGGTAATAGACTCTGAAGAAGAAGATATGGTAATAGACTCTGAAGAAGATATGTTAATGGATTCTCAGGAAGAGAATACTTTCGAAAAAGACTTAGATTTGGATTTTGAAAATGTGACGAAAAATGTACTAGAAGAAAATAAAAAAGATGAAAATATATTAGATTTTGATTTACCTAAGTATATGTCTTCTGTGATCAAGGTAATTGGTGTAGGTGGAGGAGGAAGTAACGCTGTAAATCACATGATTAATGAGGGAATTGGTGGTGTAGATTTTGTAATTTGTAATACTGATGCTCAGGCCCTTGAAAAGGGTCTAGCACCTATAAAAATTCAGTTAGGTGTTTCTTTAACGGAAGGACTGGGAGCCGGTGAAAACCCTAATGTCGGGGAACAAGCCGCTCTTGAAAGTGAAAAGGATATAGTTTCCATCTTAGAAAAAAACACTAAAATGGTTTTTGTGACCGCTGGAATGGGAGGTGGAACAGGAACAGGAGCGGCTCCTATAATAGCGAAAATATGTAAAGATTTAGATATTTTGACGATTGGGATTGTAACTGTTCCATTTGGTTTTGAAGGTCCTAAAAGATTTAAACAGGCCCAAGAAGGTATAGAAAAAATGCGGGAATATGTTGACTCATTAGTTGTTATCAATAATGATAAATTAGTAGAGGTTTACGGTAATTTAGGTTTAAGATCGGGATTTGCAAAGGCTGATGAAACCTTAATGGTTGCAGCGAGAGGTATTTCGGAAGTGATCACAAAAAATTGTTTAGTAAATATAGACTTAAATGACGCAAAAACTGTTTTAAAGGATAGTGGTACGGCGATTATGGGATATGGAAAGGCGAGTGGTCCCAATCGAGCAGAAGATGCTTTATTACAAGCTTTAGACTCACCTTTATTGAATGATAATCACATTAAGGGAGCAAATAAGATTTTATTGTTAATCCTTTCAGGAAAAGATGAGTTGACTATTAATGAACATGCGGAAATAAATCAATATTTACAGAGAGAAGCCGG
>Ga0163179_10000637_pt1 | contig 25036 bp, 25 predicted proteins | sample AtlANTMetagenome_FD_109643 | JGI IMG/M metagenome (GOLD analysis project Ga0163179, IMG submission 109643) | Marine eukaryotic phytoplankton communities from the Atlantic Ocean - Atlantic ANT 2 Metagenome | ecosystem: Environmental > Aquatic > Marine > Oceanic | place: North Atlantic Ocean...
CACAAACACTTACGCGCTCATGTACGGGCCGACTCGTCTATCCGACTTGCCCGGTAGACCTCTCCTCAGAAACTCCGCTCTCACACTACCGGCCGAAACCGCTCGCCTGTGCGCTTGTATCTGAGCGAAAAATCGCTCCTTCTTGGGGTTTATGACGTCAAAGATCAGTCCGAGGACTCTACCTCCTCGGTCGTACACCAGGTTTGCCCGGGTGCCGCTAAGTCTATTTGCAGGTTGCGTGCCAACTTCCCCATTTCCTAATTTCAACCCCTTAGAGACACACCATTGGGAAAACCTGATCTTATACTTATCCATAGATCGAGTAACCAAACCCCCCTGGTTTGGATCTAACTATCTGAAATTACCTATTGATAAGACTATGGGATCCTTCGATCCGTATGGGAATAATTTTTCCCATCGGGTCCAATCAGCCCAACATGGCCGCCAACAGAGGAGCCCTGAGTGCTACTCGGCGCTCACCACTCTGCGGTCGCAACTCGCGTAAGATTCCCGCGGACAGCAGTGCATCATCCGTGCAGGATTCGTGAGCGTCTTCTTCCAAACAGGCCAAACCTTCAATACGATCTGCCAAGAGGGGATCCGCTGAAAGCAAGTCCAAGACTTGCCGCACTTCTTGCTCCACAGGACCCAAAAGTCGAATGATGCCGGTTGAGGAATAAGGAAGCCCTCCCAAACTCTGCGCACCTTGCGCGATGGGGCCAACAAAACCAGGCACGCCACCGCTGAATTCAAGCGCTAACTCTCCTTGCGCTCCGCTCTCCTCATTAGGGGAAAGTAAATGCATCGCTTCCTTGCGGGCATAGTCTGGCAAGTCGATCTGAGTTGCCCCTTCCAAAGTGAAGCGCGACGAGCAAGCCGATCCAGCCAGCATCAGCACCACCATCCTGTCTGCATCACACGAATCATAAAAATTGGACCAGGCCTCCGAGAGGGCGCTGAGTACATCCACATGAAGATGCTCCACACCCTCCGCCATGAGAGCGATTCGTTCCCCTTTTTCCTGCGCCCGCAAAAGCAATGTCTGTACAGCGGCTTCAAAACCTGCGTTGGAAGCGACATAGGGAACCTGTGCATCAGCCCAGTGGGAAACCGACAACTCCGCCAAAGCCGTCAAGACGCGCTGTCTTGCCTCGGTCAACTGATGACCGCGAAGACCCACAAAAGTAGTACTCCTACAGGAAATAGCTGGCTCTGCCACAGCCATCTCCAAAGACAGGCTTTCGAGAAAATCCCGAGGCTTCGACCACCGCGGGGTCAAGAGCAGAGTGGGCTCCATCTGACGCATACGGGCTCTCAGTTGCCTCCGAATGCGATCACGCGCCTCTTTTTCACCTTCAGACGCGCTATAACAAAACGCCGTTTCACGCTTCGTTTTCCAATGTTCAAAGCCTCTTGCGCACTGCCCCATCAAAACTCCGTACTTGAAGTCTCACCTTCAGGTCTTGCCGTGTCAAGATAAAACAACTGTTAGGAAGCCCCCACCTAACAAAGCCATTAAAAAACCCCATGCCCTCTCGCACTCCCCGCCACGCTCTGATTCCCAACGCGAACAATGTTCGATTTCTGACGCGGGTTCTTGAATTTGTCGCACGAGGTGTCCGCGACCCCAAAGCTCTGGCTGAAGTCTTGGACTGCGAGGTACGCACAGTTCATTACTACACCCAAGCCGGGGACTGGCTTGGGCTGATTGAAACCAATGAATCCAAAGACCCTCACCTGACACGTCTAGGTCTCGAATATGTGTATGCCGGAAAAAACCGACCCAAGGTATATGCAGAAGCCGTATGGTCCACCCCTTTTGTAATGGACCTAATGAGCGGACAGGACGCGCTGCCCAATGCCGACCAGATTGCAGACTTCATAGAAACCAGCGTGCCTGAGATGGCACCGACAACCGCGAGACGTCGAGCTTCAGCGGTACGCAGCCTGATTCAACCCGCACTCAAACATCGCCGGAAAAGCTTAAAGACTTCACGTCAAATGGCCTTCCAATTCGCGCCGACCTACAATCCTGGGGGGTCGGTAACTCCTGTTGTGGACCTACGCGCCGGAACCGATGAATCTCCCGATGTCTATCGGGTCGTCCTACGGGCACTCTTGGATCACGGTGAACTCGGCACCGGACATTTGCGAGCAATCTTAGACGCAAGCGGCGCAAAAGACTGCGGTATTGGCTCCTACATCGAAATGGCCGTTCGCCGGGGAGATGCACGACGAGTCGATGATCGCTTGGTGGTGACATGGGGTGCCACCTGGAGAAGAGATGTCGCAGACACCGTGGTCGGCGTTGCATTGTCGGATCCGAGATACCGCGCTTATTTGGACTGTCTGCGCAAAGCGGCCGCGGGAGATCCCAAAGAAGCCATTCGTTATTCCGCACTGCGCGATCGCTATGCAGGTTGGGACCGCCGTGTCTTCGGTGAAAGCATACGGCCAGCGCAACTCTCCAAAGACCTCGATCGTATCCTTCTCGGACGCCCCATTGATGCTTTCCCACTCGCAGAGGACCCAGGCAGCGCTCCCCCCCTATTAGAAGGCGCGTTTCTCGACCTCGTACATTCCGACAGCCTGATCTTGACCTTTCCACCCAGCCTGCAACTGCTGCTGCAAGGTGTCAATCTAATCAACTCACGTCTGGAATTGAGCAATCGCACGAAAAACGGCGTACGTCTTCCAGAAGCGACAGACCGACGCGTTGTGGTCCACGGTGGACTCTTCCCACCGGGAATTCCCTTGCCCAAGCGTGTTGTCGATACGGTGACTCTACGACTGCTAGCGGTGAATAATATTCCCCTCATCGCCATGGCGACTGCATGCTTAATCTTGGATCGCAGGAGCAACCTACCGATGTCCATTCAGCGCACGAGCGCCGGACCCACAATCTTCTACAACAATAAGCCAATCGGTGAACTCGCTGCCGTAATGGAGTCAGCCGCTGAAGAGCGCGGTTGGTTGGTTTCTCATCAGACCCGCGCAGAACCCAATGTCTTACTCGGCGATCTGCTTGTAAGCTTAGGCATTGGTGACCGGCTAGCCCAGCGCTTGATCTTGGACGAAAACTTTTTCATCCGCCTCAAACATGAGCCCGAAGATCAGGAAGTCGCCAACAAACTCGCGATTGTCGAAGACATTGTCCAGAGACATATCGAGGAGCTGGGGGCGGATTGATACGCCCACTTTTTGTGTATGGAAGTCTGATGCAAGGCGAGGCACTTGCTGGCTATTTGTCGGGTTTACAGGCTCGACCAGCTCGGACCCGAGGAATGCTTTTCCGGCTTCCAGCAGGATACCCAGGACTAGTACCTAGCCATGATGGTTCTTGGGTGAAAGGCGAGCTTGTAAGTGTCAATTCTATGGCTCGCTTTACTGTCCTTGACATGATTGAAGGGGTAGACAAGGGGCTCTATGAACGCGCCAAAATCCCAGTGGAGATAGAGGGGCAGAGGATTCAGGCATGGGCCTATGTCATGACCCAGAAACAGGTCAAAAAACTCGGTGGGGTCCCCATCCGATCTGGATACTGGCGAATTGTCTCGGCTGCAAGCTCCAAAGAATGAATGCTATCCTGCATTTCTAACGACTGAGTCAACATGGGTATTCGAGACCGAGCACGAGCCAAATTGAGGGCGCTTCGAAAACAAGAAGCGACCACGAGAACCGCTTCGCCTGCACCTCAGGCCCCCAAACCACCCAATACACCCCCTCCCGCAACATCCACCACCAGCACCACGAGCCGATTTGCGCAACTCGCCTCAAAAGCTGCCGCTGGGGAATTAGGAGAGGCTCTGTACGCGGACGACTCAGGTACAGATCGCCAAGCCTATATTGCGCGCATGAAGGCCAATGGGCGCCAAGTCGACTTGGCTGGAGAAGGCATGAATACCGCCACGGATGGCATCGAGTTCTGGGGGCCGATTGATAATGAAAGCTCTCGGGCCAAAGCCAGCGGCGAAATATTGACTATCGATCAATGGGAATGCATCACGTGTGGAACCTGCGAGGAAAACACAAAAGTGGTCTTCCTGGTCCCCGATGATGAAAAAGCGGAAGTCCTCAAGCAAGACGGCCCCATGGATCTCATCCAGGATGCCATTGATGCATGTCCGGTCACCTGCATCTCCTGGATCAATCCCGAAACAGTGGAAAAACAACACTCCCATGGTGGATTCAACAAGAAAAAATAATCGGGTCAATCCGCGCCACTCTCACGTAGCTATCCGTGTTTCTGTCGCGCTTGTTCTGTTTTTGATCGTTGCTCTCATCATGGTGGAGTGGTTGACCAATGAACTGCCGAGCAAGAAGCAAAAACCCCAATTGTTGCGGTTCTCGGTCGCTGTGCTTCTGGGCGGTATCGGCCTGGCGGCCCTGATTGATGCCCTGGTGACGCGACCTGTTTTTTCACTACTCGGGCAAGTAAGAGAAGCGCCCCAAAAAGGGTGGATCACCCCAATTCGCGTTCCTCAAGGGCGCGGCGAAATCACAGAACTCGGACAGGCCTTAGAAGATCTCCGCATCGCCGTAAACGAAAGAAACAATGCACTGGAAAAGCTAAATGAAGAACTGGAACAGCGGGTAGAGCAGCGCACCACTGAACTTCAAGAAGCTCAAAACCAGCTCATGGAATCCGCAAAATTAGCTGCGATCGGTCAACTATCTGTTGGCGTAGCACACGAAGTCAACAATCCAACCGCAATCATGCTGACCCGCCTCGGCTACCTGCTTTCTATTGCCGACGAAGAAGCAATGGACCCGGAACTCATTGAAGATCTCGAAGTCTTAGAGCACCAAGCCAAACGCATCTCACACATCACACAAAGCCTGTTGCGCTTCGGAAGAAAAAGCGAGATTCGCATTGAAGCAAATTCTCTCAACGACATCGTCCAACTCACCATCTCACTCCTCAAACATTCTGCTGAAAAGAATGAGGTCTCAATCGAGCTGGAATTAGCGCCCGACGCCATGGCTCGCTTTGACCCGGGCGCCATAGAGCAGGTTTGTTTCAACTTGATCAAAAATGCCATTGAGTCTGACGCCAGTACTGTATGGATCGAAACCAAGCCGAGCTTGCTTATTGTCCGGGACAACGGGAAAGGCATGGACAAACAAACGCGCGATCGGATCTTTGAACCCTTCTTCACCACAAAAGCAGTGGGAGAGGGATCTGGATTGGGTCTATCGATAAGCTATGGCATTGTGGAGCGGCATGGTGGCCTCATGCAGGTCACATCCACTACTGGAGAAGGGACTTCATTTCGTGTGGAGCTACCCGGCATAGATAAAGCATGAACAAAGCCAAAATCCTCGTCGTCGATGATGAACCCGAACTACTGAAATCCATCACAAGAATTTTGGGCAGGGAGAACCTGGAAGTCATCACAGCAACCTGTGCAGAAGAAGCGCTATTGGGCCTTCAACAATCCACCAAACCCGACCTGATTATTTCTGATCTGATGATGCCCGGGATTAGTGGTCTGGAGCTGTTGAAGTTGATTCAACGAAAAATGCCCGAAGTCCCCGTCGTTCTCATCACGGCACACGCCACCTTGGACACAGCAATTGAGGCTATTCGCGCTGGCGCATACGACTATCTTCCCAAGCCATTTGGTCACGACCAACTCGTCATCACAGTCAAACGCGCCTTGAACCACAGAGAACTCAAAAACGAAAACAAGCGTCTACGTGCCCAAGTCGGCGCAATGAAGAGCCCCGTCGACGAGGGCATGATTGGAGACTCAGGCCCGATGCGCCGGGTAAAAGAGCTTCTCAGTCGCGTAGGACCTACCGATTTATCGGTATTAATCACCGGAGAGTCTGGAACTGGCAAAGAGGTCTTTGCTAGAGCACTCCATAATCTCTCGACCCGAAGTAAAAAACCCTTCATACCCGTCGACTGCGCCGCGATTCCAGGGAGCCTCATGGAATCGGAACTTTTTGGACACGAAAAGGGCGCATTTACCGGTGCTCAATCCAGACGAAAAGGCCTTGTAGAAGCTGCAAACACCGGCACATTCTTCCTCGATGAAATCGGTGAACTCGAACTACCCATCCAGGTCAAACTTCTCCGCTTACTTCAAGAACGAGAATTCCGACGGGTAGGCGGCACCGACATTCACAGCGTAGATCTTCGCATCGTTGCGGCAACGAATCGGAACTTAGAAGCAGCTGTCGCCGATGGATCCTTTCGCGAAGACCTCTACCATCGTCTCAATGTCGTTCAAGTTGTTCTTCCCCCACTCAGAGACCGAGGGGAAGATGTGGTGCTCCTTCTACAGTCTTTCTTGGATCGCCTCAGTACCCAACAAGGTCGCCCTGCACTGCGGTGTTCACCTGAGGTTACGGAACTCCTCTCCAACTATCCATGGCCAGGCAACGTACGCGAACTGTTCAACTGTGCGCGATTCATGACGGGCCTCACCCAAGGCGAAGTCGCCAAATTAGAAGATTTACCACCCCGAATTCGTGAAGCTAATCATCGAATACCCAGTTCTCCAGGCCCCACTGAACACCCGACAAATCCACCGCACCGTTCACCTGCGCCCGAAATTCAAGGGCCAGCGGTTCGCTATGATCTCTCCTACAAGGAAGCCAAAAGACTCTGGCTCGAGGTCTTCGAATACGCCTACGTCAAAAACCTACTGCAGAAACATAAGGGCAACATCTCGCATGCCGCACGCGCCGCTGGGATCGATCGAAAATCCATCCAACGACTAATGAAGAGAAATCAAATGACCTCCGCGGTTTCTGAAGCTGGTGATCCACAAGAAGACTCTCATTGAGCCCCCGCATAGGGTAGTCTTGGGGACTAGGTTTGGGACCCCATGAGTGACATCACAACGACATTGGCGCCGCCTTCTCGACGTCACCTGCATCTACGCCGAGGGCGCATCACCTGCGTTGCTGGGCCCGATGCGGGTGAATCTTGGCTCGTCGACCATGACGTCGTCAGTATCGGCTCAATCGAAGGATCCGGAATCGAACTCAGTGACTCCACGGTCTCGAGGAGACACGCGGAAGTTCGAAGAGAAAAAGACGGCGTTCTGCTCGCGGATTGTGGTTCGACCAACGGGACATTCGTAGGACCTGTCCGGGTTCGTGAGGTTTATCTGACTCCCGAAACGCAGTTCAAGGTCGGAAAGACCGAGTTGATCTTTACGCCAGCAGACGAAGTGATTGAAATCACTCCCTCCGACAAAAACAAACTGGCTGGCATGGTCGGGAATTCAACCTCCGTTCGTGAAGTCTTCTCAATCATTGAACGTGTTGCTCCAACCGATTTGACAGTCCTCATCACCGGGGAAACCGGTACCGGAAAAGAGCTCGCAAGCCGTGCAGTTCATGATCTATCCACGCGAGCAAAGAAAAACTTCCGTGTTTTCGATTGCGGAGCCGCAGCCAAAAACCTCATCGAATCCGAACTCTTTGGGCACGAGAAAGGTGCCTTTACCGGAGCAACGTCCTCCCGAGAGGGCGTGTTCGAGCAGGCGAACGGCGGCACAATATTCCTGGATGAAATCGGTGAATTACCCATCGATCTCCAACCTAAATTGCTCCGAGTACTGGAACAACGCGAGGTACGGCGAGTCGGTTCGGGAAAAATACGCCCAGTAGATGTCCGTGTGGTAGCGGCCACCAACCGCAATCTCCGAGAAGAGGTTGCTGCTGGGCGTTTCCGTGAAGACCTGTACTATCGGCTTGCCGTCGTGGAAGTCCAACTCCCTCCGCTGCGCGAACGCATGGGTGACTTCCATCTCTTGGTCGAGCACATCCTTCAACGGGCACCGCACAATCCCGGGGTATCCGGTGTGTCGACCGAAGTTCTCGATTTGTTCAACGCCTACCATTGGCCAGGAAACATTCGCGAGCTCTGCAACGTCATCGAGCGAGCCATCCCCTTCACAGATGGAAAAGTCATCGCGCTTGGGGCTCTACCGGATGCACTTCGCGCCGGTGGCGGAAATGCGTCCCAAAAACTGAGTACCAAGGATGCCGCTGTGACGCATGGCGCCTCACAACTCCCGTTTAAAGACGCGAAAGAACAGTTAATTCAAGCTTTCGAGCGCCAATATCTCGTTGATCTCATCGAGCGACATGATGGCAATGTGTCCAAGGCCGCTCGTGCCGCACACATGGATCGAAAATCCATCACTCGTCTGTTGAAGAAGCACGAAATTCGCTGATCTTCCGCAGTGCGGTCCTCAATCTCCCTGGAACATTGAACTCCCCCACAATGGGTCGCTCATCACAACGAACCCGCTCAAGCCATTCGAGAACCTCATCAGGGTGAGAAACTCCCCCGCAGAGTCCATCCAACAAATGCGTCTCAAGCAAAAGAGTGGGATCACTACGGACACCTGCTTGGGAAAACAAGCAAACCCGAGGCGCTTTTTGTTCGGTCTTCAAGCGACGACTTAGCCCCGCAAACCGTCGGACATCCCGCGGGCGAGCGAAAAAAAGTACCAACTCAAAACGATGAGTGCGATGTGCGCGAAGAATGTCTTCATCGGGCTGAACAAGTCTCACCCGATATGCGTCTGAAAGCCCGGAAAGCAACTGCAAGACCTCCGCATTCTGGAAGGCAAATAACGCTAGCTTGGGACGTTCAGGGTCCATTGTCCTTCCGGAGTTTCGATGCCTCGTTATAAGGTAACTCCTGAGACTTTGGGAGTTCCGTTCAATGAGTAATGCATCTACAGAAAGACTCGACGCCATCCGCGTTGAACTCGGCGATATTTTGGAGGCACGTGTCTCTGAACTGATGACCACAATGCGTGAATCAGAAGAGTTGACACGCCGGATTTTAGCCAGTGAATTGGAAGCTGCGCGAGCCAAACAGCTTCGAGAGGATCTGGAAGGGCAAACAGAAGCGATTCAACAAGATTTGGATGCACTGCATGCCCAGGCCGAGCAGGTCCGGGAAACTCACCGTACTGCGATCAAAGAAAGAGACGACACCCGTGACGAGCTCCACCGCATGGAACGAGAAATCGAGGAAGCCCACAAAGAAGTCCAAAAAAACCGGTTGAATATGCGTAGCCTCGAAAAAGAAGGCGACTCCTTAGGCCAAGAAAACATGGAGCTGAAAATCAAGCTCCGCGCCCTTGAAGACAACGTCGGACGTATGCGGCAACTGCGAGATGAACTCCTCAGCAGTATTGGGCAGCTCTCAGAAAAAATGAGCTCCCTCGGCAATACAGAAGGCGAGTAGGTCGCCAATGAGTGCGAAGAGACCAAAATCGAAGAACAGTATCGAAGCCTGCGAAGGCATTTTAGCGATTCTGAAAGCCAGTCAGCGACAGCTTGAATACCTCGCCCATGAACATCTGGATTTCTCGCAAGTGCTTGCACTAGAAGAAAAAATCCGGGTCGGTGGTAGTCCAGAACGTGCTGAAATCCAACGCTTTCGCTTGCTGTTGGATGCTCGCTTGGATCATGTGCGCCAGCTCCGTGCACTCACAAGTCTGGCACCCTTGACATTCACACCCTCGGACAAAGCCCGTATTGAGCGACTTCGAGAGTCACTCGAATTGGTCGATAAAACTGCGGCTCCACAGGAAGTCGAATCTCTTCCCAAATCGGTCACTTCAAAAGCCGAAGAAGAAAAACCGCAGCCGAATCCAATCTTACTGACGCCAGAAAAGAGCACCCCAGCCCTCGCAGATTCAGAAGAAGAAAACGTTGACTCCGCCGAGCCCATCCTACAAGCAGTCGAAGAACTCGCCACCCAAACGGAACGCGTCGATACAGAGAAACAGCCCTCCGATAGCGACAAAACTCCGCGTATCGAACCATTGGCTGCGGCATCGAAAGAAGCAGCGATTCCACTGGGAAGCGGTGAAACACCCACTTCTTCATCGAATACAGGCCTGTCTCTACAGGTGACCACAGCTCTTCCAGCTGATGAAATCGACCCGAGCCCAAAAACGCCTACTCTTGGGAACGATCTCAAACTATTGATGCGTTTGGCTACGCAAGCCCACGGCGAAGGGGAACTCGAAAACGCCATTGATGCATACAGCGATCTTTTGGATCAGCAGCCCAATCATCTCCCAGCCCTACTGGCTCGAGGCCGATGCCACCTGGAAAAAAAGGATTACACGGCAGCTGTTTCAGATTTTAGGCGAGCACAGAATCTCGACAAACGTTCAACAGGCGCACTTGTCGCACTCGGCGATTTATATTTCGCACGAAAGAACCACGATCAAGCCATTACTTTCTTCGATCAAGCCATCGACATCGAATCCAATCACGCCCAAGCACGATGCAGAAGAGGTCTCGCTCACTATCACAGCGGTCGATATCGACAGGCGTTCTTGGATCTACAGCGAGCATACAAGCTCGATCCTGAAATTCCCAACATCCGCCGATTGGTGCAGATGGCAATCCGGAAACTCGAAGAAAACGCGTAGCTCTTCTCAGGATCACCGCGTAACAAACTTCGCAGTGCGCGTATTTAGCGAGCGAAAAGTTCTACGCAGATCGACAGTAGAAAACGCGTAAGTACCTGATTTAACGCTTCATATAATTTTGGCACAGGTCTTGCGTGTAGGGAGAACATTCGGAGGATTACCGCTATGCAAACGGGTACCATGCAAGGTCTTTACCAAAGCCGCAACCGTACTGTCGCTCGCAGCTTTTATCGTCAACTCAAGACAGAAGGCTTCTCTCACGAGCAAATCATCGCCTTGTCAACCACGCTGTTGGACTTGGTGACTGAAGACATTCGCGACACAGCGCAAACACAAGCCAAGTAAGACCGCTTTCGGCGGCAAAAACACCAACGCCCTCGTCCACATGGTCGAGGGCGTTGGTGTTTTTGATTCTAAGGATCATACCTAACGAGTGTTAGAAATCACTCGAGTCCAATGATAACAACCGACTTAGTAGTGCATTGACTTCAGGCGTCTCCGGACTCCCGGCAAGCTCTGCATCGGTGTGTGCGATCTGATCGGGATCTTTGGTGAATTCGTCTCGATAAAAATTCCAGCGCACAATCAAATCCGCTTTAGTGAGCTCCGGATGGAACTGACTCGCCCAAAATGGAGCACCATCCACCTTGAAGGCTTGGTTTCCTACAAGCCCGCCAACAGTCAGCAAGGTCACACCAGCGGGCAATCTCGACACATGATCATTGTGCCCACTCGCCACCGCAACCCGCTGAGGAAGCCCACCGAAAAGAGCGTCATCCTTGGCGGCGTCCGTGAGATCCACATCAATAATCCCCATCTCCGAGTACGCCGGATCGTGAGAAATATCGCCACCCATTGCCAAGGCGAGTCCTTGAAATGCGAAACACGACGCATAAGACGGGATCTTCTTCTCAACGACGAGGGAGAAAAAATCGAGTGCCTCTGCAATCCAAGGATCGCTATCCGTCACCGAATACGCCCCAGATCCACCAAAAAACACGGCGGGACGGCCTTCTAACAAATGCTCTGTCAAACCGCGCTCTATCGCAAATACCACATCGAGATCTCGAGCGGTCTGGGTCTCAAAACAAGAGCGCTCATGATCCACCATGGGATCATCCTTGTCTCTTACAGATATTAGAAGCGGCTTTTTCATAGGCTCGGACAATACCGCGAAGTCACAATAAGCGGAACCATTCAGTCCTGAATGCTTTCCCAGAGTTCGCGTACGCGCTGCGGATCGACGGGATTTCTCCAGTCCCCATTACGCTTGCAATACGAACCCACAATCAGCGCGGAGGCGTATTTTGAAAGAAGACCAGCATCCTTGGGCGTCACCCCAGATCCCACAGCGACTGGTAAACCAGCGAGAGCTGCAGCCTGGAGATCTTCAAGAGATGTTGAAGAACCAGTACGTGCACCGGTCACGATCAGCACATCTGCACCAGAAAACGCCGCTCCATGCGCCAACTCCTCCAAGCTCAAATCAGCCGTCATGGCATGAGATGCATGCTTTTTCTGCACATCCGCCCAAACTGAAATCGAAGATCCAAGATTTGCACGAACTCTCAGCAGCTCTGCTGCACAAGCGTTCATCCATCCCTCGTCTGCAACATGCCCATAGGCAAAACCCTCTACCCGTATAAAAGACGCACCGGTTGCAAACGCTATCGCCAAGGCCTGGTGGTTGGCACCCGCCAACACCTGTACACCAACAGGGCTACCGAGCCGGACAATCTCCCGAACAATACGGGTCATTGCAGCAGCAGTCTCCGGGTACACCGAACCATTCAAATACGGCCTATCCCCCATATTTTCGACGATCAAAGCCTCACACCCAGCGGCGATCAGCGCCTCCGAGTCCTGAATGGCTCGTGCTTCGATTTCATTCAAATCACCCTTCCAACCCGGACTTCCCGGCAAGGGCTCCAAATGGACCATTCCTACCAAATCACAGTGGTTTGAAGAGAATAACGCCACGCTCAAGCCTCCATGTTTTCCAATACTTTGTACCGACCATAAATACGATCGTAAACCCCGCCTCGACGCAACAACTCCTTGTGTTGACCCCGCTGCACAAGATGTCCTTTCTCCAGCACCAGCACCTCATCAGCAGACTCAATCGTCGCCACTCGATGTGTAACGACCACAGTGGTTGGAGGTTCTTCCTGGGCTCCTAAGGCCTTCCAGAAGGCCGCTTCGGTATCGGCATCCAAGGCCGCTGTAGGAGCATCTAAGAGAAGAATACGAGGTCGCCCAACCAAGGCACGAGCCAACGCCACCCGCTGCTGCTGCCCACCTGAAAGTGTCACACCACGCTCCCCGACAGCCGTATCCAAACCGTTCGGAAAAAGAGCGAGGTCAGCTTCAAGTCGCGACACATGTAGTGCTGCGGCCAAGTCCTCATCTGCACATGCTCTTCCAAGCAAAATATTGTCCTTGAGGCTTGTCGATAAGAGCTGCGGGTCTTGGGGGACGAATGCAATCGAGTGCTCCAACCAATTGGGATCAATCTGATCCATAGGCAAACCACCGATGCGAATCAAAGACTGTTTCTCCGGGTACATTCGAGCCAACCCGTTCAGCAGCGTGGATTTCCCAGACCCCACAGCCCCAACCACTGCAATACGACAGCCCTCCTTCACCTTGAAATCCAAAGAAAAAAGACGCTCGTTGCCCGACTCTCCCACCGAAAAACCCTCGATGGACAGATCAAGATTCTGGGGAACCTTCGTGGATACAGAATCAGGCCAAGTCCGGGAGCGCCAAAGCACCTCTATTCTCTCAAGAGCAACCGCACTCTGCTTGTATTTCGAGAGAAACATACCCACATCAAACATGGGCCAAACCAATGCCATGGTGAAACCTTCGAAAGCCACCAATTCACCCAGGCTGATTGCTCCATTCATGACACGCCAACCACCCGCCAAGACCAATGCCACCATCGCGAGCTGCCAACCATAGCCATACATCATGAAAATCAATTGCTGTAGTCGTGTACACCGCACTTCAGCGTCACGTTGGACGGCGATACGATCTTCAAAGTCTGCCTGAGCTTGAGCTTCAAGACGATTTGCACGCAGCACCCGAATACCCGAAAAACGTACCGCTAACTGATCGTTGATGTCCGAGATGGACCCCTGCACGGCACGAAAACGCCGGGCAAGCTCTCCCTGCGCAAAGGCTTGAGCCACCAGCAAGAACGGGAGAGGCAGAATGACCCAAAAAGTCAGCCATGGATCGATATAGATCATGAGACTCAGACAGGCCAAGACCACCAATGCTGCTTCAAAACAACGGAAAACACCCGAGCACATAAACCAAGAAAGCTTCTCACCCGCATCGTCGCTAAGGCGAGTCACCAAATCCCCAGAACCCGTCGGAGAAAAGGCCTCTGGCACCATCTTCGACAACTGTTTCATGCACAACTGCCGCGCCTTCAACTGCAAACGACAATTCATCACGGAGCGACAGGCTTGAAGCACCGAATAGACCAAGGTCTGAACAATCGCTATCACGAGCATCCAAAGGGCTACCTGCTCAATGGATGGGTCCGGATTCTCTGCACCAATTCCATCAATCAAGTACTGCCAAAGCCACGGAAACGAAGCCACTGTGACCATGTCCACAACCGATAGCAGCAGAATCGTCGCCAGCATCTTCGGGTGCCCGCTCCACAACAGAACAAACCAACGGCGAACACGTGAAAAATCGCTAGAAGACTGACCCAGTTGATCCGATTGCTTCATGCCTGCGCACCTGCTTGAAGCGACCACAAGTTCGCATATACACCGTTCTTCAGGAGCAAATCTTCATGGCTCCCTTGTTCCACAAGTTGACCATTGGACATCACAAAAATCGGGCTGCAACTTCGAATCGTTTCTAAGCGATGCGCCACACTCAGCGTGGTTCGCCCTTCTTGAATGGCATGAAGTGCTTTCTGAATCCTCTCTTCTGTCGAAGGATCAATCGCTGATGTAGCCTCATCCAAAACCAGCAACTCCGGGTCTCGAACCAAGGCACGTGCAAAGGTCAACAACTGCCGCTCCCCCCGAGATAACGAAGCCCCTCCGTCATCCAAGACGCGATCCAAAGACCATGTCAGCCCCAAGAGATCCAGAGCCCGCTGCGCCGCGTCACGATTTCCGCCCATGTTGTCTAAAAGCGTACCTGGAAAGAGCAGGACGTCCTGCTGTACCAGCCCCGTGTGTGCTCGCAGGCCATCCAACTGAAGCTCCGAGAGATCCACTTCATCGAGTAGAACTCGACCTTCGTTCGGTTCGCGAAATCGAAGTAGCAGATTGACGATCGTGGTTTTACCCGAGCCCGTTGCGCCGACAATCGCCGCATTGCTACCGGCGGGAATAAAGAGGTCAACCCCTTTGAGCACCTCTTCTTCACCATACGAGAAGCGCACCTCCTCAAAGCGAACCCCGTCCCTAATCTGAGCCCAAGTTCGAGCATCTGGCCGATCCACAATTTGGGGTTCTTCATCCAGTATTTCAGCAATCCGAACCGCCGCCGCTCGTGCACGCTCAATCGTGGCCTGATGGAAAGAGATTCGCATCAGTGGATTGAACATCAAACGTAGATAGCCTAGCGCCATGACTAAGCCGCCAACGGTAAGTGCCCCTGCACTGACCTTCAACGCACCAAAAAACAACACCCCTGCGACGGTCACACCACGTACAAAGAAGAGCGCGTTGTAGTACACAATGGGTACCACATGGGCCACAACGTCCTTTTCATACACCTCTTCGAGTATTTCATCCGCCTGGGTGCGAGCCCACGGCGTTCTACCAAAGAGCTGGAGGGTAGGCATGGCTCGAATGTGCTCATTCAGAAAACCAGTCAGACGACTCGTCACCTTGCGTACAGCGAGAAAGTAAGGTCGAGAGATCTTCCGAAAAATCAGAAAAAGCACCACGTAAATTGGGATTACCAACAGCAGTATCCAAAGAACCTCTGGCGCCTTGAAAGCCGTAATCGTAATCATTCCGGCGAAAAGAAAAAGGTCTGCCGGCAAGTGCAGTACCACCTCCGTAAACAAGACCCGAAGCGAATCGGTGTCACCCTGAACCCGGGTGATTAGACGACCCGAAGTTTGCCGATCATGAAAGGCCAAATCATGGCCGAGCAAATGAAGAAAAAGTTTCTTCTTGAGTCGATACATGGCCCCTTGCGCTGCCATTTCAGAACCGATGCGACTGACATAGCTCAACACCAAATTGCCCAGCAGCAAGATCAAAAGAATCACTGCAGTCCAAATTAGTCCGGACTTATCCGACTCTGGGATCTCCTTGTCGATGGCATGCGCGAAAAGCAAGGGGCCCAGTAGATTTAGCCCCGACGCAGTAACCAAACCCAACTGACAGAGGGCCACAAGTCGCCACTGCGGCCTAAAAAGCGGAAAGAGTCTTTGGAGAGGCTTCACGCATCAAAGGTAGCCCGGCAACCCCTTTCCAGGGTACTCTGGGTGCAGGATGTTGCGGAGTTGCTTCCCAACATCACCGATGCGACCCTCACACCTCCTTGGATTTTCTTTGCGCGTTCTCTTGATCAATCCCCCGCTGGATACGGTGCTCCGAGACGGACACGTCTCACCAGTGACCTCGTATTTGTTCTACAACTCTGCCCCCTTGGGCTTGTTGTATCTCGCTGCAATGCTTGAACAAGCTGGCGAGGAGGTCATGGTAATTGACGCCGCTGCGGAGCTATTGGACATCCCGAAAACCGTAGAAAAGATCAAGGACTACCAACCTGACTTTGTAGGAATTGGTTCGACAACTGTGGTCTTCGAGTCCACCAAAGAGTTGGCCGCAGAGATCAAAAGAGCTCTGCCCACGATGCCCATCGTCTTGGGTGGATACCACGTCAGTCTCCTACCGAAAGAAGCCATGGAGTGTCCTCATTTTGATGTGGGTGTCATCCACGAAGGAGAACACGCCATTTTGGAATTGGCCGAGCACTTCCGTGGTGAGCGCGAATTGAACAGCATCGACTCCATCGTGTACCGCGAAAAAGACGGTACAGTTGCCTTTACACCCCATCGAAAAGACTTTCGAAAGCTCGACGAAATCCCTTTGCCTGCGCGACATCTTCTGCCAGCCAATATGTACAAACCGGTTCCTATCGACGAACACGGACTACCCAAGTTCTCGATGATCACCAGCCGGGGCTGTCCCCATGCCTGCGCATTCTGTCAAAAATCCCGAACGGGCTATCGCTCCCGCTCCGCGGCGGCCATCGTCGATGAAATGGAGCACTTGGTCCGGGATTTTGGCGCCAAAGACATCGCTATTGTGGACTCGCTTTTTTGCGCGAACAAAAAGCGCGTCATGGCGGTATGCGACGAAATCATCCGACGACAACTCAAAATCTCTTGGACCTGTTCAAGTCGTGTGGAGGTCGTCGATCGAGAAATGCTGGAGCGAATGAAGCAAGCCGGCTGCTGGAGAACACGATTCGGTGTGGAATCTGGCTCAGACCGTGTCTTGGAATTCATCTCCAAAGGCATCACCAAAGAAAAAATTCGAAACGCCATTACCTGGGCGGACGAAGCGGGATTACGACCCAAAGCCTTCTTTATGGTCGGACACATGCCGGATACCCCGGAGACCATCCGCGAAACCATCGAGTTTGCGAAATCGATCCCCCTCCACGACATCACAGTTCAAATCAACACCCTGCTTCCAAAAACTCCACAAATGGAGGTCTGGGAGCGCGAGGGTGAAAAATGGGGTCGGGTCATCAACAAGACCACCGACGAAAAATCCTTTTGGGAGCCCACTTTTGTGCCCTGGGGAATGGAATCCGCGGACATCATTCGCTTTCATCGACAGTTCTACCGAGAGTTCTACTTTCGGCCCCAAGTGCTGGCCAAACACCTCGAAGAGATCAACTCCCTGCAAGATATCCGAAAGTACATCAAGGCCTCCAGCCTCTTTTCCTTTCTCTTCTATGATGCAGAAAAGCCGACTCTCAAAGTGGTCCGCGGCACCATCAGCGACCTCGTAAAGCGTGGCATTCGACGAACGAAAGACGACGCGATTGCTGCCAAATAAAAACCCGCCCTGACGACATCAGAGCGGGTCAATAAAGTAGGCAATACGCGCTATTCAGCCGCATCATCCTCAACCAGGGTACCCACAAGGTCCAAGGTCATATCGCAAGGAAAGCTCAACTCGAGATACTCCATGAGCAACTCGCAGTCGCCGCCTTCACAATCAATATCTTGAACCTGTGTACCGGTGAAGCTCGTTGAAGAATCCCAACTCAAGTCAATCGTCCAGGTTTGGTTGATCGTGTAGTCTGCATCTGGAGAAGTCTCGGCAAACTCGGCACTGCAAGTCACTTCCGTCCCCTCTGCTGTACACAAGGTATCCGTGTCGCCATCAAGGGTCACGGTACCGTCGTCGTTGAACTGAATGTTTCCAACCACATCTTCAGTGTCTCCAACGGAAACACCTTCGGCCAACGGACAAGTCGCCGCGCTGTAGGTGATGGTGATGTCATAGTCACCCGAAACAGGTGTAATACCGCCGCAGCCAACCAAAAAAGCGAAACCAAAAAATGCAACTTTACGCATGAACATATCCTCCATTTTCAATGCAATGCGCATTGGGGCTAACCCAGATTGATACACCCTGGAAAGAAATGAAGCTATTTTGAGATCAAGCAGGGCCTATCTGGTAAATCACTCCGGCAAATCCGGCCTTCCCGCTCTGGCGACACACCTGCCTTTCCAGCTTCTTGAAGAGCCTTGATGAGAGCGGCTCGCATGGACGATTCAGAGGCTTTTACATCCGCCATTGAGAGTCCACCGGCAGATTCCTCCGCGTAGCCATCTTGGTCGCCTTTTTTGGGATCTGCCAGAAAACGCGGAAGCGCGATTTTCACAACCGCATCTTTCTTCAGAGCGACAGGCCCACTCTCTTTGAGGAGATGAATGTCTGTGGCTTTATTCGCGGCGGAATCGTGACGAAACGCAATGCCCGACACCTGCAGAAAATGACTGGATGGCCAACCCGATACCGCATGGTTCAAGACTTGCTCCAACCGCTCACCGCTGATTTCTACCAACACCAACTCGTTCTCGAACTGCACAAGCTCTTCCACAAACCGACGCCCCAAAATCGCATAGGCGGCAAGATCTTGATTGATGCGCAAGGCACCAGCGTTGATCAATGCTGCGTCCGCATCATCGAATGCAGCACGGTACACATCTGCGGCCCAGTTTCCGAGAGAAGACTCGGCACCACGCACCTCAGCTTCACTGGCATGCAGCAGGGTTTTGGTATGGGTGTAGTTCTCTTCAAGACAACCCACAGAGTCCCCACAAAACGCCGCATCAAACGCATTCCACCAGGCATCCACCGCCATCGAAAGTGCTAGGTCTTCACCAGGAGTTTCAGGACCCAAGTCCACACGTTGATGCTGAATGGACAGATTGCCATCCTTCTTCAAGGTGACCCAAGCCACACGCACTGCAGTGGCATCAGATTGACCCTTGAGAATCCAGCGACCATCTACCTCCATGCTCTCTCCGCGATCAGGCTGTCCTCCCAGCACCAAATCAGGACCCTCAATCCGGGAACCAGAAATCAGTGCTTTGTCATGCTCTTGGGAGAGATGGGTCAACGCAATCACAACTTCAGCGCCTTCTTTATCCAAAGCGGCGGCCTCGCGATTTGCAATGGTGCCATACTCGGTCTCGATCAAGGCATAGGCTGGCTTCTTCTGATCCGTGGTCAAACCAAAGAGGCCCACCTTTACGCCGTGCAAATCCACGATCGCACGCTTGGACAACATCTCTCCGCCAATCTTAGCCGACGGAATCCAGCGCACATTGGAATCCAACCACGTGAACTGTGACTGACGAAGGGTCGCGGAAAAATGCGGCGCATTCGCCATCGATGAGCGAGTAAAGTCGGAATTCCCAAACACAGCAAAGAGGTTTGGATCCACCTCGTCCTGATCCCCATCCAAGCGATTGAGTGCATCAATCATAGGGACGCCACCATAGGCTCGACTCAAAAGAGACGGAAAGAGCACATCGCCACCCACCGTCACAAGCACATCACCACCACACTCTGCTTCGAGTTGGGTACGCAACATCCGGATTCGCGCCAACCCTCCGCGGCCATCCAAAAGACCTGCCACGCGAGACGTATCGTTGAAGTGCAGCACAGCAAAAGTGCGATTGCCCTCCGTATCCACACCGCACCTCGCCGCCGACTGGGCAACAGGACTTCCACTATCAACAGACGCGACCAAACAAGCAGAACTTGAAAGCGCTAAAAACAAAGCTGGCAACAAACGAGACATCACGGTTCTCCAAATCATTCCAAATGCGGCGAAATAGTTGTCTCCCCTTAATGGCAGACAGTGTGAACCCCTTATATCAATCAACGGAAAAGGCATAGGGCAATGTGGTTGACTTTCTTTTTCTTGGGCTGTGGAGGCCTCCGGGACTACATCCCTCAAGATGCGGTTCTCAGTCCAGCAGCACGGGCTGCTTTTCACTCGGACCTGCCAGATCCGACTGCTTCAGGAAAACCCACAAGCACCGTGCCCGTGCTGCCATTCACTGTCTTTGGGTTGAAGTACACACACGACATCGTGCTCCAAACAGAAGATCCTTCACTCAACATGCTCGAGTTGATTCTGCTGGAGGTACCAACCCACCTCTCAAAAAGCGGGGAAACCTGGCTCGTCAAAAGCTCCGATATACACGGTGTGCAACAACTGTACGGCTACCACTCTGAGCTGCTCGACTGGATGCCTGAGATCAATATCGCTCGGCATACCAACTCCGACTTGATCGTTACTTCATGGCCAGAGGCAGACAGCCGAAAAGTGGAACTAAGCTTCCGTGCTTCAGATGGAAGGACGGTTGAAGCTACCGTAGAAGCGCCACTCCATGCCAAACCCTCAAAAAAACGAAACAGCTCTACTTTCAATCACTCCAAATCGGTCGCATCTGCTCTTTTAGATGTCTCTAAAAGAAGCAATCGCGTCTCTGCGAGTTTGCGCTTTAATGGTGTGGAACAACGCTTCAAAAAAATCCTCGGCATCGTGCCCGTCAAAGCACTCTTAGAGCAAAGCCAAGGAGGATTCACCAGCGCCTCGATGCACGTGGAAGAAAACCCCTCAGGAGGAGTGCGAATCCAACGCCCGATACCTGAGTCGGACTGGGCGGTACCCGGACAACAGTCGTGTATCAATGAAGCTCAATGGCTTGTCTGTAAGGGACAACTCACCCAAGCAAGCTATCGATTTTTTGAAGGCGGACTTGTAGAAGCCAAGGTCGAGAATTGGAAAGGGGAGCGGATGTTTCACTTACGATTAGAGACCCCACTTCCCGACTTGAGGGTACCATTCGAAGGCCAGCAAAGTCGGCGATTTGTCGCCGACGTCGGTGGATTAGACGGCGCGGGAACAGGCACCATTCAAGCCTATTGGGAAGGAAAAAAAGTCATTGTGAACATCGAACCTCGTGCCCCAGCTTGGTTTGCAGCGCGTCCGATGAAATCAGAAATTCAATTCAATGCAAGCGGCGGTTACACCTTATCGACACAGCCCAAATGAAATGAACCCAACGGCAATAGTACTCAGCACCCCAACCCCGAGATAAGCCCGTCTCATGCTTCAAATCGGCGACCTCACCCTGTCCTCGCGCTTAATCCTCGGTACCGGGAAATATCCCAGCTTCGAGACCATGCAGGCGTGCCACAAAGCCAGTCAAACCGAACTTGTCACGGTGGCCATTCGCCGAACTGAGCTGGGTTCTCACCAAAAAGACAGCATCTTGGGATGGATCGACCAAAACAAAATTGCCTTACTCCCGAACACAGCGGGCTGCTATTCGGTCGATGAAGCCGTGATTACCGCGCGATTGGCGCGCGAACTTCTACAGACCAACCTACTCAAACTCGAGGTCATCGGTGACCCGAAAACCCTATTTCCGGACCCTATCGGCACACTCGAGGCCGCCCAAATCTTATGCGATGAAGGCTTTCAAGTGCTCCCGTATTGTTCCGACGATCCTGTTTTGTGCAAACGCCTGGAAAAGGCAGGCTGTGTGGCCGTCATGCCGCTCGCCGCACCCATCGGATCCGGGTTGGGCATTCGAAACCCCGCCAACTTGCGCATCATTTTAGAAGGCGCAAATGTCCCGGTTATTGTGGATGCAGGAGTTGGCACCGCCTCCGATGCCGCCATTGCCATGGAGCTCGGCGTCGATGGGATTCTCATGAACACTGCGGTGGCGGGCGCAAAAAAACCGGTCAAGATGGCGCACGCGATGTGCTTGGCCGTCCAAGCTGGTCGAATGGCCTATGAGGCCGGCAGGATCCCCAAAAAACTCTACGCCAGCGCGTCCTCGCCCGAAGAGGGGCTCATTGAGGGTTGAAACCATGCAGCGCCTCTTGCCCATCAGCCCCAACCGTCCCACGGATCTCATCAAAGATGCGAAGGCGCTCTCAGATGCGGGTTGTGAACAACTCATCGTCCGTGAGGCTCACCGCTCTCGGTGGGAACTTGAACAAGCCATTCCCTCCCTAAAAGCGCACCTACCGGGCCTGATTCTTCATGCAAGCAACGTCAACGCCTGGCGATTCGCTGAGATTTACCAAACCGGACTCCACCTTCCAAGTCACCTGGATCCCAAACTGTGGAGAGACCGTTTTTCTGGGCTATTGGGCATGTCTTGCCACAGTGAAGAGGATGTCGAAAACGCCTCGCGTGCGAGCATCGACTACGTCCTACTCTCGCCCATGTTCCCTCCCGTCTCCAAAAAGGACGATCCACGCCCACCCCTGGGACCTGCTGTCTGCAGCGCACTCCAAAAAGAGTATGCAATTCGGATCTTTGGACTCGGCGGCGTAAATCGAGATTCGATCCCCAAATGCCATGGGGTGTATGGTGTCGCGTCCTTAGGCTACCTCTTTGGCTCGCGCACAGATCGGCGACAATTGCGGAAAAGAACAGGCATTTTGTTGAATTTGGTCCAAAAAAACCATACTCCAACTTCCCATTTTGCGAACGCGTGTTAACCGCGCGTCCCGCAAGGAGTGCGACGTGATTGCCATCTATCTATTTGGCTGTATCGATTACGGTTTCAATGAACCTGAAACTGTGATTGAAGACCCCATCCCGGCCGATACGGCTGAAGAGTGGGACCCTGTTCCCGTGGCGGATGCCCCGGTGTATGCGAATAGCTCGGATTCACTCTATGAAGTGGAGCCCAACACGGGCAACGTCTATTTCATCGCCAATTTCTGGGATGACGACGGTGGACTACGCAATTTTGTAGACATCGCCATCGACTTAGAAGGTCGCATGTATGGTGGAACCTACGACAAGCTCTACCGAATCGACCCCACTACAGGCTACGCAACGCCAATCTGTCAGCCAGCGGCAGAAATGACCGCTTTGACCTTTACATCCGAAGGGGTCTTGGTCACAGGTGGCGCAGACCGCATCAGCCTTCTTGATGTGGATACCTGCCAAACCCAAACCCTGCTGACCGGGTCCTTCTGGGAAACATCAGGAGACCTCGTAGGCCTACCGGACGGTTTTCTATATTGGACCGTCGTAGGCGATGCCGGTGGCGATGAACTGGTCAAACTCGATCCCAATACAGGGATGACCCAATGGATCGGTTCGACGGGCCATACTTCACTCTACGGTTTGGGCTATGACAAAGGCGAATTGTTCGGCTTTTCATCCACAGGAAAGATCGTTGCGCTCAATACACAAGAGGCAAAGGGCGCTGTCCGAAGCATTCCCGGCGATATCTCTTGGTGGGGAGCAACCACCAATCCAGTGGTCTGGTAGTCCGTAAAAACTAGGGCATCTCTCCAGCAATCGACTGGGTCCATGCCTCACGAAAATCCTGTAGATCCCGTGTTTGCTTGAGCAAAAACATGCTCTTCACGATGGTCGACTCAATGGTCATCGTTCGAGCGCTAATCGCTCCAGCTGCCTTTGCGGCAGCACCACCCTGATACCGACCTAAGACCACATCACCCTGCAAACTCTGGGATCGTAAAACCACGGGCACACCAGCCTCCACAGCCTGTGCGATGGCTTCAGGCCAACCATCCAGTGGCACATTACCCGCACCAAAACCGAGCAATACGACTCCCTCAGCTCCCGCATCCACCGCTGCACGGAGCTGACCCGCTCGAATTCCAGGAAACATATAGAGGACCATCACCTTTCGAGAAAAACCTGTCTTCAGGGCGAACGGCCCCGTCGGCCTCAAGCGCGGTGTGTGAAAGCGAATATCCACACCGATATCAATCAAAGGATCCACGTTGGGGGAGTTGAAGGCTTCATAGGACTGAATGGAGACCTTGGTTGCGCAGTTCCCTCGATATAAATGGGTGCCGAAAAAGAGGCCTACTTCCGGAACGTCCAACGTTGCACAAATGGCGGAATGAATCAGATTGTTTCGAGCGTCCGTGCGAAGCGATGCGACAGGGCGTTGGGAGCCAGTCAAGATCACCGGCTTGGGTAGATTTTGCAGCATCATCGACAAGGCACTGGCGGTATAGGCCATCGTGTCAGTGCCATGAAGGACTAGAAAACCATCATAGTCCTCCATTTTATGTCCAATCAGTTCTGCTAATCCCTCCCAATGACTCGGCTTGAGATCGGTGGAATCCAAATTCGAGAACACCTCGCCCACCAAATCCACCCGTTCTTCCAGCCCACGCACATACGGGAGTAGGTTCTCCGCATATTCACTGGGCGCAAGTGGGCCTGGATTCCCTTCAGGCAGCATCCCAAGGGTTCCACCTGTGTGCACAAACAGCAGGCGTTTACGAGCCATGGACCGATTCTACCCTGAATTCTCAGAAGGCGTACAAGGCTTCATCGTGACAAGCACCCTCGATGAGTTCTTCACAAGACGCGGCAAGCACACACTCTTTGTAGGCATCAAAGGCTGCTGCTCGTTCTACATCATCCTCATAGGAGGATTCCTGAACAGCACAGTCCAATTCACATTCTTTGTCGCCCACATCCCCCACATCGAGCGCATCACAAGTCAACAACTTGTCGCACACCGACTGACAGGTCGAACTACATCCATAGAGAAGCACACTGGCCAAACCGGCAAGAAAAACGCGTTGCATTACCATACCGGCTGACAATAGCCGCCATTACCAGAACGATAGTCCAGCCGATCGCAGCTTTGTTGTTCCACACACGTCATCCACGCAGCGGCCTGGTTTTCGTTCTCCAGAGTTACGCTATTGGTGCTGCCCGCACGACTATAGGGATCGTAGCCGTCCAAATCTCCTGGCTCTTTCAAAGCCGTCTCGCACTTGGCAAGACAATCCTTGGTTAGCTCATTTTGAGATTTTCCAGGACGCTGCAGATTGCACTCCGACTCCGAATAGAGTTTTTGACATGTCGATTGACAAGTCGGACCACAAGCTGCCAAAAAAGCAGGAAAAACAAGGCAAAGTAAAGCAATCTGGCGCACAAGGACCTCCGAGGGGGCACCCAGCATGGTATTGGAGCGTCAGAGCATCGTCAAACACAGGACACAGGCTTTGCACGTCCTTCATGTCAGTCCCTATTTTCCTCCCACCTGG
>Ga0163179_10000638_pt1 | contig 24994 bp, 10 predicted proteins | sample AtlANTMetagenome_FD_109643 | JGI IMG/M metagenome (GOLD analysis project Ga0163179, IMG submission 109643) | Marine eukaryotic phytoplankton communities from the Atlantic Ocean - Atlantic ANT 2 Metagenome | ecosystem: Environmental > Aquatic > Marine > Oceanic | place: North Atlantic Ocean...
GAGAGGGATCGGGCGGCTGTAAAGGCGGGCGCTGGAGGACGGAGCATCGTCCGTAGTGCTGGCGAGGATCTCCGGGCTGCAGAGCATGCCGTTGCTGGTGACTCCCGTGTTGAGGAGCTGGATAGCGAGCACATTTGTTCCAATAAGTAACTCGTCCTTGAAGGAGCTGAGGCTGATGGTGTGAATGCTGGTGCCACTGGTTCCTTCACGGGTATTGGTCGCCACGGAATCCCATGCCGGGGTGTCGGGGGCATTGGCACTCGCGACCTTGACCCCGTTGAGGTAAGCGACAAATCCATCGTCGTACTGCATGCGAAGGTTGAGGGCACCAAGGGCATCTATGGTGGACTGTTCCGCAAGCTCGAACTCGAATCGGGCGTAGGCGGTGCTGGTTCCGACGGGCAGGGTGGTGTTGATGAGGGGGGCATAGGCTCCGGGACTTGCCTCGTAGCCGAGTCCGGCCCGGCCCGTGTTCCAGGTCGCCAGTTCATCGGGGCCCGTCACCGAGGCCCAGTTGGCGATTTCCGAGTCGGGAATGGTGTAGTGGCATTGCGATTCCGCCGGCAGCAGAGTTGTGATGCTCTGGTTGCCGGGGAGGCGGGGATCACTTCCGTCGGTGGTATAGTAGATCTGGCCTCTCCTGGTATTGGGGTTGCTTATCAGGAGGCTGGTAACTCCGGGGATGATGCCCCCATTCCGGCTGAAGACAGGTGGGTTGTCTCTCTGGGTGTCGATCCAGTCGAGACGGGCGGTGAGCCATCCCTTCATCCAGTCGATCTCGTCACGGTAAGAACGTCGGTTACGGGCTCCCGCGAGGTTACGGTCGCTCCCGGGCAGGGGGGAAGGAGGGGTCCAGACCTGGGCATTGGGCCAGAGGTGATTGCCGAGGATCCGCCACCTCTGGAAGTTGCGTCGGGCGGGGGCGTTTAGCTTGGCCGTGTGGTTTTCGATCCGGGCCATCATGGCTTCCGTCCCAAAGATTCCCTCGCGCAATTCGAACCAGCGGTCCCAGTACTGGATGACGAATTCAGGGTCGAGGAAGAGGCGGTTATACCAGGGATAGGCGTTGCTGCTGAGCTGGGTATAATACCAGCCGCTGGGAAACTCCCCCTGCAGGTAATCCGCATTTCCGAGGGAGAGATTGTAGTCCCAGACCGGAGAGGCAACGATCTTGCGACCGCGGTCCTTGTAGAAATAGCTGCTCAGCCGGTAGCCATCGATATTCTTGTAGAGCTCAACCCAGATGTGAGTGTCGATGAAGGACTTCACATCGATGAAGTTGCGATATCCCCGGGTGGGATGATCGAAGCGGCTTCCCCACAGGGTGTCCTCGAAGCGGTCGAGGTGGGAGTCCAGCCAGGTTTTCTGCGCCTGGGTCGGTTGGTCGGGTTCCACGAACGCGAGGCTGTGTCCCTCCCTCTTGGTATTGAAGGTGACGTCCACGGACTGGCCCTTGTCCTTCTTGAAGATGTAGCCCCCTGTTATCGAGGGTTGGTCGTTGTCGCACTTCTCCAGCTGCTTGATATTCACGCGGTCGCTATTGCGCTTGATCTTTTCCATGAAGACGTAGACCCCGCGATAATCGGCGGCGGAAACGTCCCCTCCGTTGGTATTGAGATACAATTCACAGAATCGGGTGCGCACGGCCGGATACCCCATCTCCAGACTTGTTTCATAGACGATCTTGTTGCGCATGAGCGATTTGTCGGAGTAGGGGGCGTGGATTACCCAGTCAGATTCCTCGGGGAACCCGAAAATACTTACGTCCTTGTCCTCTCCCTCGCTGTCCCAGGTTTCGAAGGAATACTGCTTCTTGGCGAATCCGGACGAGGTCTGCCCGCGAACCCGCATTCCTCCCCGTCCCTCGAAGTCGGGAAGATCCGTGGGACTGGCCAACCCGCTGTCAGAGTCGACGTCGATGAAGATGCCATGGACAGGGCGCTTGGGGTTCTGTGAGTTTGCGCTCGACTCCCCGTCGAGGTTGCGCCGAAAGGAGTCAACGATGATGAGGGGGAGGTTTGAGCGGACATTCTCCATCCCGGAGCCCAGTTTGATGAAGGTTCGATCACGCAGGGGACCGGGTTCCTTGCCCGCCTGCTCGAGCCGGGCTGTAACCCGGGTGGTCTCGCGGATGGAGATTGGCCGGTTGTAGGTCCTCCAGGTGGGGTTGATGGATGTGACGTCGGTGGTATATCGGATCGTCGTGCCGGGGACAGGAGTGGTCAGGGTCAGATTTAATTGGCCGGTAATTACCTGGCTTTCGTGTGAGAACACCACCTTTTCAAGCAGGTAGGTGCCTTGTGGGGCTGCATTCGGATCGCCGGGAGTGGGGTTGCGGAAGGAACCCTGACTCTGTTCCAAGCCCAGCGTTCCATAGGAAATATCCGCGATCTGTGAAGGGTAGAGATAGGAGGAGGCAACGGTTGCGCCATCCGGCTGGATGAGGGCCAGGTAGCCCCCGTTCCTGTTGAGACGGAAGTCGGTATGCAGTTCACCCTCGGTCCGGTCCTGGTTGGAAGCGAAGATGATCGTTCGTTCGTTGGCGTCGAGGGGAAGGTCCGGAATGCGCCACTTGGCAGGCTCCTCCGGGTCATCGGTGAGATACCATCCCCCGAGGTTGATCGAGTTGGCGGTGGAATTGAAGAGTTCCAGCCAGTCCGAGGTCCTGCAGTCCTCATCTTCGAGGGTGGATTCGTTTTGTGCCATGAACTCCGAGATGATGGGACCCGGGAGGACAATGAAACCTGGTGGGGTGGTGGTGATCTGCAGGTTGTCGATTTCAAGCCGCTGGGTAGCGTTTCCAGTGCGGGCGCTGATGGCGAAGACATGACCGTTGTTTCCCGTGAAGCCGGGGGTCGCCACGTTGGCGAAGACCGGCAGGAGTCCCTCCCCGAGATCAACGCTCATGCTTGCTCCATTGGTTGGATGCCAGGAAAGCCAGATCGCCCCCCCGAGAGTCTGACCGTCTCTCAGGATCAGCCGGTTCTCAAAGGCGAGGTCGGTTCCATCGCGCGAGATGTTGAAACCCTTTTCAGTTGCTCCGTTGTCACGGGTATCGATTTCAAAGGCGAGGTGACTGATGCGGTCTCCCCACCCCTCTTCCCCGGTGCCGTGGGCATCAGCTGAGGCTGGGTCGGCCTGTCTATTATTGAAGGCGGGAATTGCGCCATACGAAAACGAGAAACCTTCTCCGGGATCCTCTCCGGGTTGATCGGCGAGGGTAAACTCGAAGGAGGCCGTCCAGCCCTGGGCAGAGGCTGCCAGGGAGGGAATGCGGAGGGACGCATGGGAGTTGGCTGAGCCGTCCCGGGTGAGGATCAGGGCTCCCCCCTCTACGGCAGCGGAATCATCACTACTGGCAAGGGTGGTGCCATCCCCGAGATTGGTGGTTCCGTCGGGTTGATTAAAGACCTGGGGGCCATATTGCACTGCGTGCACGGGAAGAGATGCGGCAGTGAGGGCAAGGGCGCCGGTCTGGACAAGATTCCTGAGTTTCATGGATGAGGGAGGTCGGACGAATCCGAGGGGTTTTCTTAAGGGTCGAAGGGTCCGTGATGCCTTCTCCGGGGTCAAATCCCAATCGATTCCCGGAGGTCCGGGTTCTGTTTGAAGCAGGGGATCCTCACTGGTTCAAAGGAAGGGATGTTTTTGACGGGCCGGGGAGGCTCCAGACAGGTCTACACACCATGTTCCCGATTCCTGATGCCCCTTGGCTGATGGTGCAAGGCTTGGAAATTCCGCAGTTTGCCAGAGAAGAGGTGCGCCTGAAAGCATCTGGAGAAACTCGATGAACCGGGCTGGCGGGATGGAGATCACGCAAACGTGACCACGGCGGGATGGAAATCGCATTGGCGGAAGGAAGGATCTCCGCTAAGTGGCAGGGAACATTACCCCATCAATTGTGAACCGTTTGCTGCCGCTCGTCCTTTTTCTCCCTCCCTGCATCGTCCTGCTGGCGGAACCTCTCCTGGCTCAGGCCCCCAGTGCTCCTACTTCCATTCCACTGGGGAAGACTCTTGAGAGCCTCTTCCCCGAGACGGCAGGACCCTGCGCCCTGGAATCGAAGAGGGATTACTCGAATTTCCGTGTAGTGCTCAATTATGATGCGGCGGAAGCCTCCAAGGGTCGCCTGATTGTCTTCGGGGATCATGCTGTTGATCTTCCAGCGGGTAGGCAGCGACGGGTGGAGGTGGCCTACGAGCACGCCATCGGGCAGGCGGCGCGGGTGCGGGTGTGGCATGAGGGGAAACTGGTGAATGAGGGAGAGGATGTGGAGGGGTCAGTTCCGGCAGGGAAGGTGTCCGATGCGGCGGTGTTGTCCAGTGCTGCGGATTCCAGGGAGATTTTCAGGTTTGATCGTGACTTCACCGTGATGGTCAAGTTCAGGACGAAGGGGAATGGCCCTCTCCTCGCCAAGGTGCCGGTTTCTGGAAACTGGGTGGAGAACGGCAAGATGCTTTTCCTGCGCGAGGGAAAGCTGGTCTACGACGTGGGTTGGCATGGGGATATTGAGACCGACAAGCGCGTTAATGATGGCAGGGATCATGTCGCCGTTCTCCAGATGGATGGGAAGACCGCCCGGCTGTTTGTTGATGGTCGGATGGAAGCAGCCAACCGGGAATTCAGGCGGCCTGACGTGGCCAGTCATATCTTCAAGATCGGGGCTGGAACTCCGGACTTCGGTGGTAGCTGGGACGGCACGATCGCAAATGTTCGCTGGTGGAAGCGGGCCCTCAGCCTGGCCGAGGTGAAAGCTCTCTCAGGAGGACGGGAAGATACCGTTAACACCCCAGACTATAACTGGAAGCCGGGAGGAGAGGTGAAGGCCGGGACCCAGCCCCGCAAACTGGAGGAGGTGAAGTATGGCAGCCTTCCGGGGTATGGGACCAGGATCAGGCTGGAGGCAGGGAAGGGGTTTCAGCTTCACAGCGCGAAGGTTCAGCCCCTTGAGAGGTCTGATCATGCAGCGCTGGTCCGGGGTTGGAATGAGGAAAGCCTGGCCCGGGGTAAGGCGGTATACGGGCAACTGTGTATTACCTGTCACGGAACTCTTGAGAAAGAGGGGTCCCTTCCGACCGCGCTGCGTTTTCACGAGGGTCAGTTCAAGAATGGAAATGACCCATACCGCATGTTCCAGACTCTCGAGCGGGGCTACGGGCTGATGGTGCCTCAGCCTCAATATACCACCTCACAGAAGTATGATGTGATTCATTATCTGCGGGAGGCCTTTCTCAAGGACAGGAATCAAGGGCAGCTTTCGGCTCTTGATGAGGAATACCTGTCTCTTCTTCCGCGTGGAATGAGCACGGTGGAAGAGCGCAAGGGACCGAGAAAAGCTCCTCAGTACGTGCTCCAGGATTATGGGAATGTCCTCTTCTGGACCATGCAGGTTGAGGGTGGGAACATCGCTCAGAAGGGAATCACCGTGAGGGTGGATGCTGGTCCGGGGGGAGTAGCGGCAGGCAAGGCCTGGATGCTGTACGATCACGATACGATGCGGTTGGCAGCGGCGTGGACGGGTGACAAGTTTGTCGACTGGAGGGGGATCGCCTTCGATGGCTCCCACGGGACGCATACCAGCATCGTGGGTGACAAGAAGTTTGTCTTTCCTAATATTCCGATGTGGGAAGACCCGGAAAAGGGAGGATTCGAGGATTCGCGTATCCTTGGCCGGGATAATAAGCCCTATGGCCCCCTGCCCGGGGCATGGGTGAAGTTCCGTGGACTCCAGTATGTGGATGGAGAGGCCGTTATTGATTACACGGTGGGGGACAGGAAGATTCAGGAGGTGCCGCAGTGGGACGGCGGAGCACAGGCTTTCGTGCGCGTCATGAAAGTGGCCCCGGGGAGCAAGGCTCTCCGGATGAGGCTCGATGCCGAGAAGCACCATGTTTTCCCACCCGGAAAGAAGGAGCAGATTTACCGGGTCGTCATTGGTGAGGGAGTTGAGGTGGAAGGAGCTCGTCCGGGTGATGCGGCGCTCTTTGGGCGGAAACCGGGGACGCGGTTCCAGGGACGCCTGATCACGAAGATTGTCCGGGGAACGGAGGGCGGTCCCTTTGCGGTGGATGTGTTGCCTACCCCCCCGCCGGTTGAGAATCCCTGGCAGTCGTGGATGAGAACGTCCGGATTCGATTATTTTGAAGGAGGTAAGAGTGCGGCGGTCTGCACTTGGAACGGAGACGTGTGGATCGTTGATGGAATTGACCAGAGCGAGGGTGTGCTGCAATGGCAGCGGATTTGCTCGGGGCTTTTCCAGCCATTGGGCCTTCGGATCGTGGAGGGCCGGATCTACGTGGGCTGTCGGGATATGATCGCCCTGCTTCACGATCATGATGGAGATCGCGAGACCGACTACGTGGAGGTTTTCAACAATGACCATCAGGTGACCGAGCATTTCCATGAATTTGCGATGGGCCTGCAGACTGATGACGAAGGTAACTTCTACTATGCCAAGTCGGCCCGGCACGCCCTGACTGCGGTAGTTCCTCATCACGGAACCCTTCTCAGGGTCAAAAAGGATGGGAGCAGAACGGATATCCTGGCCACGGGATTCCGGGCTGCCAACGGGGTCTGCCTTAACCCGGACGGAACCTTCATCGTGACGGATCAGGAGGGGCATTGGAATCCTAAGAACCGAATCAACTGGGTCAAGGGAACCGGGAAGAATGACTTCTACGGGAACATGTTCGGTTATCATGCGATCACCGATTCAGCGGACTCAGCAATGACCCCGCCCCTGTGCTGGATTACCAACAGGTTTGACCGCTCCCCGGCGGAACTGCTCTGGGTGCCGGAGGACTCCGCATGGAATTCCCTGCGCGGTTCTCTTCTCAATCTGTCGTACGGATTCGGCAAGATCTATGTTGTGCCTCACGAGAAGGTAGATGGACAGGTTCAGGGGGGAATGTGCGAACTTCCGTTCAAGCAGTTCCCGACCGGTGTCATGCGGGGACGATTCCATCCGGTTGATGGGCAGTTATATGCCTGCGGGATGTTTGCCTGGGCCGGTAACCAGCGTCAGGCCGGAGGGTTTTACCGGATCCGTTCTACCGGGAAACCGGCTCATGTCCCGGTAGGCCTGACCACGGCGCCCCGGACGGTGACGGTGGAATTCAGTGATCCCGTCGAGAAGGAGTCTTCGGAGAATACCGGGGCCTGGACCGTTGAGGCCTGGGACCTCAAGCGGACGAGGAACTATGGCTCCCGCCATTACAACCAGAGGCGCTGGAAGGTCAGTAAAGCCACCCTGAGTGACGACGGCAGATCTGTTGAGCTGACGGTGCCGGAACTGGGCCCCACTTGGGGGATGTCCATCCGCTGCCAGATAAAAGGAGCGGGAGGCGAGGAGGTGGTTCGTGAGCTCCACAATTCCGTGCATAAGATTGCAGACTAGGGGGCTTTCTGAGTTTCTTTCGCTGGGGCATAACGGGGTTACCTTTGGCAAAAAGTGTGCTTGCGCGGTTTGCAGGAAGGGGGCAGGTTGGACTGCCACGCCTTAAATCAAGCTGTAATTTATGAAATTTATTTCACAGGTCCTGTTAGTCATAGCTGCCACGGCCTTTCATGCGTTCGCCGACTATGAGGTTGACGTTGATCTGGGAACACTCCCCGAAGGCACTACCGAAGTTTCAGGAACCACTGCGCTGGTTGTTGAGTTAGGCCCGCCGGAAGTTGTCACGGGAGGACGAAACAATGCTGACCTGATCATCGGGGAGGGAGTTGATCTCAATCCTGCGGGAAACTGGGGGAACGAATACGTCATGGAGTTTTCTCTGGCAGCCCCTTCCAGTCTGACCATCAGCAAGGACGTTGATTTTACCGCAGGAGATGCCGATTTTTTCCTGCTGGAGGGGCTGACTACTGAGTTTGACGACACCCTTGGTAAAAATGTTGCGCAGGAGGGCTTCTGGTACAATTTCTTCGATGAAGCGGCTCCGGTTTCAGGAACGGTGTCCCTGCGGGCGGGGACCTACTACCTGGTGGCGGAAAGTTTTGTCGGGTTTGATGGGGCCGTTAACCAGATTGAGGCGGACTTCTCCCTGAACCTCAGCGTGTTGCCTGCCCTCTTTCCGGATGAGGTTAAGGTAAACCTGGGTTTCCTCGGAGTGGAGGGAAGCCCGCTTACCTTTGATACCTTTGGCTCGGACTTTGACACCCAGTTGGGGATCTTCTCCTTTGACGGAAGTATCCTGCAGGAGAATGATAATGCAGGTGATGGATTGCAGAGCGAGGTTTCCTTCCCGGATGGACTGGCTGCGGGAACTTACATCGCGGTAGTGGCGGGAGCGGGAGCGACGTTTGAACTTGGACCGTTGACCACGGCCGGCGGAGAAGTTGGCAACGTTGTGTTCAACTATCCGTCAAATCCAAATCAGGGTCCAGGCACTGCCACGAGCACGACATCAGAGGGAACGGAAGTCTCGGAGACGATCTGGTATGAGTTCACTATTGCTTCCGGGCGGACTGTAGAATCTGTTGATCTTGGCAAGATCGCGGAGCCGGGGGTTCCGATCCAGTTGAATACGCTGGAGGGAACCGTATTCGATACCCAGTTGGCTGTTTATGATGGGTTTGGGTATTATCTTTACTTCAACGACGACGCGAACGGGACCACGCAGAGTCTTATTGACCTTCCGGAGGGGCTTGAGGAGGGAGTCTACTACGTTGTTGTGGCGGCGTATCCCACTACCTTTGCAGATGGCTTTGAGGTGACTCCTGGAGGAACTACGGGCGGAAGCTACATCCTGACCCATCCTAATGGACTCGAGCCGGGTATTTTGGAGAATGGCACGCCAAACTGGTATCGCTTCGTGGTGGGTGACCCCGCAAACGGGGGTGGTGGCAACGGAGGTCCGAGGTCCGATATTGAGATCACGAGCCTGACGTTTGACCCTGATACCAGCGAGTTCACGGTGGCATGGGAATCGAGGGTTCCCGGTCCATTCCTGATCGAGATGGGCACCGCGGCCGACCTCGCGGCGGTCACTCGTGAGGACAATATCCTTCCCGATGTTGCCGCGGTTGGACTGGAGGCCTCCCCGGTGACGGTTGCCGTGCCTTTTAACCTGCTGGGAGAGCCCAAGGTTTTCCTGCGAGTGATGCAGGAGTGAATTTGCCTTGGCCTCGGGAGGGCCTGGCTAGGGTCGGGGGAGTGGCATGCGGGCTCCCATATCCCTCTGCCAGTCCTTAAGCTTCTGGCGGAGTTCCCTTGTCCGTTCCGGCAACTTGGGGGCGAGGTCGTTTGTCTCCCCGAGATCTTCCCTGAGATTGTAAAGTTCCACTTTCCCGTAGTGGTAGAACTCGATGAGTTTCCAGTCGCCATCCCGGATGGCGGCTCCCGGGGTCCAGGCAGAGCCATGATAGTGGGGGTAGTGCCAGTAGAGACTGCGCGGAGGCGTGTTCGTTTTCTCCCCAGTGAGGAGGTTCTTAAAGCTCGATCCATCAGCGTGCTGTGAGGGGCGCGGTGGCAGGGCGGCGAGAGCAAGGAGGGTAGGGTAGATATCCGTGCTCAAGACACAGTCGGTGGGTTGGGATCCGGCATTCTTCTTTCCTGGTTGGCGGACGATAAGGGGAACGCGGATTCCTCCTTCATAGAGCCATCCCTTGCTGGCCCGCAAGGGAAGGTTACATCCCGGTCCCACGCTGCGCTTGGTGCAGAGACCACCATTATCGGAAAAGAAGAAGATGTAGGTGTTTTCCAGAATTCCGAGTGATTTCAGGTGTTGGACAAGGTCTCCGACGGAGTCGTCTACGGCCTGAACCATGCTGGCGAGGGCCGCATTGTCCTGACGGGGGCGACTCAACCCGTCATGCTCCGTGATTGGACGGGGGGAGGGGCCAAGCATGGCGGCTTTCCGGTTGTAATGGGCCTCGTATTTCCGCTCCGCAATGATGGGAGTATGGATATCGTAGTAGGAGAGACAGGCAAAGAAGGGACGGCCGCTGTTCCGGTGGATGAATTCCTTTGTCTCCCGGGTCAGGTCGGTCGTGGCGTGTTTGCGCCCGGTGGTTTTCCCTCTCCCGGGAGAGCCCTTGGAGGGATCCTGGTGCGGATCGTAATACTCATCGAATCCCTGTTTGTCCGGGCTGAACGGTTTCCCGCCGAGATGCCATTTTCCGGTGTAGAAGGTGGAGTAGCCGCCTTCCTTCAGGGCCTCCGCGATGGTGACTTCCTCCAGTGGCAGATGGTGCTTGTCCACAGGCGTCCGGAGTTTCTGCCCCTTGCCACTGCTCCCGGGGATCCAGTCGGTGATGTTGACCCGGACCGGGTGCTTTCCGGTCATGATGGAGGCTCGGGTGGGGGAGCATATGGACGCCGCGGTGTAGGCATCGGTGAAACGGACTCCCTCTCGGGCGAGACGGTCAAGGTGCGGCGTCTCGTGGAAGGTTGATCCGTAACAGCCAAGGTCAGCCCAGCCAAGGTCATCGACCAGAAGGAAGAGGAAGCTGGGTCTGGCATCCTTCCCGGGATTTTGTGCCATAATGCCGGGGCACGCCAGGAGGCATGAAGTGAGGATCAGAAGTAAGACGCGCATGGTAGTTACCTGCCAAGGTAGAGATCCCTGCCCATTGCGAGGGCGGCGATCTTACGATCAGCCACCGAGCGCTTGAGCATCCAGAACCCGCAGTCGGGATGGATATACCGGACTCGTCCTGTTCCGATGACTTTTTCGGCCTCTTCGATTGACCGGGCGATTTCTTCCGCAGTCTCCACCTCGTTGACCTTGATATCCACGACCCCGAGGCCGATTCCAACCTCCTGGTTCAGGTCCTTCAGGGCCTGGAGGTCATCCTTGGGGCGATGGGCGAGTTCGAGGACGAGGTGGTCGGCATGGAGGGAGTTCAGGAACTCCAGGAGAGGTTGCCACGCACCGGCCTGGATGGTCTGCCCCCCGTAATTCCCAAAGCAGAAATGCACGGCAGTGGGACCATCGAAGGCGTCGAGGACCTTGTTGATGGCCTCGGCCGCAAGTGGTCCGTCGGAGGGATTGCCGGGAATATTTGCTTCATCTACCTGCAGGCACGAGCAGGGGCAGCCTGAGACCTGTTCGGCGAGGACGTCTGCGAGGGCGAGGGTCAGGGCTGCAAAGTCATGATAGTGCTGGTCCAGGAGGGTACGGGCCAGCATGTAGGGACTGGTAACGGTGAACTTGAAGGCCCCCCCGGCTAGGCCAGCTGCGCGTCGGCAGTCCTCGATCAGGTTAAGTCCGCCACCGTGGAGCGCCTCCCGAACGACAGCGGCAGGCTTGGCTCGGAAGCCCATGCTGTGCATGGAACGGAAGGCCTCGGCTTCTTCCCTCCCTATGATGGTATGGCAACCGCCCATGGGGGCGACGAAATATTCGATCATGCCATTGGTATCCGGGTGGTTGATGTCAAAGCGGTAGAGCTCTCCATCAGTGGGCAGGTCAATTCCGGCCTGACGCTGGGTGTCGAAGATGACCCGGGTGGCATCAATGACGGCCTGTTCGGATGGAAGGGCATTGAGCCAGTCGGGCACGGGGTAGGATCCGACCGTGGTGGTCAGGATTCCCGGGTCGTCGGGAAGGGGAGTGATTGTATTCATGCGAGGCCGCGGCTGATTCGTTGTGTGGGGAGTTTCAAGCTCCGGGCTTGAAGTTGCAAGTTACGATCCGGCTCTCAGGTCCCGGGCAAAGGCTTCGCGGTGAGCCTTGTCTGGTGGCGAGCTCAACCTGCTCACAAAAGCAAAAACGAGGGTGTTGACGATGATCCCGCACATGCCGACATCAAAGAGAGCCTTGAGGTTGGAAGTGCCTTCGAGCAGCGAACCGGTTTCTCCGAGAATCATCTTCCCCAGGGGAGGAAAGAGGCAGACGGTCAAAAGGCCTGCCGCCAGTCCGGCGATTGCACCCGCCCGGCTTCCTCTCCGGAAAAAGAGGAGATCGACCGTGATCGGGAGCATCTGGGCTGAAAAGGCCATCGCGAGACCGAAGAAGGCGGTGATGGTATTCAGAATTTCGGAGCTCCCACCAACAATGGCGATGCGGGCTGCCGCCAGAGTTGCGACGATGATGACGATACGCCCGATCCAGGCGCGCTCTCCCTCGCTGGATTTTGGACGGAGGGGACGATAGATATCGCGGGTGGCGACCGCGCTGAGGGCGTGCAGATTGGAATCGGCTGTGGACATGGAAGCCGCCATCACCGCGACCAGGATCAGGGAAACAAGGATCACCCCGATCCCCCCGAATATCACGGGGAAGTAGTCCTGAATCACATGAATGAGGACCTGGTCTGTTTTGTCTCCGCCAGGAAGACGGAGCGCGCCGTTCGCTGCCTCGATCGGTTCATACAGAACACGTCCGCCCAGGCCAACGAGGAAGACCCCGAAGATGAAACAGATGGGGAGGATTGTTGAAAAAGCGATTGCGGAACGGCGCAGGGTAGCGGAATCGCGGGCGGCGTAGAAACGCATCCACTGCGCCGGTTGAATGATGCTGGCGAGAGAGGCAAAGGCGCAGAAGGTGAGGAGTTTCCAGGCATTGTGTTTTCCCGGAGCCTCGGCAACGGTGAGCAGTTCGCCACTGAGTTCCGAGGAAACCTTTGAAAAATAACCGGAAGGTCCTTCGAGGGCATAGATGACGGCTATGCCGGAGAGCAACATCGCGGTGAGCAGGATGATTCCTTGCATGACATCCGTCCAGGCGACCGAGCGCATTCCCCCGATAATGACATAGACCACCGTGACGAGCGAGAGGGCGCACACTCCGAAGTCCTCCATGCTTACCTGCTGTCCGAACATCGTGATCTGTTCGACTTCGCGAAAAAGTCCATCCGCAAGCAGGCCGCCCGCTTTCACCTGCATCACGACATATGGGATGACGTAGAGTGCGCCGGTGAGTGCTACCAGAATGCGGACCCATGGGGAGTCGCCGTAGTAGTCTGTGATCATGTCGGCGGGGGTGATATATCCGCGCTTTCGTCCGATTCTGCGAATGCGATTGCCGAGGAGATAGATTGCGGCCGCAGCTACCGGGAGATTCAGGGCATAGAGCATGGGCGCGATGCCGCCTTCGTAGATCCACCCGGGAAAGGTGAGGATAGCGAAGCCCGAAAAGTAGGTCGCCATGATGGTGAGGGAGGTCACCATCACGCCCTGTCCACGGCCAGCGAGGTAGTAGTCGGTCTCCGCCTGGTCAGCACGACGGCTCCGGAGAAGGCTGATCACCCCGAGGGAGAGAAGCCCAACCAGATAAAAGGTCAGCACGATATAGGGCCAGGCTCCCAGGCTGGGCGGGGTCTCGGTGGTGGCAAGGAATTCCAACATGACCTGCTCCTAGTCGGCGTCCTTCCACACTGTCAGGGCGGCGGTCACGATGCATGCCGCCATCACGAGAAACCAGAACACCACCCAGAGGTAGAGTGCCGGAATGCCGAACCAGATGTTCGGGGCCTCCCTCGTGCCGTCAATCAGGGTCGCACCGGGTCCCGGTCCCAATACCAGAGCGACGAGGAAGATAACGGTGAGAAGAGGCCCCTTGTCCACGGTTCCTTCATCTCAACGGAGAAGGGGTGAGGGTGTCGATGGAAAAGTCTTCTTGCTGACATTGCGTGCCCGGAGCCGGGGCTTGTCTCGGGCAAAAATCTTCGTTTCAGTGGGCTTTATCATGTCCGCTCCATTCCGCATTGGTTCCGTTTCTTTCCGGACGCGCTGGATGCGGACGCGCTTTCCTTTCCAGTATGGGATCGCGTCCATGACCGAACTGCCACACGTGTTCGGGGTGATGGAGGGAGATTTTAAAGGGGTGGCATGGCGAGGTCTCGCCTCGGAGGGACTTCCTCCCAAATGGTTCACCAAGGATCCGGAGACCCGGTTTGAGGAGGATCTTCCCGTCATGGTGAAGAGCATCAGGAATGCTGCCGATCTTGCGGACAGCTCCACTTACGATTCAGTCTTTTCCGCCTGGCGCTCGCTCCATGAGCAGCAGGACTGCTGGGCCCGGGAACAGGGATACCCCCCGCTCCTTGCACATCTGGGGACCGCTTTCGTCGAGCGAATGCTCATTGATGGTTTCTGCCGTGGAGCGGGGATGAGTTTCGTGGATGCGGTGCATTCCAATGCCCTGGGAATCGACCTGGGCAGTATCCATCAGGAACTGGCCGGGACGGAGCCCGGTGACTGGCTGGCAGCGCCGGGGCAATCCATCATCGCCCGTCACACGGTGGGACTTGGCGACCCCCTGCGTGCGGGTGATATTCCGGAGGAGGACCGTATCAACGATGGATTACCTCATGCCCTGCTCGATGCCGCTCGCCTCTACGGTCTGACCCATTTCAAGATCAAGATCTGCGGCAATCTCGAAGTCGATGTCCCGCGCCTGCGTGATGTTGCGGCGGTGATTTCGGAAGCATCCCCGGGCTTCCGTTACACCCTCGATGGCAACGAGCAGTACCGGGACATCTCAACCTTCCGGACCCATTGGGAAACCTATCAGGGGGATCCGGATCTGGCTGTTCTTTTTGAGAACAACAGGCTGCTCTTTGTCGAACAACCCCTGCACCGTGACGTGGCTCTCGGAGAGGGGGTTCGGGAAGAACTGGCTGCGTGGCTCGAAGCGCCACCCATGATCATCGACGAGTCGGACGGCGAACTGAAGAGCATGAGCCGCGCGATTACCCTGGGATACCGGGGGACCAGTCACAAGAATTGCAAGGGGGTGATCAAGGGGCTGGCCAATCGCTGTCTGATTGAATGGTACCGCCGAAATCATCCGGAAGAAGGTCCCTGGCTGATGAGCGGGGAAGATCTGGCCAATGTCGGACCGGTGGCCTTGCTCAATGATCTCGCCGCAATGTCGACCTTCGGGGTTGAGGACGTGGAGCGGAACGGGCACCACTATTTTGCGGGTCTGAGCATGTATCCCGGGGAACTGCAGGAGATGATGTGCGGGAGGCATCCGGATCTTTATGAAATGCGCCCGGAAGGTTACGCTTCGCTGAGGATTGAGGGAGGAACGATTTCCACCAGGTCGCTTGGAGAGGCTCCTTTCGGACATGGGTTGGATCTCACCCCCGGGGTGCTGGATCTACTCGGCGAGGAAGGACTGCCCTCGACAACCTGACCCGGGTAGCGACCCGGTCGGTCGGAATCAGGAGATCTGGAGGACGAGCTTACCGAACTGAGGGGATCCGGCCATCGACGCAATAAGATCCACTCCCTCCTCCAGGGGCGTGACTGAGTCAATCTCCGGCTTCAGGTCGTGTGTTTTCACGAAGGTGATCATCTCGGCAAAGTCGGTGGGTGATCCCATGGTGGACCCGATGAGTTGGAGTTGATTCCAGAAATGGTAACGGATGGGAAAGGTGACCGACGGACCCGCGGTGCCGCCGTAACTCACGACCCGTCCCCCGGGTTTAACAAGTGGGAGGAGCTCTCCGAAGTTCTCGCCCCCGGCACCGTCAAGAATGAGGTCGACCCGGCCATGACTGGATGCAAAATCATCGGACCAGTTTTCCCGGGTGTAGTTCACCCCGGCTGCGGCCCCGAGGGTCAGGGCCCGGGCAAGCTTGTCGTCCGAAGAGGAGCTCACCAGGACCCGGGCTCCGCAGGCATGGGCAAGTTTCAGGCCAATGGTAGCGACTCCTCCACCGATGCCGGTGATGAGGACGGATTCATGGGATTGCAACTGTCCCTGCGAGAAGAGCGCGCGGTAGGCTGTCAGGGCTGCGAGAGGGAGGGCGGCGGCCTCGTGCATGTTGAGGTGAGGAGGTTTCTCGGTGAGCTGTTGTGCCGGGACCGAGATTTTTTCCGCGAAGGTGCCATGATCCGGCATTCCCAGGATGCGAAAGTCGCTGCCCTGTGCGTTCTGCGATTCGCCCCAGTCGAGGCTGGGATAAATCACGACCTCCTTCCCGATCCAGGAAGGGTCGACTCCCTTGCCTGCGGCTTCCACTATTCCGGCTCCATCAGAGCCCAGGATACAGGGAGCCTGAATGTTGGGATATCCGCCCCGGGTGATCCAGAAGTCCCGGCGATTGGCAGCAGCAGCCTGCAGGCGAACAAGGGCTTCCCCGGGCCCGGCAACAGGTTCCTGCATCCCGGTGGCGAACTCCAGGGTGCCATCGGTGGAGGCAAGGACGAGAGCGTTCATGCATGGAAGACTCCTATCGATTCCTGTTCGTTACAAGATTGCATGCCCTTCTATTGCGAAGAGCTTGGGACCCCGGTGCAGGGGTGCCAGGGCGATCACGGATGTCGCTCTGGTTGCCGGTCGATCAGGGGAGCGGAACCGCCTTCCTTACGAATTCAAAAAATAAGGCAGTTTTCTCAAGGAGTGAGATCGCAGAGGCCTAGGTTCTAAGTTTTGTTTTATGCAGGACCTTGGATCTCACTCCGTTGATTGACTGCCTGTTACCCCTCTTACCGTGACTTAGCAGACCGATTTTTTCTTTTTTCAGAAAAATGGAAGCGAGGTCTCAGGTGCCCGGTCGCTCTCCGCGTCACGCCGGATGCAGTCCGGACCCGCGTCCTGATGTCGGCGTTCGGCCCGCTATTCAGCTACCTCGATATTGTCAATGGTCAGGCCGCTGAAGGCATCCGCGCTGCCATCGCTGGAGAAGGTCCACTCGATGATTACATTTTCTCCAATGGCTTCCGGGACGACTGGGATGCTGAGACTCGTATAGCTGGAATCAAAGATTTCCATCTCGATATCAGCGTCTGCACCCAGTTGCAGGAAATCGGCAGCACGCAGGAAGCGCACCACGGCGGAGTCGGCAACTCCGTCGGCATCGCGGAAAGCCTCGAACGTTAATTCTGCGCTGGTCGCACCACCCAGGTCGATAGCGGGGGACCGGAGGGAAATGCTGGAGTCTGGACCGTAGTTGCCGAGATTGGTGGACCATGCGGTGGCGGAATCGTTGGCGCCGGTGAGAGGGCCGGTGGAACCGGATGGCGCCCCGAGTTCCCACCGGGTATTTCCGGTTGCATCATTGATAATGGTGGACCAGCCCTCGGCTCCGGACTCGAGGTCGTCCGCAAAGAAGATCACTGGCGGGGCATTGAATTCCTCGACCACGAATAACCGGGACAGTTCATCGGGGAGGGGAATGGTCAGGGTGTTTTCCGGGGGAGTGGCCACCAGGTCGAGATTTTCGTCAAAGACCGGCCAGTCCAGGGGAGGCGTGGAGCCCGGATCGAGGGAGCTGCGGAGGTTGTAGAGTTTTCCAGGCTTGCTCTCCCAGCTGATGGCAAGGAGGCCAGAGGCCGGATCATGGGAGACTTCGGTGAGTTGGAACCGGTTGGCATCGTCACTGACCCCGAGGAGCCAGTTGATGGATTGTGCGAAGAGGGTCCTGGCCTCGTCGGTAAATAAGCTGAAAGTGTTATCGGTAATACCGAGCATGATGCGGCGTCCGGGAGCCGGTTGGCCGGTGAGCAGTTCATCACCTGCTTCCACGATGGTGAGGAAGCCGTTTGCGGTGTTGGTGTCGTCACTGGCAAGGGAGATGGCCCCGGGGGCCTGCAGACCGGTAGACCACCAGAACTCGCTGGCACCGGTGGTCATCTGGACGCGTTGCCCGATCTCGAACCCCGCGGTGATGGGGTGTTCAACATTAATGGTGATGAAATGGGTCGCAGTTTCCTTGGTGCGTCCGTCGGTGATAGCGAACTCGCCGCCGGCATTCCGTGTCAGGGCTTCTTCCCAGTTGAGAATGGGGACCGGAGAGTCCTGAAACTTGCCCCGTGCCGTGCCGGATCCAAAAGTGGAGGAGAGAATAAGGACTTTGAAGCCAAGTTCGTCACCGGGCTGGGCTACGCTGGACTGCATGTAGGTGACGTTCTGGGACCCGTAGGAGTCCTGTAGAAAGGTCATGACTGCTCCGTCTGCACCCGAGGTGGGATCGGCTGCATTTCCAAGGAGCAGGATGGTCAGGCCTACCTCAGGAGCATCGTCGGGATCGGTAGGGTCGCTCCCCTCGAGGAGTTCGTTTTCGTCATCGAAGCCGTCACCGTCGGTGTCAGGGTTGCTGGGATCAGTCGTAAAACCATTGTCTGCGCTGACCTCCACCCCGTCGCTGAGACCATCGCTGTCTGTATCAGCATTATTGGGGTCAGTAACCGAACCGTTGTCAGAACTGACTTCCTCGCCATCGAGAAGGCCATCGTCATCGGAATCATCATCAGAGGGATTGGTTCGGTTTTCGCTCTCTTCCAGGTTGGTTGATCCGTCGTTGTCGAAATCGTCTCCGGGGAGGACATCCTCAAGAGTGGCAATGGCGTCATCGGGGTCTGCAGTTATGATTCCCTGTTCGAATGAGTCTGCCAGGCCATCCCCGTCGGCATCGTCAAGGGCGCTGAGCTTGAAGCCATTGATTCCCCAGATCTGGTTATGAACCGCGTTACCGAGGGCGCCGGAGAGCGGAGCGAAGCGGAGAACCACATCGTTGGCTCCGGTCGCATCGATCTGGAACGTGGCGGTGGAATCAAGGGTGCCGGCATCGGGCCCCGTACGTGTTCCGCCAGCTCCGTTGGTGGCGGAATCAGGGCTTCCGGCAGGGGTGCTGTCGGACATGTAGAACTCCTGGCCAAGACTGGTAAAGCTGGTGCCTCCATCCAGCGAGATCTCGACCTGGAAGTTGCTGTGGACGTTCTCAGTATCATGGTGAAAAGAAGTCCATCCGTAGGTTCCGGCGGGAAGGCCGCCGAGGGTGAGGGTCATGTAGGTGGGAGTTCCTCCCGCGGCACCGTCCCAATTTCCGTTGCCGCCATTGCCCGTGCGGGTATCGATCCCGAGGAAGTCGGTAATGAGATCGACATCACCGCTGGCGTTGTTCCAGTTGGCATCATTGCCGGCCCCGCGGTCGATCATCTGCTGGACCCTGTGGTCGGTGGTGGTAGGCCACGCCGGGGTGATGTCGATGGTGGTTCCGAAGGCCTGGAAGGGTCGGGTGATGAAGTCGGCGGGGACTTCATGGGCCGCATCATAGGATTGGTACTCCGCCTGGGGATGGGGACCGCCGTCCTGGTTGGTTGAATTGAAGTCGACGAGGAGGTTCTGGGCCTGAATTGTCGCGATGGTCAGAACTAGGTGGGTGGCGAGGAAAATCCGGAGGTTCATTCTCTTTCGGTAGGGCGGGTTTATTAATTAATCTTGAGTGGGTTACACTTCTGCGAGGAGGGAGATGGTTGCAACGATCATTCTGCAGGAGCAAGGTTAGAGTCCACCAAATTTGTCAGGACCCGGGGAAGTTCAGGAGGATCCAAATTTCCGAGGCAAATGTTGGTTACCAATGAACCGGTTCCCCGGCACGAGGTAGTGCGCGAGCGCTTCTCAATTCTGTTGCCCTGACGTAACGCCGATTCGCAGGAAAAGCCGGGGGTAAGGGGCGGTGGAAATACTTGCCCTGCGTAACTCGATCGCGTTCCCGGATGGCACCGCCACATCGTCCAGAGGCGTCCACGTTATGAGATCCGTAGAAAATTCGACCATGCTGTAGACGTCTGCAAGGAGAGGGTTCCTCGGGAACGTGAGGGTCAGTTCGCCGTCTTCCACCACCGGAGAGGGAGCGAGGGAGGCGTCAGGGATAAGAGGATTCAACCCAAGAGCATACTCGACCATGTTGACGAATCCATCGAGGTCGAAGTCCTCCAGTTCTCCTGATCCGGGAGGGGAGCCGGGGCCAAAGGTGAGGTCACGGAAGTCAGCATACGAGATTTGCTGGGTACCGGTGCCGGGAGAGGGATCGTTCCCGACCCAGCTGGAGGCAAAGTTGCCGAACAGGGACGAATTTACCCGGTGAAGGGATTCCCCTTCTCCAGCCGGACTGGTTGGCCAGGGAGCGATGGTGAGATAACGCACCTCGTCCTCCGTAACCTGTGGGTAGAGTGAGGGGGCCGTCGGGGGAGGCGAGTCAGGTCGCTGCAGGCGCACGGTGCCCTGATCATTGCGCAGAGGGCCGTCGCTCCACGGGCCGAGGAGAGGAACTTCCGCGCCAATTCCGTAGTGGGTCCGGAAGTTGTTTGAGCTAACCAGGTCGGTCACCGGATCAAATCCAACCACCAGGAGACTTCCTCCCGTCTCCAGGGAGTGGGCATCGGTAAAATCGAAATCAACTCCACCCCGTATTCTCCAGTTGGCGAGACTTTCGATGGAAGGGCCAGGATTAAAGAGTTCGACGTATTCGAAGTGGTTTTCCGGGGTCACGACCGGTTGGTACATCACTTCCGAAATGACCACTGGCCCGACCTGGGCGGAAACATTAGCTGACCCGAGGGTGTTGGTAGTCATGCTGAGGAGGGTGCTGCTTCCCCCGCCATTGGGCCAACGTCCCAGAGTCTCGCCGGCGCGCGCGGCGGCAAATTCCACGACATCGACGAAATTGAGCAGTTTCCCGTTGGCGTCGCCCTCGAGCAGCCAGACCTTGTCGCCCTGCGCGGAAAGCGCGAATGGCTCTCCCCGGGTGTAGGTTCCCTTGGTCCCGTGATCGTCGAGGAAGGGAGCCGGGATCGTGAAGCTGTCAGGGTTGGCAACCGTCACCTCGAACGTATCGTTATAGGCCCCTGCCCCGCCATAACCGGAAATCGTGATCACATCGCCTGTCGACAGGCCATGCCCGGGATTGGAAACGGTGGTAGGGGCGGTCGAATCAGAACCGGAATAAGAGGAAATGCTGAGATTCTGAGGCCTATTGAAATTGTTCTCGTCCCAAGTCAGGTATCCCCCGGCCGGAATGATTCCGGAGGGAATTCGAAACTTCCGGTAGTTGCTGCTGGCATCAGATAGGTACCAGTCAGTCACCTCGACCGAGCGGGCAGTGGGGTTATGGAGTTCGATATGGTCGACGGCGGGCAAGTCCGTGTTGGTGAGGACTTCATTGATTACGATGCGCCCATCGAGGCCCGCTCCGGAGGCGCCCGGAGAGCCGTTGTATTCACTGCTGGGGCGCCAGTTCTCCGAATTATCGTAATCCGATGCAGGATCGATAACTTCAAGTGAGGATCCAATTCCGTCGGCTCGTCCCGGCCAGGTTCCCCCGTCATCGTAGGTAAAGTCCTGAATGATGATGCCATCCGACGTCACCAGGGAAATTTGTTCCCCGCCGTTGTCGAGCGTGCCGGAAAACTGCCCTGCCAGCGGGAGCCCCGTGCCATAGCGGGTTTCAAATCCCTCAAGGTCGGCGGCGACTACCACGTGTCCGGCCGGTTGGAGGTTGATTACGGGGAAGGTGAAGGTGATTCCGTTCGTGAACCTTACTCCGTCAAGATTGACCGCGCTGTCGCTTACATTGCAGATCTCGATGAATTCAAAATCTCCGCCACCGAAAAAGCGCGGAGTTGACAGGTTGGCACCGTCGCTCGCTTCCAGTGCATTGGCTGGCACCGCATTGTAATTGATTTCGGTGATGCGCAGATCGGATGCAGCGGCACGGCGCTCGAGATAAAAGGAAGCTTCATTGAGCGGGGACCAGGAATCTCCATTGCCTGCCCTCACCCTCATGCGAACCAGCCCACTGGCAGGTAAAGTGATTTCCCCGGAGAGGAGAACAGCCCCGGGTGCGAGATTCCCGCCTTCCAGTCGTGGGTCTGTTCCATCAGTGGTGTAGTAGACCGAGCCCGAGGGCGCAGTGGCGGAGAGCGCTCCCCCGACCGGAATGTCGCCTCCGTGCTGGGGTCCTCCATTCACCGTGAAAACAGGTGCCTGAATGGTTCCGAGGTAGGTGTCCGAGCTTCCCGAGAACCGTCGTGATCGCCACGTGCTGATAATTCGGTCCGTCCGGGTGGTCCCTGAAGTTGGGAACCAGGAGCCGAGCACACCGTTGCCCGGGCTTGTCCCCGGTCCCCCCGGGGTTCCGTAGACTGCCCGGGTCCAGTTTTCATCGCGGGAATAGTTGCCGCTGAACCCCCCTCCACTTCGATCGTCGCCCCAGCGAGCGGACTCGCAGATGATGGCCCGGTCAATCTGGTCGGCATACTTCTGGAAGCGGTTGCGGTTCGCTAGATTGGTGAGGGCTCCGCCATGGAAGAGGTGCTTGTAGGCACGATCGGCAAAGCGAACCCTGAATTCGCGAAACTTCTCGAGGTCATCGAAGATGAGTGCCCCGTCCAGAGCGCCACTATTACTGGGAGCACTGGTATCGGTTTCGTTTTCAAGGATGCGTTCAGTATCCCAGCAGTAGAAGCGCCAGGGGGCGTTGACGGTGCCTCCGCCGGCAGCGCGCCAGTTGTCATTGGATTTCAGGTCGGCATTGCGGCCGAAATACTCGGTGATGACAAAGTCGATGTAATTGTCCACGTCGAGGACCCTCTGGATCCGGGCCCAGCTGGTGCGGGTATTCGTGACGATCGATTTCATCGCGTTGAAGGAGCTGGACTCCTCAGAGGTTATCCGGCCCGGATTGAGTCCGAGGACCTCGTCGTCCTCGAAGCCGTTGTAGGCTGCGTAGTGGTCGTTCTCGAGGCGCTCGTGGAGGTTGTAGACGCCCCAGTAGAGCCCATTGATGTAAAGGTGCACGAAGTGGCCCTGTCCGCCGTCGGCATTGCCCATGTCGATCATGCAGTCGCGAGCCCACTGGTCGCGGATCATGGTGGCCCGGGCTCGCTGCCCACTATTGCTGTGGTGCCATGAGTTGTTGTACATGGCTCGCAGGTGAATGCTGTCAAAGGTAGTAACCTCGGTTCCCTCGAAGACCGGGTAGTTGAGCTTCCCGGAGCCGTAGAGATCGCGGAAGCGAAGACTGAGGGAGTGTTTGATTGATGAGCCGGGATTGCGGCTGGCGCCACCCTGGAGCTTGAACCCGCAGTTGATCTGAAACCCTTCCTCGACATTTACGCCATCGGCGGTGAGACCGGGATGAAAGTATTCGGCAGAGACGGAAGCCTCGATATTACGATTCTGGGTATCGACGTAGATTCCGTTCGAACCAAAAAAATCGTCCTTTTCTCCCGTGACCGAGAGAGTCGGAATATCCCGCAGCCCTCTCTGCAGGCGGGCAGCGTACTGCCGTGAGCGGGTGATCTGGGTGTCCATGTCGTAGTCGGCCCTCGGCTCGCCTCCCCAGCTGGTGGGATAGTCGGAAGGCCGGGTCTGGGTGATGACATTGTCAGGGAAGACGTAAGTGTGGGTCTTGGCACTGGTGGATCGGAATCCCGGTTTGTGGGCCATGGCCCGGACGACCTGCGTGCCGGAAATATCGACCGGGTCACGGTAGACCAGCCCCTGGGTGGGAGACGGGGTTGAGCCATCGAGCGTGTAGCGAATCTCGGCTCCATTCGTTGGGGTAGTCAGCTGCAGCTGGAACTGACTGGTGAAAAATCCGCGGGTGGCGCTGAATACGGGGTCCCCTGCGAATCCAGCGAAGGATTCTCCATTCTGGGAGCCGGGAGTGGGATCGGAGAAGAAGCCGGGTTCCCCAACCGCAGAATCAGTCACCTGGACCGAGTTCAGTTCCGGGGAAATCAGCATGTCCGAACTTGTGATGCCATCGTTCAGACCATGGATCGCAAGAATGTTCGTTCCATTTGTCAGAAGTTGCAGGTGGTCGCTCAGGTCAAAGGGTTGATAGACCAGGGCCTCGCTATCTGAATGGTTGGAAGTTGCCTCTGAGTTGTAGGACAGGTTCCCCTCGGAGGGAGAGTTCACGGATTCAATGAGAAACCCGTTGAGATATGCGGCGAAGCCATCGTCATATTTCATGCGAAGGGACAACTGCGAGACCGAGGATGCCTCCGTAAGCTGAAATGGAATCCGGAGGTAGAGACTGGTGCTGACTCCGTTGAGGTTTTCCCCCAGATCGCCCCCGGGACCGAACTCGGGGAGATAGGTGTTGTTCTCGTCATAGCCGACGCCGATCGCGACATCACGCCAGCTGGAGTCATTGAATGAGGGTTCGGTCCAGGAGGTCCCGAGATCGGAATCGTTGGCGGTTGGAATACGGGCCGTGGCCAGCGTGCCCTGAGAGAGGAGGGTGCGGGTGACAGCGTTTCCTGTCTGCATGAGGCCATAGGAAACATTCTCCCTCTGGCGTGGCAGGGGAGCATCAATTCCTCCAAAATCAGCGATTACCGAGACCCCGTCGGGAGCAATGAGGCCAAGATACTCTCCCTGGTCATCTATCCTGAAGCTGGTGTGAAGTTCCCCAGCGGGGTCCCTCCGGTCCTTTCCGGAGGCAAATACAAGAAGGAATCGGCCGGGTTCCAGTTGGAGCGAGGGGAAGGGCCACTTTGTTGGATCTGATTGGTCGTCGGTGAGACAGTAACCTTCCAGGTCGACTGCCTGGGGCCCGGAATTGAAAATCTCGATCCAGTCGGAGGCGTCTCCATCAAGATCGCGAAGTCCATCGTTGTTGTCGGCCAGAAACTCGCTGATGTAGAGCCGGGCAGAGGCTTGTGATATCATCAGGAGCCCGATGGCAAGGAGGCAGGGTGCCGGAATGAAACGACGAAGAGGGGGCATGGGGTTGGGTTTGGGAATGGCTGGAAACTATAGAGCCCGGAGGCGCAGAGGGCATCCCAAATCTGCGGATATCGGGAGAAGTTCATGGTCCGTTTTCCCACGGTATTACGGAGCAGAACTGCATTCGCGGATCGCCATGGGCATGGTCTGCCCGGGTCTTATTTCAGGGTATACGGCCTGATTTTTCCCAGTTCGGACCATCTGGGGGAGATATCATCAAGGGGAAGAGCACCCACCCGGGTGATAGGTATTCTGCGTTATATCGGCCCGATAAATGCAGGGAATGGGGTCTGGGATCACAATTTGGGGTAAGGGAGGGTGGAATCGGGGGTTGTGAACTGGTTGTTAATTTACTAAAAATTACTGTGTGACGAATACGCCACCGCACGGCATGCCGCGCTGGCGCGAACCTTACCCCCGCCTTTTCCGTCAACAGTGAGCTTAAGCAGGACTGAGTACAAGTTTCTGATCAATGCCGAGCAGTATCATCAGTGGAAAGATGAGATCTCGCAGCAGCTGGCAGTAGACCAGAATCCGGGGAATTCGGGGGATTACCCCATTCTCTCCCAGTATTA
>Ga0163179_10000639_pt1 | contig 24970 bp, 7 predicted proteins | sample AtlANTMetagenome_FD_109643 | JGI IMG/M metagenome (GOLD analysis project Ga0163179, IMG submission 109643) | Marine eukaryotic phytoplankton communities from the Atlantic Ocean - Atlantic ANT 2 Metagenome | ecosystem: Environmental > Aquatic > Marine > Oceanic | place: North Atlantic Ocean...
CATTTACTACTAATGGTGATGGAACTTCTAATGTTGAATTTTTTAGAAATTATGGTGATGAAATACATATGTCATTCACAACACATTTTCTAAAAGAATTTGAAAAGTATAAAGTAAGATTTAGATATTTTTTCCCACAGAATATTGATTCATTGGGAATGACAAGAAGAATAGAATTCAATTGGAGACCACCAACAGGTGGTGATTTTGGTAACCTAAGATATACTAAATTATTCTCCCCAGATTATGATTTTAGTGACGCTGTAAAAGGTTCATTTAATAAATTTTTTGATACATCTGTTCGTTTTGGTGGAACAGATTGGACAGGTATCGGACCAACAAGTGGAACAGACGATTATATAAAAATAAGTAGTTCAAATAAGGTACAATCAAAATATAATCCACCAACCTCATATACTAATATAGTAAAAGCAATTAATAATTTTAATATTACTACTGGTAGTGATGTACTTACTATAGATGGTGGTAATACTGGTGGTATAGAAATTGGAAATTATATTTTTCCAACAGATGCTGCTGATACTACTAGTATTCCTGAAGGTGCAAGAGTAATAGATATTCAAATTAACAATGCCATTATTATAGATAAACCTTGTACTGCAACTAAGAGTGTCGCTTGTACATTCATAGATCATCGTGGATTTGTCAAAAGAATGCTTACAAAAGGTAAAGCACTAGGAGCTGCTGATGTTCACACCACATACAAAACAAAACATTCATGTCCCAAATGGGGAAAAGAAATAAGACCAAAAATGCTAGTAATACAAGGAAGTCCTCAAATAAACGCATATTCGTATGTAGCTTCTGTAACAAGTGACACAGAATTTCTAATGAACGACCATAGTGGTAGTTACTTGCAAACTAGTGCTTGGGTAATGACTTATTTTTATCAAGCACGAGGTCTTGTGGATCTCTCTCTAGATTATTATTGCGGTAAAAGAAATTTTAATACATATGGTTCTGGTGTTACGAATTATCCTGGAGATTTAGATACAACTGTAGCAACTGCAGCTAAATGTAAACTACTGGTAGGTGCAACTACTGCTGGAGTAAGTCAACTTACTCTTAAAGATAGGGACAATATAAATGAAGGAGATAGAATAGAAGGTTTTGGTATTCCAAATAATACAACCATAGGAACATTAGCTACATCTGAACCCTTTATTGCAACTTTAGTAAATGCTTCTGGTGACCCTGTAAATACAGAAGAAAATACCAGTGATGGTGCTACAGTAACAGTATCAAGCGGTACTGTTAGTAAACAATTATGTTGTCCACCAACAGATACTTCTCCTCCATTTGCTGCAACTCTAGATGGATTACAAACTACAGCCACAAACAAATATTTGTTCATGAATGGAGGAAATATTATATTTGATAATTTAAAATTTAGATTCCCTTCTAATGCATTTACCGATTCAACTATTGCAAATAGAAAAATCTTCAAATATAATAGAGACACTACTGATGATAGTACTATAAGTCAAGAATACTGTACTAGAAAAATAAGCATTAAAACTCCAGCTGTATCAGGTCATTCTAGTGGTAATTTTACTATATTATGTACAACTGGTAACTAAAAAACCTTTTTAGTCGTTTTTTTACTGGAATTATTTTTCGACTCTTTTTGGAATTAAAAGTCGATTTTGAAATCCTATTGACCTTTTAATAAAACATAATAGGTCTCAATATTTCCCTCATCATTTACGATCTCAACTGGAAGTTTATGTGTGAAAGTATTTGGATCTTCTTGAGAACTAGGAGTCCATAATCCAGTTTTCTGATTATCACTATTGGAAACAAATTCAGATCCCCCAGAAAGTACTGGGCCTGCATCTTTATCACCAAAATACAACTCTCCTATAGCGACTTCATTTGAATAAGTTCTAAGACTATCTGGATCAACCTCATTAATGGCATAAGCATCTTCTCCTCTCTTTCTAAATTTATCCCAAGGATTGTTATCTGTTGAAAATGCACGAGTTGCATTAATATACATTCCAGGTCCAGTAGCATAATTTGTTACCCAATTTTGTTCTTTACCCTCTGCTCTTCGAATAGGATCATTCATTATCATAGATCCTTCAGTTTTTATTTCATCACTAGTACTAGTATCCTCATTTCCTTTATATTTCTTCTTAATATAATATGCAGACTGTTCATTATTTGATTGAACATTATCCATAGTATTTACAACACCATCAACACCATAACTAAAACTATCATCCTGCTTATCTGGTTCAATTAATTGAATAACATTACTCTGCTGAACTCCTACATTACGAGTAAATTTAAAAGATTCTACTAGATTAGTTGCATCAATATTATTACCATTAATGCTAGTTGTCAAACCAGTAGCAAAAGAAATACCTTCATTAGCTAAACTAGTTGCAGTATGAATCTTTAATTTATTAAGTCCAGATGGATGATCAGATGGACGGGTTGATAAACTAAATTTACTTAATCCATCAGATTCACAAATATAATATGGAGTGTTTTTACTTAAAGTAAAATTAGTATGTACAGTACTAGCACCATCCACTACTTTAATTATTACATCTTTATCAACATAAACAGGATCATCCTTTGTATATGTAAAATCTCTACGTCCAAAAACAGTGCAATTTGCATTAGTAACATTTTGTTCTCTATACCATTTTTGACTACCTCCTCTATAAAGTTTAATTTCAGTAAAATCATCACTTATAGCTACAATAGCATATATTCCACTAAAAAATAAAGGATCATTAACATTTTCATTTAATAAATTTCCATTCTGATTATATTCTTTAGTACAACAAGAAAATGCTCCATCTGTATCAGGCCCTGAAATAGTAACTAAATCACCAACCTTAAATATATAAGGTTTAGATAGCATTACAGTTATGACAGATATATTTTCTACCTGACCTTGAGTTCCTATTCTTGTATTTCCATCAGAATATATTGAAGATATGCCAATATTAACATCACTTCCAAATGAAAACTGACCATTAGTAACCTGATGAAAAGAGATACTATCCACATTTCTAAGATTATTAACTATACGATTTAAATCATCACCAATACCAGTTCCACCCAAATTGCTTAATGCAATTCTATCATTTTCTGTTTCGCTAAGATTTAAATCTTTTCTGTAACCTTGATTTTTAAGTGCCATTTTTTTAACTGAACGTAACTGACCAACCAGCATCCTTTAGTATATCAATATTCTCTAATGCTTCTTCACTTGGAGTTGCATTACCCCTCAAATTAATAGTAACACTTCTACCAGATCCATAAGTCATTAAATTTGCAACCAAATCCGTAATTATTGCACCAATAGATTGTTGTGATAAATTATTATTCGCTAAATCTATATATTTAATTTTACGTAGACTTGCAAATGATGTAGAAGTATAACTTGAGAATTGATTATTAAATAAAATTAAATAATATAAATTAGGACATCCAGTAAAATCTGGTATAGTTCCACTAATCTGATTATTATGTGCTTCAAAACGATAAAGAGATCCCAAACCAGCAAATGTTCCTATTGAAGTAAGTTGATTATTATACAAATAAACGTATGTAAGAGAACCAAGTCCAGAAAATGATGGAATTGCTCCAGTTAAACGATTATTATTCAAACGTATATTATATAAACTTAAATTAGATCCAAACATCGGTACTGTACCAGTAAAATCATTTTTTTCCATATTAAGATTATACAATGCAGTACATCCACTAAAATCTGGTAAATTTCCAGTGGTACGTCCATAAGAATAATAATGTAGATTTCTTAAACTTGTTAAATTACTAAAGGCACCATCAGATATTGATGACTTTAATAAAAGATCAGAAATTATTGTTATATCTGACAAATTAGTAGATAAAGAAAAAGTATTCTCTGGAATAACATGAGTTTCATCACCAGTTGGAGATCCACCCTTTATACCAGTATATGAAAGACTAAGACTACTTAAACTTGCATTACTAAAAACAGGAAATCTATCATTTTTTAGAGATGCACCATAAAGATTTAATGTTGTCAATGCATCACATCCAGCTAACTTATATCCACTAGCACTATTCTTTGCATTTGCATCAGTTGTTGCTGAACCACTACTATCAAAACATGTAGTAAACAAAGAAAATGCAGGAGTATGAGTAGCCTGAACGTTTGCTAACTGTGGTTTATTTTGAGCAGCAGGAAGAACAATACTAGTATTACTTATATTAATTTCTTTAATAACATTAGATTCAATACTAAAAGTACCACCTAATCCACTATTATTTGTAACTCTAAAATACTCTAGATATGGTGCTTTATATAAAAGATAAGCACCTTTCGGGTATGTCGAATCGGGACTATTTTCATTATGTACTTGAGTATTAGTGGTACCACCAAATGTCGTAAATCTATTATTCCAAATTTCACAATTTTTTACATCAATAGGTACTTGTGGAACAGTAGCATCACCCTTATCATCATTATGAAAATATGGTCCTGAACCACCAAGATATAAGTTCACCAAATTTGGTAATTTATTAGCAATTATATTCTTTCCAGATATAGCTCCCTCTCCCCGAATCGATCCATAAAAACAACCACTCAAACTCAAACTCGTTACAGTATCTGGTATCTTATCAAGAATTTCTGGACCTAAAAACCTTTCAGCTGCTGTTTCTGATTTATATAATGGATTACTACTCACACTCAAAGTAGTCAAACTAGGAGCAATGAAAGCAAAATTGGGAAAATTCTTAAGATCATTAGAAGAGAAATTTAAATTATTTGCTGCTGCCAATTGCACAGAAGGCAATTTACTAATATTGGCACTATTAATTTTTATACTAGTAATATAGTCTGGATCATAATATATCTGAACAAATCTTTCTCTAGATACTGCTGATCTATATTGAATAGTAGAAGTATTAGTACCCCTATCGGCATAATTTGTGAAACTATTACTATTTGCAACTTCTACAACCTTCCAACTCACATTTTTATTATCTTTAAAATTAATTTTTACTTCAGCATCTAAATTTCTAAAGAATCCTCTTATAATATAAGGAATTCCTTTCATTGCATAAGCCCATACATATTCACCACCAACTTTCAATCGTATTTTATGTGTTGGAGTTTCAGAATTAAATTCTTTCTTTAGTGGAGTTAGAGTAGTTTGTAATCTATAACCAGTAGCCTGACTATTTCCAGAAGCAAGAGCATTTACTCTATTACCAAATTCTACTTCACCACCAGTTGCATTAGTTGCAACCTGTGCTCCATATGAAATAGGAGACTCGACAGTCATTAAATTTTCTGGAACACTAGAACTCCATGCACTTACTCTGGAAGTTGAAATATCAGCAATACCAACAGTAGCACCAGAAGTATTTGGAGCATTTGGATATTGAACATAAGTATATCTTATTGCCTTTCCATTTAATGATCCATTAATATCTAAATTACCAAATAAAATACTATCTGTTCCTGCTCTATCATTAATAAATCCTCCATATGCAGCAGATTCTTCATTATATCTAGCTAAAGTTTTTACAAGAGGAACCTTTAAACGAGAAAAACTATACCAATCATTTCTAATCATACCAGCATCTGTTGATCCACGAATTACTTCAAGATCAAATGCTGGAAGATTTAATCTTCGAAGTGCTAAAGATGAATTTTCAACATCAGCAAGAGAAGCTTCTACTTCATATCCAAATAGTCTAGGATTCTGTAGTGCCATTTATCAATTACTTTTTAATTGTATTTATCATTGTTCCTTAAAGTTAACTGATGCTCTGACTCTACCTGCTGTCAAACCATCACTAGAAGGAATCTTCTTAGTAACAAAAAATGTTGCTTCAACATTCTGATTATCAGGAGTAATGGAATCTCTATCAACATCAAAAATCTTTTTCATATCTACAGTCATACTTTCATCTTTACCAACGTAAAAAGTATCTCTAACAACACCAGGTCTTAATGTTTGCTCAGTTTGACTATCATATAAAGCAGAAGATAGTCTATCAATTTCTTGGAAATGTGATGGTGCTTCACCTAATGTAGCTGCTTTACCTCCTGCATTTGTAACAGAAATAGTATCACTAACGAATCCAAATGTACGATCACCAACAAAACCATCAGGACGAGGATCCCATTTATCATATCCTACTGCTTTTACATAAAGTTTAGGAGTGATAGTTCTTACAAAATCACCAACAGTTTCTTTAACTGTAATTCCATTTATCATTGAATTATCTCTAAGTTTACCTGCCAGATATAATGGCCAGGGTTCGTAATTGTATATCTTACTTCTAGTTGGCATTCTTGCTGCTTGCATTAATATAGGTCTTACAGCTATACTCAAATTAGAATCAGTATTATATGGAGCACCTAAACTTTCAGTAATTTGAATATATTCGACTGTAAGATTATTTTGAATAAAAGATTTCTTCTCACCTTCATATCTAGATCCAGGTGTTACTATCGTTCCATCAGATTTTCTTATAGCAACCTGACCATCATTAAAATTATCAACTCCAAGAGTACTAAATTCTCCTCCACCAGGTGTTCCTACAAGAAAAAATCCTGCACCAGAAATTGATGGATCTGGATTACCAATACTCTCTGTAAATCCACTGACAGTTGTTGGTGGTCTTACTGTAAAGGTTATTTTACTACAAACTCCACCACCATCAGTTGGATTAGACTCACCAACATTTGGAATTCTACCATCCATACCACATCTAGCACGGGTAAAGGTACTAACGTTAAACACCTCACCAGTTTCTTCAGCATACTCATTCATAGCAGCATAATCATGAGTATACTCTCCATAATGTAAATCCTTTAATGGTAAACTATTGGTATTACCTGTACCAACTACTTCACTGCCAGTATCATCAACTCCTCTCCAAGTTACATTAGTCCAATCATTTAAAACACCACCAAGACTAACATTTGGTTGTTTATCCGTTATACCTATCGTGAAATCAGAATACTGACCAGTATATTCTATAGGTATAGGATTCAAATATTGAACTTCAATCTTAGATCCACTCAACTTAAAATCAGAAGCAAATTCTGCTTCATAATTACTTAAACGAATTGGATACCCATACCAGTTACCTTGATCAGTAGGATCACTTCCTGATCTTATTGTTGTTGTTATTCCAGAATAACTAATCAATGATCCACCAAATTGTCTCGCAGTGTTATCTTTAGACGGATAAGCATAATCACCAGGTCCAAAACCTTCTATTGTTGCTTGAGTATATGAATCAGGTGGAGCACCTGCACCTGCAGCCACATCAACACTCTTAATATACCAATTATAAATTCCAGGAGCAACTAATTTCGCACCTTCATCTTGCTTAAAGAAATATGTATTATCGACTGAAGTTAATATATTACTATTAATAGAAGCCTGAATCTCTCTACCAGTAACTGTAGATGCAATTCCAGGAGTATACACATGTCCAAATCCTGGACATCCAGAGCATGTAATTATTTGTGCTTGAATTGCAGCATCTGAAGCAATATTAATCTTTTCTGGTATAATTAATTTTTTATTTTTTATACTTTCACCAACACTATTGATCATAAAAGTCTTAGGAGTTATTCCTATTAATGGTTTTTGTCCACTATTATAGGTAGATGTTATTCCAGAATTAACAGAATACATTGTAGAGGTTCCTTCATCCCCACCATCAATATAATATGAAGCACCATACTTATAAAGGTAACATGGATCTCTCATATCAACTGTATCAAAAACATCAATAATATATCTAAGTCTAAAATAAGAATCCTGTAAGCATGGTTTTTTTAATTGATTCTCCAATACCATTGTATGAATAACAACCCATCTAGCATCACCAGCATTAACAGGAACATAAGCATAGAACCTTGCACCAATAGCACCATACCAACCAAATTCAATCTTCCACATGGTAACTCTATCCATCTGAATCTGATATCCAGAAATACCATTACCATCTAATCTATCACCATTCCAATTACCTCTAGGAATTTCTAAATTATACAATTGAGGAGCATCTGCACCAGCATAAGGATCAGATTGTGATATCAGTGGTTGAATAGTATTATAAAATGTACCGTCAATATCTACAGATGTCTTTGTTGGATCTAATCCATTTTTAGAAATAACAGAATCCTCCAACATAATCGTACTTCTACGCATAATCGAGATTTGACCTTTATAAATTTTAAACATATATTGGTCAGTTTCATTTGAAATTCCCCATTCAATTTTATAACCAGATTTTGGTTCATCTGATACCTTTACACCAAATGTAAATCCACTGATTCTACCTGGTTGATACCTAAACACTCGTCTAGATTGCAAAGCCATAAAACGACCATATTGAGTAGAATATCCAGGTCTACTATTTGTTAATGTTTGAGTCGCAGTAAAATTAACAAGATTATTAATATCTAATACATTACCATTAGGATCTTTAAAATCTTTATCAACAAGAGATCTCCAAGTCTCTGTCCAGTTATCAATTAAAGCAAAGGCACGAGTAAATCCAGTAAAATATTTTACACTACCAGCTACAACTTGTACATCTGATGGATTTAAAAAATTATCAATCCATTCATTACTATACCCAAGACTTGAACCAGGACCACTACTAAAATAAGTATATAATGCATTTCCCAATCTAACAAAATCCATATATTGTTCCCATCTTGTATCACCCAAAGTATGCCATCCAAGTCGTGCAAATTCTGGTCCAAAAGGAAACGAATAAGGTACAGGATAACTTTCTAGAGTAATTGCAGACTCCATAGTATTTTCACCAATTTTAGTATCATAATGATTTCCATAAGTTTTATTCGCTCTAGTATTCCATGAGGCAAAAGATATTCCCCCAACAAAACTATATGCTTCAAATTCAGTTTTATCTAAACCATACGAAGAAACATTAGAAAACAAACTAAGTTGCGTTTCTGCACGATTAACTCCAAGTAATGTAGTACTTACTTCACTACTTTCTTTAAATTTTTCTTCTACTTTCCAAGTATTAGTTATCTTTGCAGTAGCTTCTTCTGATCTTCTTATAACAACCTGCGTATTTCTTATTCCAGGTGCAAAACTATTACTAGCACTAACTATATCACCATAAATACGTGTTACGAATGTTCCATCTGGAATACCATTACCGTATAATTTATCTTCTAATTTAACGTTAAGAGATCCAATACCATTAAAATATAATCTATTAAGTTTAGGATGTGCCAAACCATTATCAGTAGCAGGATTCAATAAAACAACAAGCATATTATCAATTTTGGGATTATACCATGATGTCCTATTAGGTACAGATAATACTACACTCGTTGTCCCATATACGTTTACCTTACTTTGGGATGGAGACCCAGTAGTTGATATTTGAACGTCATGTCCAGTATCTACTCCAGTAGATGAATTGCATAAAGCTAAACCACTAGCACCATTTATTCTATTTGGGTGATTCTCAATTTCACCAACAAGACCAGCTCCAGCAACACCCACATCACCAGTATCACTCATATATGTGTCTATATTACCATCCGAATCAAGAGTTAATGGATATATACGAATAGGTGGAGCTATACCATCAGTAACAGCAACAGAGAGATCAGTGGTTCCCAGAGGATCTACATACAACGTACTACCATCAGTATCAATAAATCTACTAACTACTACATCATCAGGTACTCCACTTAATCGAACTGTTGTATCACTATTCCAACTATAATATTGATAACCAGTTGTTTTGAAATTAACGCCATCAGCATCTAGATCATTCCATTGATGTATAGTACTATCATTTCTTGGATGAGTATTAACAGTTCCCTTATATATTGCTACTTTACCTCCTCCTGGATCACTGTCATGCGTACCACTTTTATTATATACAAATCTAAATGTTTTAGTAGTTTTACCACTTTCACTAATTTCATAAGTTAATGAAGCTCCATTCGCAAATCCCTCGGATGGTATTGTAGTCTGCTGAAAAGTCGGACCAGAATCAGAAGCTGTATTGTTTTGAAAAGTTCTTTGAACAAATCCAGTATTTTCAGCACCACTACTATTAGTTGCAACATATCTACAAGATCTAACACCAGAAAGTTTTACTGAAAATGATCCAGGAATATTATTAAGAGTCCTTGGATACATGGTGCAATTTAAATCCGCACCCATAACAGCAGTAGAAACCCCAACTAATGTGTGTTTGGTATAAGATACTGATGGTCTAGCTTTATCATTAAAAGCAACAGAAGTTGCTCTTTCCATCGTTGCATCACTTAGGAAAAATTCCTCACTTTCTGTAACTAGCGGTAGTCCAGATTCATCTAATAATAGTTCACCAGTTTGATAATTATAAAGTTCCTGTTCGGTATTAGTAAATGTCGAGATTGGACGCTTGTCGTGTCCAAACTTTATATCTTTTCCTATTTCCTTCGCCATAAATCACTGCTCCTCCCAAGTCAGACTTGCAGAAACATTCTTTGGAGTAATGGAACCATCTCCAGTATAAACTAAATACGGATCTTCAGTAGAAGCACATAAGAATAGACTATCAATTTTATCTGTTAGTGGGAAGGACAAATACTCCTTATTGTAATCAAAATATGGAGAAAGATCATAATTTTCACCAGATGCAGGAGCATATAGACTTGCAACAATCGTTCCTGTCTTTGGAATAGGTGATCTAATTTGATCGTTAACTTTAATGGATGACAATTGATCTAATGTAAATGCTGCTGCATCCCAACTAGATGTAGTAACAATACCAACTCCATCTTTTGGAGTAGAATTAGATTCATATAAGAACTTAGAACCACTCGATAAAATCACATTATCATCAGTAGGTTTGTATGCAGAGAAATAATATCCATCATCTGATACACCCTTAGTTCTATCCATTCCTCTATTTTCAAGATATCCAAAAACAGAAATCTTTTTCTGTGTAGGATCAGTCTCATAGTATCCTCTAAACCAACCATAAACACCTTTACCATCATCTCTAATATACTCAGCTTCAGATGCTTTATTTTGTGAACTACCATTATTAGCATGATTAGTTACACGAACAGTAATAGCATTAGTAGCACTACTCATAACCTTCATACTCTTACTCCATTCCTGATCAGCAGCAAAAGATTGAGCAGGAACAAATGTGTATAATTTAAAATGATCATCATCATTATCAAACATAGGATCAGTTAAACGTGGATATGTATGAGTACTAGCATAATTATCCAAAGAACACGTAAAGGAAAGAGATGCCAATTTAATTCTAATGATATCACCAGTTGAAATACCATGACCTGTTGCCAATTCAATTGTCAATATACCAAAAGTAGAATCATATGCTGTAAGGTTATTTGCATTAGAACCAGCTGCAGTACCAACAACCGCACCACTAGTATTATACCTTTTAACAGTATTATTATTAGCAGTACTAAGAACTGTACCATTAGCATGACTTCCTGTATATTGTGATATAGGAATACCAATTTTAGTTGGTTTTCCTCTCTTACCAATATTCCAATTACCACCAGATGAAGAATCTGGATTAGTTTCTAATGCAGGAGTATCCGAAGATACAATTACTGTTTCTGTCTGGAAAAGAGGAGACTTAATTAAATCAATTTTAACTAAAGAATCTGATCCAGTAGCAAGTCTAGTTGGATATACCTGAGTTCTATTTCTTACATCCTGACCTGTACTACTTTGAATAAAGTCTCTACACTCAAGACCAACAACAGGAGTTGGACGATTTGCAATAATATCAATAGTAGCACCATTAGCACCTTGCTGACTAAGAGGAGCACTCAAATAAACATTATCACCCTGAACATAAGTAATTTCAATATTTTGATCTAGTGATTGTCCAGTAAGTACCTTTGCACCAACATAATATGAAGTTGCCAATCCAGTAGATATTGAATTCGCATTAGTAACTAGATATGGATCAGTTGCATTCGTAGCATTGGAGCTACTAATACTAGTTCCTGTACCAGTAAGTATGAAAGTTCTCTTCGATCCATAAACTTCTATGGGTGATGGAGTTCCATGACTGAATAGTTTAACCGTACCACGGTCACCACCATCAATATAGTATGAAGCACCATACTTAACAATATGCTCTGAATTTGAAGCATATAGAGATTGTTGAAGTCTATTTGTTCCAGTATATCCATAATTATCGGATGTACCTCCACCATAAACCATGTATGTAATTGGAAGAGTCGCATTACCCAGTGAGGAGACCTTCAACTGGTTAGATGCCCTCAAGTGGTGTACACGCACCCAACGTGCCTCTCCGTTGCTTACAGGGACATACGCAAGGAATAGAGCACCAACAGCACCATACCATGAGAATTCGATCTTGTACATGGTAACCTTATCGAATTCAAGGTTCCAAATACTTGTATCTGTAGAATTGGCACCAGTATCTGGATCAACAACTGCACTACCAGCCCTCTTATCTGCTACAGAATCACTATAAAGTAACGTATCTGTTAAACCATCTAATCGGTCACCACTAAATCTTGAACGTGGAATACGATATTCATAGACATTATGATAAGCTAAGGCAACATTTTGCTGTACCCATCTATCATAGTAATTATTAACATCATCTATCTGTGCTTGTAAAGTAGTATAATTACCAGTAATACCTGGAGTTCCAATCCTAGTATCAATATATCCCTCATATGATCCAGGAGAGTCAGGATTCTCGTACCTATATGGGAACATTCCTGATGGTTTAATTGTTCCATACTTTGTCTTACCACTAGCAACTACATTATTCGCAACTGGTTGAACAAAAGGTACAGGTGTGATTATATTGTGACCCGATAATCCAGAATCACTAGCAGTAGGACCACCAACATTAGTCAATCCAGTAACAGAAGTACCATCAAGATTCTTCAATTTCACTGAAGTTACATGAACATTAGATCCAAATCTCGTATAAGTTGTTATACCAATTGTTGATTGATCAATTTTATAAATTTTATTATCACCCAATCCAGCTAAACCATCCGCATTAACTCCCTTATCATACTTTACATATTGTTTATCACTCAGAGGAGTCGCCCAACCAAAAGATATTCTTTCTGCACTAGCATTTTCAGATCCACCAGGACCATGACGTGATCCATTCCAATAGAATGTAGGAACAGTAGAAAGACCAACATTAATAGTGAATGATGTCTTGCTATTAACTTTTACAATACTAAATCCTTTATTTCTATTATAGTTAGGATATTCTTTAACTCCATTTGCATCATAACTATTTGGTTGTTTATCTCCATCATTTGCATAACTATATTCACAAGTCATTCCAATACCACATATTTGTAGATAATTACCCAATTCAAACCCATGCTGTTCGTGAGTGGAAATTACCATCAGACCAGTGTTTATATTATAAGTTGCATTACTAACACTCTTAGCAATACCAACAAAGTTAATAGTATCAGCTCCAGTAATAGATGAAATACCAGACTTTCTTTCATCTTGAAGTAAAGATGCGTCATAACATCCAGCATGAGTCATCAATAAATTATCTCTGTAAATACAAAGATCTCCAAATTTTTGGGGAGGATATCCAGGAACATTACTAGTCTCACCAAGACCAACGTTTTCAGATCCTCTAGGTCCAAGAGGGTCTTGTGGTGAAGCAGTACCATAATCTTCTGTTTGTTTAGTAATAAAAATCTGTTTATTTTCAAATATAACAGATTGTGTTCTTCTTACTACACAAAAATTATCTCCTACTCCATTATTTCTTGTTTCCCAATAATATCCGTCGTACTTATCAAATATACCATACTTACGAACTGATGGATTATAAATTGTGGATCCAATATATTCCTTTTGTTCTGCAGAATAAGAATTAGGATCTGCTTCTGTTGCTTCACCAAAAATTGATGTTTTAACACCAAAAGTAGCAGCAGAAACACGACCAGGCTGATATCTAAAAAATCTTTTGGATGTCAGTACCCCAGTCTTGTCTGCAGGTGCTTCAATAAGAGCACCTGATTCATTTGGAACATGAGTCAATCCATGTCCCATAAATCCAGGAACAGTAGAGTATTTGCCAGTATTTGATACAATACCGTACTGTTCAGGTTCTGAAGTCCATTCTGATGGGTTTACATCATACGTATTAACGTCTGCAAAGATACCAAGTGCAACTTCAGATCTTGGTATACCTAAAAGTGACAGTGCAACTTCAGATGCAACTTTATTTTGTTCAGCAACTGGTATAGTTGCTTGATCACTTGCAATAACAACAGGTATAGATTTCTCCGCTTTTTGTTGACCAGGAGGTACTGGAGCAGTCCTACCTACGACGACAACTGCCGAAGAATTATTGACATTAGTGTTATCAGGCATTTAAATGACTCCGACTCTTCCTTTAAAGATTGTGAATATGTTCCTTATAGATATATATCCGTTTTCTCCACCATTGGCCTGAGCAGTACCAACACCACGAGTACCAGTTAATTCACCAGTGGCGAATTTATGGATTGCATTAGTATTTCCACTTGATGCAAGAGTAATTGCACCAGTATTACCGTCAGCAGCTGCTTTAGTAGCATGTAATGACCACACACCAGTTGATTGCTCTCTTACAAAATATGTGGTATTGGTACTAATACCACTCAATCCAGCTGTTACCAAATCACAATCAACATATGTTAAACTATCACCTGTTGTTAAATTAGTTCCTGTCAATTCAATACGATTATTACCAAAGTCAAATCCAAGAGCAGTTGCAGTAGCATCATCCTTTATTGTATAAACATTACATGGGAGATTCAGTACCAATCTCTTCGTTATGTCATTAACTGAAATCTTCTCAGAAATAATAAGTTCCCTGTCACTAAAGTCTGGGCCCATAGAATGTCCAGGAAGTTTAACAGCATGACCAGTATTGATACCTGTATATTGATTAGGATTTAGCAACTGAACAGTGTATTGAGTAGCAGCAATCGAAACAGTAGTATCAGGAACTAGTTCAGTATTAACATAATTACCAGAAACCAATCTACCATTCGACCAGTAACCTGTTTTTATACCAATAGACTCTGCAAATCCAGCTGGTTTACTAGAATATTCGGTAGCAACTGCCTCATATCCTAATGCAGTCTTAATACCAACCTTATATCCTCTAAGTTTCCAAGTACCAATTATTTCAGGATTACCGTCAGTACCATCATTACCTTTAACTTTTTCTAATCCAAAGTAACCATGTTTCCTATCAACAGCATCAACTGCTTCATCTGGTACCCAAGGATCTAATTCAAGAACAGTATCGCCTAAAGATGGTGTAGTCATTGTATTATACAATCCAACCAATTCAGCAATTCTAGCAGTAACAGTTACCTTACCACTACTCATATCCTTCGGTTCACCTTCTTCAAGATACAAATACTTAGGAGACTTGAATTCTTCTTCACTATTAACAGTAACATTAATAGAATTCCAATCACTATCATAAATGTCAGGTGATGGTACCCATTCATCTGAAGGTCCAAGAATAATGTTATTAGATGTAGTAATCTTACCAGTTGCATATGCATCTATTCCTGTACCACAATTTCTAATAATATTACCACCAGTAGAAACAACAGAAGTTACTGAAAGATCAACAGGTCCAGGGAAGTTCTCAAAGAGACAATCATTAATTCTAACAGTCTGAGAATTTTGAGCATCAAGTGGTCTATATGCTTTCTGATCACTCAAACAACCATCAACAAAGGATGAATTTTCTACAGAAACCCTCTTAGAATTCTGAATGTTGATTCCACCACCAGGTGTATTCCTGACCTCTATATCCTTGAATGTGGCAGATTGAACGTAGTTGAAATAAAGTAGATCATTATCAAGGAAATCAGCAAAAGTAACATTATTAGAACTGTTTCCATCAATAGTAAGATCTTGTAATGTCATATCATATGCTGTCAATCCAATACCACTACCACCTTCAACTCCAATAAGGTTACCGTCAAGGGTTAAACTATTTCCACCACCATCTGTTGATACTGTTGCAGCATCATTAGCATCTGTAGCAAAATACTGTTGTTTAATATAACTATTCTTACCATTACCTTTGATAGTAAAACTAGATGGTAAAATAAGATTATTTGTAAGATATGTTCCACTTGGTAGTGTAAGATAATTACCACCAGATGCAATAGTTTTATCAATTGCAACTTTAAATCCATAGGTATTATCATGAACTACTTTAATAACGTTAGTACTACCATAACCTGCTCTTCTATTATCAGAATAATTATTAGCTAAAGTAATACTACTCTTACCAATTGCAACAACTTCATCAATTTGCCATCCTCTTTGTCTTATATTAAGACTAGGGGTTTCACTGAAGTGAATTTGATCAGTATCTTTTGGATAATAAATTGTATTATCACTAGATGCTGTTCCGACAAATTCATTTCCTTTAATAACACCTCCCTCATTATCTGTAACAATTTGATAATCACTCTTAGGAGACCAACTAGTCTTTTCATACATTCCATAATCATTCCAAACAATACCTTCCTGAACACCTTTTAATTCACTCTCACCAAGAATAGCAACAAGTTTTGCTTTAGTAATATCTGCAACTGCTGCTTCTGCATCGTTATTATATCCTCTTACTGATTGACGATAAACAATAATACCATTATTAAGACTACTTCTTCTTAACTTCAAACGAATGAAATCACTAGCATTAAATTTATCTAAATCAGTATGTCCAATTCCAGCAAACTTTGTAACTGTTGCAGGATTTCCATCAGCTATAACATTATTTGGACCCAATGGTAATGCAGGATCTTTCGAAATTTGTGAACTAACTCCTACTCTACCAGTTCTCTTATCATATTCAGCAATCCAATAATAGTAAGCATTATTATTTGGGAAAGGAACTTCATCAGATTCACCACCAGTTCCTGCTTTTTCTATCAATACATCTGTACTGTTATATACTGGGTTTGAAATTAAATTACTTTCTGGATCAAATGTTGGTAATGTTAGTTTATCTGCTCCAAATATTTTTACTCTTTCATTTAAATAAAACCGATCAGTAGAAATTCCAGAAATTGTTAATTTGTTTGCTATTGCAGAAGATGCCTTCAATACAACACCACCAGCACCACCAGAAGCAGTACCAGTACCTGTAAAATTCTGATCAACTGTAACTGTTAATTTACTTGATCCAGAACCTGCTATATCTGTAATTGTAAGATTAGATGGAGCAGTAACATTTCCACCACCGCTTGTAATAGTAAGAACTACACCTGGTGCAAGCATAAATTCACAACTATCAGGAACATTTAAAATTGTATTTGTACCAGCTGTAAGGTCACCTGTAATGGTTCCAAGAGTTGCATTACCACCATCCAAAGTAGAACAGTTTCTTCCAAAATAAATGCTTGGATCATTACTTACTCCATAACTTCTTAATTCATAAGCAGGTAATTCATGAGAATCAACTAACTCATAACCACTTTCATCAGTCCTAACCATTAATATGCGGTTTCTACTGAATGTTGGTTCTAGATCCTTTGTAGGAAGATCTGCTAATTGGAATTGATGATAAGCATCTGCACGAATTCCACCAGAAACATCCAATTTATATTCTGGATTTACTTTGTTGATACCAACATTTTGAGTGAATTCATCAATAACAAATGATGGTGCAGTCTCATCACCAACAAGGAATGATGGTGCTTGAGTTGCTGTTTTCTTAAGAAGCAGTTTAATTGCTTCAATACCTGAAGCAGGATCACCTGATATTCCAGCAGTAGATGTAATCTTACTTGTAAAGTTAACTGGTCCTCTAAATTCTGATGGTAGATTTCTATTAGGGCCACCACCAACACGTAATGTATTTCTTACATAAAGATCATCGAATGTTGCTGACAAATTAGAACCCTCATCAGCAAGGAAATTCTCTCTTGGTGTAATTCTTTCTCCTGTGAAGTAATCACCACGATCATTCATACCAGAGAAGAATACTACACCACCTTTCTCTTCTCTAGAAATTGCAAGAGATTCTTCTTCCGAAGTTAATGTTCTCTTTTGTTTTGAAGGAAGAGCAGTTGAATAGTTACCTGGACCATATCCAACATATTCAAATGTATGACCCGAAGCACGAATACTAGAGAATCTATGAGTCTGTGATGGGATAACTTTGATCTTTCTAATAACAGAACCAGCATCATGAGCCGCTGCTCTAGTTCCCATTACACCTCGAATAACTTCAAATGTAGTAGTAGGTGCAGTAGTTTTTAACTTTTGAATTCTAATAACTTCATTATCGATTTGTATGAAATCTCCTTTCAAGAATCCTAAAGTATTTGGCACAACAACTTCATCGGAACCACTTCCACTAAGAGGTAATAGAGTAGAAAGATCTGTACTAATACCAACATTCAATGGTATTAAACTTCCAGCAACCTTCTCAGATTCGAATGATTTGCTCTGTCCAAAGGCACTTAAACCATACTTCAGAACATATCCATTACCATTACCAACACCTACTCCAAAAGTAGCAGTATCAACAGGAATTGCTCTTGTGGATTTTACTGTAAACGTACTTAAACTAGTAATTCCAACAACAACAAAATCTGCATTATAAGTATCCTGAACAATTGAATTAGTCCCATTTGAACTATCCATACCCACATCAACCATTCTAATTTTATTTCCAGCAGTTAATCCATGAGATCCTTCAGTAGTAACAGTTACAATACCAGCAGTTGTTGTACCTGCTATTCCAACTATTGTACCAATACCAACTGCAAAATCAGTTACAAATAATATTCCTTGAGGTGCTGTAGTAATTCCTGCATGTTCGCCAGTATAACCAATTCTTCCAGCACCATTACCAAGTCCATAATCCTCTGTATCATAAGTAATTGATTTGGAACTAGAGACACCAATAATTCTGTGTAATCCATTATAACCACTATTGGTACGATTACCAACAGTACCAACTCCAACAACCTGCACTGCTCTATTAATATCCTGAGTAACTTGACTAACAGTTACCGTAGCATTACCTGTTGGACCAACTTTTAAAACATCTCCAACACTATATGCAGAACCACCATCTACTATGGTTACACTTGCAACTGCACCACTACCATTAGTATATACAATTCCAGTTGCACCATCACCAGACTGTGAAGCAGGAACATTATTAGCTAAAGACATATTATATAATGTTGCATTATTACCATATCCTGAACCACCACCAGTAACAGTAGTAGTAACAATTCCTGATAGGTTATGTGGATATTCAGTGAATACAGTAGCAATTCCAGATACTTTAGTTAAATTATTTGCATTACCAATTGCACCACTAATACCAATACCAATTCTATTATCCTTCAAATAATTAATAATTGTTTCCTTTGTAATACTATTTTGAGGATTGTTTGTATCAACCTTACCAATTGTCTTACTGAGAGCTGAAGATACAGCATGTATAGGATCATTGTTAAGATTATCCCTATCGACTGTTGGATATAAATGTCCAACATTTTGCTTGAATTTTAAATTATTAAATGGTTCTACAGTTGGTTTAATATTACCAATCATACAAGTCAAGTAATAAACTCCATCCTGCAAATCTTTAATATATTCCTGAACAGTATCTACATCCTGAATTGTATAATTTGTATCATATTCACTTCTCTCAAAACTTGGTAAAGTATTTCCAATACCAGCAGCACGAAGACTCGAATTATTTTGAGTAAAAGTTCCACCATTATTTGCATTTTTATACGTAAATGTCTTTGTTGTAGGAGTACTATCAACATAATAATAACCATTAAATCCAGTATTTCCCAATCCAGTAGCATTTCTATTACTTAAAACATTCTTAATTTTTATCCCATCTCCAGGACTTAACTTATGTGGAAGTTCTGAAGTAATAGTTACAGTATCACTATCCGTAGTAATACCAGCAATTACTCTAGGGTTACGGTTTGAATTTTCATTAACAATAATAGATTTTTCATCAACAGTTCTTGATTCTTGAAGAGAATAATTCTTTTCAGGTTTCTTAGCAATAGCTCCAGTCTCTGTTACTACTTTTGGTATCACATAACGCAATCTATAGATACGATTTGATAATTCTCTACCTTCTGCAACTCTTTGAATGTACGTTGTTGAGTTATTAGAACTAATCTGAGTAGAAAATCCAATGAAACCTGTACCATTCTTCGATGGCAACTGAGGAGAAGTACCGTAAATTCCATTATCTGTAGAAGATGTCACATACCAGTTATTTGCAGAAGAATCCCATTGAACTGGATGACCCAATTCACCTGGTACTTTATCTGTTACATTACTTACAACACTAATAATACCACCATCTTTATTTGAAATATTAACTGGTTCATTCTGATTTGCCTTATTAAATGTACCTGCTAATTTTATCTCATCGGCAGTACCTGTAACAATAACATAGTATAATTTTCCATTTTCCAATCCATCAGGAACAGTACAATCATCACTAAAGATTCTTACAGATTCTCCAGTTGAGAAATTATGATTTGCATTAAGTTTTATTGTATCAGATCCTGTAGTAATATCATTATCATTATTACCGTCTCTCTTTATAGTAAATCTCTTCTCTCCTGTTGGACCATCACCACTAGGAACTTGCATCAAAATTGGAGCAGTATAATTCAATGCCTCACCAGCAACACTAACATCAAGATAAAGTTTATCTTGAATATTTGCACCTACTCTAAAACCATTACTTATATTAGATGGAGGATTATTCTTATCATCTTCACCCAAAAGATAAAGTTTCTTTCCACTATTAGCAGCCAACCCTTTAGTCAATGTTAACGTTGGATCAATAACTCTCCAAATAACATTGAATGAATCTTCTTGTAAATCTCTTGGTGGAACAATATGAGTAACATATCCAGCATCATCACGATCAAATGGTTCTTTTCTAAATCCATGAGATAATAAAGCTTTAGAACCAAAATTGGAATTAGAGTTTGTTATTGACTGCTCACCACCAGATTCTGATAAGAATTGTGATGCAAAACCAATAGCAAAGGTAGAAACTGCCTGTATAACAGCGTCATTTGATACCTTTATATGAAAGTTCTCATATTCTGGTTTATATACTGCATCCTGATTGATATAAAGTGGTTTAGTAACCTCTGGATCAGTTATTGATCCACTTGCATTATATGTTCCACTAGAATTGTTATAAAGAATAAATGCATTATCATCCTTCTGAAGACCAATACCAGTAAACTGGGCAACAACCATAGACTTAAATCCAGTTGCCTTAGATCCATCAGCATGTAATCCACACATACCATAAGTAGATCTGAGTGAGCAGTTAAAGATGTAAGGTGATGCACCATCAACATTATCTGCTTCAATAATTACTCTTGGATTATCTGTAGTTGATAATGTTGGTTCAGTAATGCTTGGATTTGTGGGTAGATAATAAGTAAACCCTCTAGCAGTCGTAATTCCAGAAACTTTATAACTTCCCTCATACATTACAGAAGCACCAATACCAGCAATACGAATAGAATCATCAGTACTCAATCCATGAATCTTATTTGTATAAACAGTGACAAGATCTCCACTAGCTTCAATATCAACAATTCCATTATCATTTGCAACTAAATCACCAACAATCTTAAATTCTGGTGTATTTGGTTCGAAGTCTGTTGAAGTTGGGAACTGTGTAATAACTCTATTTCCAGTACTCTGACCATAAGCATTCATTAACTTATAGTAATACATCTGAAGATCAGACAATCCTGTTATAGGATGAGCATTTATGCCATCAGCATACTCAAAACATGATAATTTATGATGAGATATACTAGGGTTTTTCTTAAGACTAAGTGATTTTTCGTAATAAACTGACTGGTTAGCATCAAACATGCTGAATTGCCAGAAATAGCAACCACCAGTTACACGAAAAAGAGTAGATCTTGGAACATAATCTATTGCAGTCGAATCATTCTTTGTAGGATCAGGTACATATAAAGGTCTTATCTTCGTCTTTCTTAAATCCATACCAACAATGGAAGTTCCTTTAGGAACTATAACACCACCATTAGTAGAGTTAAACAAATAAAGTATATTACTACTATTATTCAAATCAAATGGTGATGTATTTGTTAATTCTAAATTTATAGAAGCACTAACATCATCACCATTAAAATTATAATATTTTGGTTGACTACTTACCGATTTAATTGCAAGGCCTGGTCTATTATCAATGGTATGAGTACCAGGATACAATAAGATCGTAGTTCTATCAAATCTATCATTATTAGGTCCAGACTGATAAGCAAACCTTGCGGATTCTATAAGTGCTCTCTGAATAGTTTTAAAAGGTCTAGTAAGAGAGTTACCTTTATTATCGAAACTATCTGTAGAATCCAAATCATTTGGATTCACATAGAGAATATTACCTTCAGTATTAATAAGGAAATTTTCTAACCTAGAAAGAGGCATCGTATCAGCACACTAATTTTTCTTCTGATTTATTTATCATGCTAAGAAAAGAAGGGCGTTCTTTCTACCTAGAAATCTTTGATACTCCCTTCAATTTTTTAAAAAAGGTTTTTGACGAAAAAAATACCTGAGTTTTTTTTGCCCGATTTTTGGAACTAAAAGTCGATTTTGGTTTCAGCTACTCGAAGATGATTTCTCCACGTAACTCTGCAAGTTTTGCAGTACCCATAGTCTCCACGCAAGTCCAATACGTTTCACCACTCACTCCATACTCATCGCAGAAATGCTCTGCAATATCTTCTTGCAGATGCTGAAGTTCAGTTAGGTCTTCTCTGCGAATGAACATATCTATTTAGTGTGTAGTGTACAGTTTATCATAACAAAACTCACATGTCAACTTTCATAACTAGAAAAATCTTCATCTCGTATCTCATTTAACCTTTCTTCAAGTGTTTTAATATCTGATCTCACATATGATGCTCCCTGCAAAAGACCCCATGCTCTTATTTCCTTTTCATCTCTATGAGATCTCAAAGCAGCAGTCATAGCAACAAGTTTTTTAATTTTGGGAGAATTTTTTGCTTTAATTACTTCCATTTCAGTTGTTGCTACATCAATTGCAGATGTAAGAGCAGTACAGTTTCCAGTTGTTGATGGTCGATCAGTAGTTGTTGGTAATGATGGTGCTCCACTTGTAGTAAACACAGTTGTACCCTCTGCCACATACCTAGAAGCATTTAAGGCACCTTGAACATCACCATCTGCATCAACTATACAAGGCCAAACAGTAACACCAATAGGCACTCTTAAACCTCCACCACCCTGTTTTGGTTCAGGATGCAAAGTCATAGTCTCTTCATCAAATGGATCAGGACCATTTTTCAAATCTCTAATTGCCCTACTAGGAAGACCTCCAGGAAATGATGCTTTTTTATTTGAGTGCCAAGTCATTGGTCCTTCAGGATAAGTTGTATATTCAGAATCATCATCAACAAACCAAACACTATGACCTACTCCCACTCTAGACGCACTTATATTTGCTATTCTAACTGGATCTTGCGGAAACTTATTAAAATCAAAGTCTGCATCTGGACTTTCTGCACTACGAATAGCAAAATAATCTTTATCATATCCATCAATTTGGGACAAAAGGTGGCTTTCCCCATCACCATCACCCTGAAGAAGGATTGAAGCAACACTCGTACCTATCCCAACTGTAAAATTAGTATTACTAACAGCTGCAATTGCAGCATGACTTAGTTCATATATTGGTACAACTTTTGTTTCTGTAAATGATTTTGGTATCTCTGGTGTACCATCAAGCTTTATAAAAGTTACATCTCTATTACCATAGCTAATTGCTGTAATTCTAGTTTTCTCTGGTAAAACACTGGTAAGTGCTATTCCAGAACCAACTGGAATATCAACATCAGTACCAATACCAGTGTTATATAACTGATTAGATCCCTGTGCAATTTCACCAGTAATACTCGTAGTCACTCCAGTAAGAGTATCAGTTCTTCCAAATCCAATAACCTTTGGGAAATTTCCTACAGGAAATACAGCTGGAGCATCCAAATCATCAGTTATCTCATCTCCAATTTTAATTTTATCAAAACCTGCTTCAAGAGCACCAGCAGTAACTGCAATAACAGAAGAATTAACACCAATATTACCACGGAAAGTATGAATCAAAGCAGATCCATAATCTCTATTCTTTGGAGTTTGAAAATACTTTACTGAATATTTTCCTATAATACTTCCTACAACACCATCAGGAACAAACTTTGCTTCATACTCCTCTGCATCTTCATCACCCCAATCAACTGTACCAATATAAACCCACTTTAAATCACTTCTACATCCACCATCTATTCTTGCTTGATACGCATCAGAATATGCTTGAATTTTTACATTAATTTCATCAATTAATGGCGGTATATCCTTATCAATATTAATTATAAGTTCATCAATTTTATCAATCTCAACATCAATCAAAGAAAGTTGATCCAATAAAGACTGTCTTTGTTCTTTCTTATCTTTTATTGATTGAACAATATCATCAATAAATTCTTGTGCTTTAGCCATAATTTAAAACTTCCTCCTGTGGATATTTATCACCATACATGTTCACTGGACACTGTTTTCCAATATCCGTTCCCCAATCCTCATTTCTTATTTTAGTATCCATATCTTTATCAAATGTAATAGCATCAGAACCAATGTAACGATCAATATAATATTTTATGAGAGTCTCACTCAAAGAAACATCAGCCCAATTATTGTCATGCATCTCTTGTAATTTACAATACATCTCAAAATATTTTTTCATATAAAAAGGTTTACCGTAAGCAAAGAAATCCATATATGAATCTCCTATTTTGCAATTTCCTGGATGATACTTC
>Ga0163179_10000640_pt1 | contig 24965 bp, 16 predicted proteins | sample AtlANTMetagenome_FD_109643 | JGI IMG/M metagenome (GOLD analysis project Ga0163179, IMG submission 109643) | Marine eukaryotic phytoplankton communities from the Atlantic Ocean - Atlantic ANT 2 Metagenome | ecosystem: Environmental > Aquatic > Marine > Oceanic | place: North Atlantic Ocean...
CCAGCACAGTGCAGTCAAAGCCCTCGTGGTCAACGGTGCTTCCACCCCCGGCAGGCGCCAGCAGGTAATAGGTGATCTCGCCATCACAGTCTGCCTCGACCAGTGCCCCTGGAGCAATTGGGTCCTCTCCGGCAAAGGCAGGAGGATTGAAGCGGGACAGCATGTCGATCGATTGCGAGAGGCTTGCGACCTGCCCGGCCTGGGCACTGGCGAGATAGGAGGCTTCGATGGCCCGGGTATCATACTTCCCCTCGGACCTGGTTTCGTCACCAGTGGCATTCTCCCTCGCCTCGTCAGCTGCAACCTGCATGACGGCGAGCTGGTCCTCAAGCATTGACCGGATTCTGCGAATCAGCGTGGACTTGGACATGTTACGGGAAGCGGCGATCCTGAAGCTGGAGGTATCATCAGGCGCCGGCCGTTTTATCGGGAGGCTGCAGGTGGGGACGGCCTGTCAGGAAGCCGTGCTCAGGGGCCTCGTTCATGATCCGGTTGCGATGAGGTCATAACCCCGGTGGTCTGTTATGCGGACCTTGGCGAATTCTCCGACAGGAAGGTCTCCCGGGACGAATACGCGGCCGTCAATGTCCGAGGCATCCCATTCGGAGCGGGCGATCCCTTCCTCTTCAACGAGGATTTTGCGGACAGCTCCAACCTGGTTCTGGTTCACGCTTTCGGCTACCTCGTCTATGGCCCCGGTGAGCTCGCGATGGCGGGCCTTGATGGTCATATGATGAAGCTGGGAATCGAACTTGTGGGCGCGGGTGCCTTCCTCCCGTGAATAGGAGAAGATACCACAACGTTCGAACTGAAACGTGCGGATGAATTCAAGCAGTTCGTCGTGGTCTTCCTGGGTCTCGCCGGGAAATCCGGTTATGAAGGTAGTGCGAATGGCGAGGCCGGGAATTCCCCGACGCATCCTCTCCAGCAGATCCCGGATATAAGCGCCATCGGTCTTGCGATTCATGACGTCCAACATGTGGTCACTGATATGCTGCAGCGGAATATCGACGTATTTGGCGACCTTCTCACAGGTTGCAATGGTCTCAATCAATTCGTCGGACCAATGGGCTGGGTGGGTGTAGAGAAGGCGGATCCAGAAGTCGCCCTCAATTCCGTTCAGCTCCTGCAGGAGGGTGGCGAGGGACTCCCCGCGGGAGGAATCGACTCCCGAAGTAGGCCTGGCGCGCTGACCGCGGCCGCCCTCCCAGCGGTCCATTCCGAAGTAGGTGGTGTCCTGCGAGATGAGGTTGAGTTCCTTCACTCCCGCCTGCACGAGGCTCTCTGCCTCGCGTATTACCGACTCCTGGGTGCGGGAACGATGCTGGCCGCGGATGGTGGGAATAATGCAGAAGGAGCAGGTATGGTTGCAGCCTTCCGCAATCTTGACGTAGGCCATGTGGCCGGGGGTGAGGCGGAAGCGCGGGGTGGTGTAATCCGGAATGAAGCGCGGCTTGGCGGTGACGGTGTCGAGGGACTCGTCACCCAGTGGACGATCGAGAACCTTTCTCACGATGGGGCCCACTTCCGTGACCTGGTCCAGACCGATGAAGGCATCCACTTCGGGCAGGAGCCCGGGCAGGCGCTCGTCTGCGTTACGGGAGACGTTGAATCTCTGGGAGAGGCATCCCGCTACGATGATCTTCTGCTTTTCACGGGCGGGGTCTTCCTGTCGCGAGTTGACCGCCTTAATGATTGTCTGCACGGACTCTTCCTTGGCTACGTCGATGAAGGAGCAGGTGTTGACGATGAGGACATCGGCGAGATCGGGTTCCGGGGTCATGATCATTCCCTCCTTCTGGAGGTGTCCGACCATGATCTCGGAATCGATCAGGTTCTTGGCACAGCCAAGGGAGATAAGACCGACTTGAGTGGGCAAAATTATTCAGGGGTTGTTGATGGGCCGTTGCCGGGCGGAGGGGTCTAGGGCGTGAGGCACGTCAAGGCAACGCGAAAGCACTGAGTCATGTTAACCAATGTCCGGGGTCCTGTCATCTCCCCGTTTACCCTGTTTGCTGACGTTTCGGGGATTTACCGGGATTTACCGGGGGATGGGCTTGATTACGGGAGCTCGAAGCGCACCCGGAGGTAGCCCCGGGGAATTTCGGTGAGCGGATTCGGGCTGCGGTAGACCGAAGTGACCGAGTTGTCCGGTTGGAAGGTCCGTCCATGGAGGACCGCTCCCGGGGCGGAGTCCCAGTTCAGGAGATCTCCGGACAGCTCGGGGATGAGCAGGGTTTCGCTGTCAGTTACGCGGTGGCGTAATGTGAGGGTGAGATAATCCTGAGCCCCCGCGCCCAGATCCAGCGATTGGATCTCCACCCGGATCGACTGGCTCATGGGCGCCGTCTGGAAGGGGTCTCCGAGGAGGTTGAATTCCAGGAAGTTGTTCCAGCCATCGGCATCAGGATCGCCCTCGGGGTCGGTAATTCCCTGTCGGGTGGCCCAGGCTTGATAGGAGAGAGGTTGCTCGTTCTGGATTCCGGGAGTGCCGCCCGTTGCTCCGGCCTGCCAGCTGGAGGCCCGGTCATGATCCGGCAGAGAGGAGGGGGCGACCAGGACGAGTGATGATCCCCGGCCAGCAGCCCTGATGGGCCAGGGGGAGCGGTTGTCATAGGTGAAGTGGAGGATGGGCTCTCCGAGAGCGCTGACCAGTTGCAGGGTCTCCCCTTCATCCCGAAGCTGTCCGGTATACTGCCCTGTGACCGGGCGCCCTGTTCCGTAACGAAACTCAAAGGCTGCCCTGTCTTCTACCAGGAGGAGATGCTCACCGGGTGCCAATGAGGTGATCGAACCACTGTTGAAATCAAAATCGATGCCTTCAGCGAAGCGGAGTCCCTCAAGACTGACAGTTGTCTGTCCAGTATTGAGAAGTTCAAGAAATTCAAAGTCCTCACTATCGCCGAATCCGGCCGCGATTTCCGAGGCCGAGGCTGGCCCGGGGTTGTACATGAGTTCTGATACGACCAGATTCCTGTAATTCTGCTCCGGGACGAAGAGGGCCTCGTTGAGAGCGGACCACTGGCCATTTGACCGGGTGCGGGCCCGCAGGTTTGTGACGGTATTTAGAATGAGTGAACCGTCGTGAAGCAGGGCGGTGTTGGAGATTGCTCCGCCGGGTGCGCGAGGGTCGGTTCCATCAATGGTGTAGTAGATTTCTCCGGGTGCGGTGAGGCGGACAGTTCCGCCGGGGAGGGCGCCGCCATGAGGGGCGAAAGTGGGGGCCGGGGTGTCAGGGTAGAGACCAGCATTCCTGTATTTTGCGACCATGTCCCTGGAAAGACGGCGCAGGGTGTTACGCATGAGATTGGTCTGATAGCTTCGCCACGAAGTAGGGCTCTGCATGTTCCAGCGGGCAGACTCGGCAAGAAAGCTGACCTCGATTTCGTCTACCCGTTCCTGCAGGCGGCTGATGGCTGCCCCGGGTGTGAGGGCTCCGTTGTTGAAGAAGTGCTTGTGGATTCGGTCGGCCAGCAGGATCTTGTAATCGGGATCGTTTTCCACGCGGAGGCGAGCCATCAGACTAAGTGGTCCCTGGTGGGTTTCACGCCCGGAGCCAGCTCCTCGAAGCCAGCCGTCGGCATCCTTGATAAAGAATTTGAAGGGGACTCCCAGGGGGACCGCCCCGGCGGACCGGAATTCTGATTCACTGCTTCCGCTTGACCACACGATCATAAAGTCGATGAGGTTGGGGATGTCGATGTAGCGGCGGATAGTGGCAAAGGTGTTAGGGCGATTGACGAGGGATCTGGCCTGGCTCCAGTAGCGACCGGTGCCGTCATAGACCACCCCGGAGAGGAAATCGCCTCCGGTATTGTTGGCGTTGATTGCTTCATAGTCCTCCTTTTCACCTCCGAAGTATTCGGAGAACATGGATGCATTCCAACGTTCGCGGAGATGATACTGGCCCCAGTACTGACCGTTCAGGTAGACGTGTACGAATCGTCCGTGGGGAGCGATGTTTCCCATGTCGAGCATGGTGTCATCGGTGAAGCGGTTGGACATGTAGGCGCCCCGGGACTGCATGTCATGATTACCGGAACGCAGGTCAATGCTGTTGAACTGGCTGGCAGGAGGGATGGACTCGTATTCGTGCCCGTCAAAAACAGGGAACCGGAGCTTGGCGGGTCCGTATTCGGAACGGAAATTCATCCGGATACTGCGCTTGCTGAAATCGGTATGGTAGTTGCCGTAACGCTCCATCCCGATATCCATCTGGGTGCTGCCGGCTTCAAAATTGATGAATTCCACGGAAGCCTGTTTCTCAACACGATCGATGTCACCGGGGAAGACGAGGGAGATGGAGGGCACCGCCGTGAGGGCCTCGTTCATCAGCGGGCCGTGGACCGAATGCTGCGTGACATTCGTGTTCATGTTGCGCTGGGCCAGGACCGCGGCGGGAAAGATATAGGTCTGGGTGTCTACGTTGGTGGGAACGAGGCCCGTCTTGAATGCCGCGGCGCGCAGGACCGTGGTGGTCTCGAGGGGGATCGGTCCGGTGTAGACCAACCCGGTCCTGGCTGTGGGTCGTGAGCCGTCGGTGGTGTAGCGGATGGAGGCTCCTTCGGTGGCACTGGTAATGGATACGTCGATGGGATTATCAAAAAATCCTCGATCAATGGAAAAGGTGGTATCTGCCACGAAGCCGGTAAACCCTGTCCGATTGGCAGATCCCGGGCTGGCTGTTGTGAAGTAGCCTTCCCGCAGGGATCTGGCGTCAAAACCGTAGGAAATGTCAGGGCGTTGGGCAGGATAGGGAGCGAACTCGTTGAGAACAGTAGCGCCATCCGGTTTGACGAGGGCGAGGTACTCTCCGTCCCGGTCGAGGCTGAAGCTGGTATGCAGTTCGCTGTTCGCCAGGCGCCGGTTCTTTCCCGATGCGAAAACAAGAAGATATCCACCGGAGGGAGCAATAGTGACATCCGGGAAACGCCACTTCTGCAGATCTCCGGGATCGTCGGTAAGGTAATAGCCGTTCAATGAGGCAGGCTCTCCGGAGGGATTGTATATTTCTATCCAGTCCGAGTATTCGTTGTCCTCATCCCGGCGAGTGCTTTCGTTGTCGGCAAGGAATTCGGTAATCAGGGGCTCCCCGGGAGCGACCACGGCGATCCGGATGCTGCGTGATTCGGTTCCTTGCGCGTTGCTGGCGGTGAGGGTGTAATCGGCAGTCCGGTCGGGAGAGAGGTCAATGCCCTGCTTTCCTGTCACATCGACGCCGTTCAGGGTAAGAGTGGTGGCATTAACGACATTCCAACTTAGGGAAACCAGAGATTCCGGAGTAACCAGGCTCTGATCCGAGGTGAAATCATAGATGAGCGGAAGCTCTGACACTTCCACGGCCAGGCTGGCCTGACTCGTTCCGCCGGGCCATTCGGCAGTGAGGGTATAGACCGTGGTGGCATCTGGCCCTTTTTCGAGGGTGATTTCGCCAGCCCCCCCCACGGCCTGGTTGGTGACATTGCCTACGGACTGGTCAATGGTCACCGCGGTGATACTTGAATTGACCTCCCATGAGAGGGTTACGGGCGCCTCCGGTGCAATGAAGCTCCTGTTGGAGGTAAAGCCACGGATACCGGGGTCCGGCAGAGAGAGATCCAGTTCGATGTGCCCGCTTTCCCCGGGGGGAGCGGTTCCCGGGAACGTCGCGCTGCTAATTAGTTCTCCGGGGCTTCCTCCGTTGTCTCCGTAGAGCCTGACGGAAATATTCTCGAGACGTTCCAGGCAACAAGCATCTTCCCGGCCGAAAAGGCGCACGAAGCCGATCGACTCCGTGCTGCCAAGGTCGAGCATGTAGCGGGCAGTTGTGCCAGTTACCTGACTGGTAGACCAGACTCCGCTGCTTCGTTCAAGATCTCCGTCGAATACGCTGGCGGGGTCTCCATGGTCGAGGAGGGCAGTGGTACGGGTAGAGACAGTCGAAGGGCTTCCGGCCTGGACGAGGTCATTACGGCTGGTTCCGTCGCTGTCTTTTTCGTCGGGGGAAACCCCGATGGGGAAGACCTCGATTTCCGAAAGGTGCATCCGGGTATTGTCTGGATCATTCTTTATGACCTCGACGAACCTGGCCTGTGCCCCGACCACTCGGGGAGCATTGAGGACCGTGACATCCAGGCTGGAGGTTGTTGCCCCATCCGCATTTGAGGCTGTGAGGGTATAGGTGGTGGAGATGAGAGGGCTGACGGCCAGCGTGGTGATGGAGCTGACATCCACTCCGTCGAGGCTGAGCGCATCTGCACCAGTAACGAGCCATTCCAAGCTTACGCTGCTGCCGGAAGGAACAGAGGGCTGGCTGGCGGAAAAGAGTTCAATTTGAGGAGGAGCGCCTTCCGAGGGCAGCGCCAGGAGGAAGAGGACAGCACAGGAAAGGAGTGCGCCCGTGAGACGGGGAGAGCAGATCATGGGGGTTGAGTGGGATGTGGATTATCGCAACATCTGGCAGGTCAAGGCAAGCTCGCATGCCCTGTCTGCAAGCATGTGCCTTGCGGGTACCGTTATTCCGGGGCTGGGTGCCGTTATTCCGGGGCTCTGTCCCGAAACAAGTCAGCCGGGAGAGGTTTTTCTCTCCCGGCTGGTTGGATGGAGCGGGTGAACGGATTCGAACCGTCGACATTCACCTTGGCAAGGTGACGCTCTACCACTGAGCTACACCCGCATCCTTGGTTGCGCCTAGATACACCGCCGGGTCTTACTCGCAAGCCCTTTTTCGTGCTGAGGAAGAGCCTTCAAGACGGCCTGAACTGAAAAATCTCGTATCCATCGGGGCGGATTCCCGCTTAAATCTTTTCTGACGAATGAACAAGCTTGAGGAAATCGTCGCTTTCAAACGCAGGGAGGTTGAGTCTCTTGTCCCTCTCGCTGCCAAGCTGAAGGCACAAGCGCTGCAACGAAATGAGTTCCGCGGTTTCCGAGCCGCACTGGACTGCGGACCCGACCGACTCGGCGTGATTGCGGAAGTGAAAAAGGCCTCCCCCTCAGCCGGCATAATTGATGCAAATTTTGATCCTCTCCGGCAGGCCCTCATGTATGTCGAAGGCGGCACTTCCTGCATGTCCATTCTCACCGACAGGGAGTATTTCCAGGGCTCGCTTACATATCTCTCCGATATCTCCAGAGAGTCATCCGTTCCGCTTTTGCGCAAGGACTTCACTGTGCACGAAGCTCAGATCTACGAGGCCGTGATTGCTGGGGCTGATGCCATCCTGCTTATCGTGGCCTGCCTCAGTGATGATGACCTGAAAAGGTTTTACCAGACGGCCAGGGACCTGCAGCTGGATGTCCTGGTGGAGGTTCACAGTCTTGCAGAGATGGAGCGAGCGATTGATCTGGGAGCGGACCTGGTCGGGGTCAACAACCGAAACCTGAAGACCTTCGAGACCGACCTTGCGACGACGGAGAGACTGGTTGAGGAGGTGCCGGATCATGTCACCGTTGTTTCCGAGTCCGGGATCAGGACCGTGGATGACGCCCAGCGGGTTCTCGATGCCGGAGTCAACGCCATTCTGGTTGGAGAGTCGCTCATGCGGGCCAATGTCCCGGGTGATGAGATTCAGTGCTACCTGTCGCTGGAAGCCCGGGACGCGGGAACGGTGCTGGGAGGAGAAGGAATTCCAGAAGGCCCCGAGCCTTGACCCTTGCCAGTTGAGAGCGGATAACCGCTTTATTAATTCCGTGAAACCACACGAGCTTTTCAAACAAGTTGACCCCGTCATCGTGACGGAGCTTTTCACTACTTTTCGGGACGAGGACCGGGAGGTTTACAAGAGTGCCCTTGCAAGTCTTGCCCAGTCGCGGAAATTACGACCCGTTTTCATCCAGAAGAAGCCCGTGGTGGAGCAGATCGCCTGGATGCATAAGACCCTGGGGCTGCGTGGGAGCGATACTGTTGGGGAGCATCTTCTGCAGGTCTGGTTCATGAAGTTCCAGCAACCTCTTCTCATCCGGTTCTGTGATGGCATGGGGATTGACCACAACGGGGAGGGCTCGGTTGAGGGAGAGCTTCCAGCCGAAATGGATGCTGCCAAGCTCAAGGAAACGGTTGATGGGCTTTATGCGGACTTCAATCCCAGGATCGTCTCCCTTTATTTATATCTCTTCAATCTCCAGCGAGCTGGAGGGTGGGATGCCATTGCCGAGATGCTGGCCAGCGACAAGCGGGTCTTACTGGGAAGCGAGGACTCGGCCCCTGAATCGGAAGAGGCCTCTGCTCCGGAAGGAGCGGAAGAGTCGAAGGGATTAAAGGAAACCGAGAAGCCGGAAGAAACCGGGGAGCCGGAGGAAACCGGGGAACCGGAAGAAACCGGGGAACCGGAGGAAACCGAGAAGTCGGAGTAAGTAGTCCCGGGGCAGCAGCCAAGGAGAGCAGGCAGAGCTCTTCTGGCCTTTATGGATTTTCTTGCGTCGGTTCGACCGGAGCTCTTGGAAGGACTTCCTCGGGGACCGGAACGGCTCGTGGAGGGGGGGCGGCTTCTTCTACCGGTATGGCCCTGGGTGGAGAGTCTGCCGGTTTCGGGCGAGGTGGCGCGGGTGCCGGAAAGGGTGACTCCTCGGGGACGGGGAGGGCTTTTGGTGGGACAGGCTGGGCCTTTGGTGGAGAAGAGGGTGTCCCCGCGGGAATGGAGGCCGGGGAGGGCTTGGTCGGCTTGACCCGCACGGGAATGATTTCCTCGGGGGGGATCTTTTTTCTCATGAGAATGTCGACCCTGCGATTAATGGCCTGCTGATTCTGGTCGCCTTCCAGCACCTTTGGTCTGGAGTGGCCGTAGGCACGGACGATGATGTGGGCGCTGTCGAGGCCGAGGGAACCAACCAGCCAGTTCTTTACGGCCAGAGCACGCTTGCGGGACAGTTGAAGGTTGTAGGAATCGCTACCGAAGAGGTCAGAGTGCCCCTCCAGGATACAGTACATTTCCGGGTTCCGGTCAATGAGCATCCCGAGTTTCATGAGCCCGAGCCTGGCGTTTTGCTTGAGTTCATTCTGGTTAAACTCAAAGAGGAGGTCACTGGGAAGGGCGGCCCTGCCCTTGTCCAACTGATCGACATCGAAGTTCAGGTAGCGCCCCAGTTCGGTGTATCCCTCCATCAGGCCGTTTTCTTCCAGTCCATTAGCACCACGAACTGCGGCATCCTTGAGGAAGGAATCAGGGTCGGGGAGATCTGCGGAGATACTGCCTTCCTCGATAACCACCCGCCCTTCCGGAACTTCGGTCAAGAGGGGCTCATTACGCCCGAGTTCCCCAAGGCTGGTCTCTACCTCCGGGGCCTTGAGGGGCTCAAGCAGCTGTCCGTTTTCTTCGCCGATCCTTGCTGGTTTGAGTGGTTCAAGCGCTACCCTGGGCTTTTCCAGGTCGGGAACTATATCGATCTCCGTGTCATCAAGTTCCGGAATGAGTTCTTCTATTTCAGTAAGGAGATCTGCAGCCTCCTGCGGAGGAGTTGCTTCCTCGTCCGGGACCTCGGGAGCAACAACCTCCTCGGGAAGTTCCTCGATCGCGCTGACTTGAAAGGTCTGGGAGGTCCAGTCAAAGTCCGCGAGTTCCAAAAGGAGGTTGAAACGCCCGAGGGCCCAGAGTCCGATGCCGTGCAGGATCACCGCAACACTCACGGCCAGGAGAACCCAGAAACCGAATTTCCTCCGGCGGGGACCCCGGTAGCGGGTTCCCCCGCTGCGGGCGGAGTCCCAAGTATAACGCGAATCCATACTCATGCGGCCTGTGCAGTATAACGTCACCGGACGCAGTCTCAATTCAGACAAATACGATTATCTCTCCGCGAACCCCGGAAATTCCTGCAATAGCTGTAATGAAAGGCCTCGGACCCTGCGTAATCCGGGATATTCGGTGGGATCCAGCGAATTCTGGAGGACTCCTCAGGGTTCTAAGGTTCCCGGTTCCCCTTGTTTCCGGGAGGATTTTCGCACTGGGAAAGACCCCGCGGGACCTGCTGTTCCCGGGCGGCTATGTCAATAATCACAGGATCTTTACTCTCTTTGGGCCTTTGCGCTTCTTCGTTCATCCGCTATCGCTTCCGCGTGAGTGAAAATGGCCCTACCATAGGACTCGGTATCGCTGGGTTTGGCACGGTTGGTGCCGGAGTCTGGAATGTCCTGGCGCGCAACGGGGGCTTGATTTCCGAGCGTGCCGGAGGGGCATTGAAGTTTGAGATCCGCCGGATCGTGGTGCGTGATCCTGAGAAGGCGCGGGAGGCTGCGGCGCCAGCGGACCTTTTCATAACCGACTGGCAGGTAATGGTAGCGGACCCCGGGGTTGAGGTCGTGGTTGAGTTGATAGGGGGCACAGACACTGCTTACGAGCTGGTGGCGGCAGCTCTCATTGCTGGCAAACCCGTGGTTACGGGAAACAAGGCGCTCCTGGCTGAGCGAGGAGCGGATCTCTTTGAGTTGTCCCGCAAGCATGGAGTCCCCATTCATTTCGAGGCAGCGGTGGCAGGAGGAATCCCCATCATCAAGGCAGTTCAGGAGTCCCTGGTGAGTAATCGAATCGATTCAATAGCGGGAATTATCAATGGGACTTCCAATTATATCCTGATGAGGATGACGGAGGCCGAGCTCGATTATCCCGATGCGCTAAAGGAAGCCAAGGAACTGGGTTATGCCGAGCTTGACGAAACCCTTGATGTCAACGGATGGGATGCAGCCCACAAGGCAATCCTGCTGGGAACACTTGCCCATGGCTTTTCCATCGATCCGGAAGAAGTCTACGTTCGCGGCATTGAGTATGTTCGACCCCTCGATATCCGCTTTGCCAAGAACCTTGGCTACGTCGTGAAACTTCTCTGTATCGTACGTGAACACGAGGATGGATCCATTGAGATCCGCACGCAACCGTCCTTCATTCCGAAGACGCACATTCTTGCCTCTGTCAACGATGTCTTCAACGCAGTGGCGGTGCGGGGAGACGGAGTCGGGGATGCACTCTTTTACGGACGGGGTGCGGGACAGGACCCTACCGCCTCCTCGGTTGTGGCCGACCTTGTGGAGGCCGGACGTTTTCTGCGTCAGGGGAGCGAGGGAGGACACAGGGGGTTTCTACCATACCGCGAACAGGGTGCCCTCAAGCCCATCGATGAGACCGAAACTGCTTACTACGTGCGTTTTCCGGTGACCGATCGTCCGGGAGTGGTGGCCGACATTGCCTCCCTGCTGGCAGGGGCAGGGATCGGGATCAGCGGAACACATTCACCGGTTGACCCGGACGAACCCGATGCCGAGTTCGTTGACATGGTTTTTCTGCTTCATACCTGCCCCTTTGGCACCCTCAAGGGGGCTCTAAAGAAGATCGAGGCTCTGGATTGTGTTACGGAACGCCCCGTGGTTTTCCGCATCGAATCGCTATAGATTCTCCCGGCCCTGTCGACCAGGTGGCCCTTGCGGAGCTTCCTAGTTGGGGATTTTGTCCGGATCCCCGGTCCAGTAGACATTGGCCTCGCCTCCGTTGTCAGGCTTCCCCATGGGGTCGGTGAGTTGTTCGAATTTGAACATTTCCACGTGTCCGTCGATGAACAGGATGTGCCCCTTGCCGTTATAGCGTCCTACAAAATTCTTGGCGTTCGCCTTGGGGCCTCCATCAGATCCACCCTGCAACTTGCTGGTCTCCTCAGCTTTCTTGACTCCACGTTCGAGGAAGGCAACGGTCCGGTCCTGAAACTGAATGCCGGCGAGATTTGCCGGCCTTTCAGAACCATCTTCGCCCTTGACCTGAAGGCTGCTGTTAAACCCGAAGGCAAAGTAGGGTCTGCCCTTCTTTTTGTTCGGAGGGTAATCTGCGCCAGCGAGAGAGAGCGGGTAGCTTTTCTGATAGAACTGTGATGCGGGGTCATCTCCGAGGTTGGCTACCGAGGTGTCTCCCATCTGCATTGGCAGGGCATTGTACCAAACTTTTTCGGCCTCTGGTTTGGCGGCGTTGAGCCAGGTATCCTTGCCAGGGGCATCTTCCAGGGGAAACTCCCCATTGTTGTCGCTGAGGTAGGCGGACAGGGCTTCACCGATTCCTCGCATCTTCTTGAGGGCCTCGGCCTGGTTCTGCTTGGTCTTTCCAGACTTCATTATGGTCGCGGCAATGCCAATCCCGATAACCACTACCGCGGCACCGATGAGGATCTGCATCATGTGCGATTTTCCGGCACGGAGAGCCCTGTTGGATCTGCGATGATTGTTCATTGATGATATGGGAGAGGCAGGGGGGCTGAGGCTGACCTGAGTTACCCCAACTGCTGCACAACCTACTTGCAAGCCTACATTTACGCCGACCATACCTCAATTGTTCACTCCGCGCTGGGAAATGAGGCCACGACGGCAGGCAACTCGTCCCTTCATGAAGGGGACAGGGCTTGCGGGGGTGCGGTGAAGGCATCTAGGTTTGCCCCATGAAGATAATGCGCCTCCTGCTTTCTGCCGGTTTCTGCCTGTCTGCTTCTGCGGCTGTTGCAGCCGGGCCACTTGTTTACGAAGGCTCCAGTGGAGCGGGGCAAGGGAAGCATCTCGTTTTTATCGCGAGCGATCATGAATACAAATCCGAGGAAACCCTCCCGGCCCTTGCCCGGATTCTGGCACGGCACCATGGGTTTAAATGCAGTGTCCTGTTCGGGGTTAACGGCAAGGGTGAGATTGTCCCGGGAGAGTCAAATGTCCCGGGCATGGAAGCTCTTAAGTCTGCAGATCTCATGGTGGTCTTCACCCGTTTCCAGAACTGGCCCGATGAACAGATGCAGCATTTCGTGGACTATCTCGACCGGGGAGGGCCTATCGTAGGGCTTCGTACCGCTACTCATGGGTTCCGTATTCCTGGTAACAGCAAGTGGGCGAAATACAGCAACGGCTTTGGAGGAGAGGAATACAAGGGCGGCTGGGGTCGCCAGGTATTGGGTGAAAAGTGGGCCGGGCACTATGGTGGAAATCACCGTCAGAGTACCCGGCTCGATGTTGTTCCTGCCCAGAAAGGCCATCCGATTCTGCGGGGGGTCAAGGACATGTGGGCACAGTGCGGCGGTTACAAGGCGGCACCGCTTGAGCCAAGCACGGTTCTCGCCATGGCCCAGCCTCTGCAGGGAATGACGCCGGATTCACCAGCCAATGAGAAGATGCCTCCGGTGCCCGGGGCCTGGACCCGCAGTTACCGTGGAAAATCCGGGGAAGAGGGCCGGGTGTTTACCAGCACCTACGGGGCCTCGAATGATATCCTCAGTGAGGGCTACCGCCGGCTTCTTATAAATGCCTGTTTCTGGGCGGCAGGGCTGGAGGACGAAATCGTTCCCACGGCCAAGGTGGACTTTGTTGGCCCCTTCAATCCGACCTGGGGCAAGGGTGGCGGTCGGCGTCGCCCGGGGACCAAGCCTTTGGACATGGCAGGCTGGGAGAGCCCTATTGTGCCATTGGCTGAGTAGCCGGATTGCTCCCGTGGTTCCGTAATTCATGACTGGCCCCCAGCAAAATCAGGAACGGAAGCTTGCCCTGGCCCCCGGGTATCGCTAACGGTCTGCGCTCCGCTCCGTGGCACTTCTTCCCCGTCTACTCCTGTCGGGATCATATGTTGCGGGCGGGTCTTCCCGCTGATTCTCATGCTCATTGTCCAGAAATACGGCGGCACGTCGGTGGGATCCTTTGACCGAATCCGCAACGTCGCCAACCGGATCAAGGCCCTGCTTGATGAAGGCCATTCGGTCGCGGTGGTGGTTTCAGCCATGGGAGGAGTGACTGACAAGCTTATCTCCATGGCGCAGGAGGTCTGCGATGATCCGCCTGACCGGGAAATGGATGTGCTTCTCTCGACCGGAGAACAGCAATCCATTGCCCTGGTGACCATGGCGCTCAGGCAGATCGGGGTAGAAGCGGTTTCCATCACCGGGCGTCAGGCCGGAATGAAGACTTCCGGGTCCCATACCAGAGCGAGAATCGCTGCCATCGACCCGAGCCTCAGCCGGCGTTATCTTGAAGAAGGCAAGGTGGTTATCGTTGCAGGATTTCAGGGTACTAATGAGGAAGGCTTGATCCAGACCCTCGGACGTGGGGGGTCGGACCTTTCCGCCATTGCCTTCGCCTCGTCGATTGATGCGGACCTGTGTCAGATTCTCACCGATGTCGACGGGGTATACACCGCTGACCCGAGAGTGGTGCCTGATGCGCGGAAACTACCGGAAATTTCCTATGACGAACTCCTTGAACTTGCCTCGGTGGGTACCAAGGTGATGCAGTCGCGTTCGGTTGAATTTGCCAAGAAATATGGTGTAAGATTTGAGGTCCGTTCCTCCCTTAACAACAACCCCGGTACTATTGTGACAGAAGAACATGAAGCCATGGAAGCCGTCGTCATACGGGGAGTCTCCATCGAGCGCTCCCAGGCCCGCGTGACCATTACCGGTATTCCCGATGAACCCGGGATGTCCGGGCGGATCCTCGGCGTGCTTGGAGATGATGAGATCAACATCGACATGATTGTCTCCAATATTGCGCATGACGGGTATGCCCGGCATTCATTCACGATGCATACCAACGACTTCGGCCGGGCGCAGGCATCGCTTAAGCCTGTTCTTGCTGAACTGGGAGGAGATGCCGACCTTGAGAGCGAAGCGGGGATCGCCAAGCTCTCGGTAGTCGGGATCGGGATGCGATCACATTCCGGGGTTGCGGCCCAGATGTTCAAGGCCCTGGGCGAGTCGGGAATCAATATTGGAATGATCAGTACCTCTGAGATCAAGATTTCGGTCACGGTGGATGAAACCCGGATTGAGGATGCAGCACGGGTTGTTCATGGCGTATTCGGGCTGGATTCCGCTCCGGAGCAGTCCTGATGTCGTCGTCGCGGGGTTGCGGTTCCTCATGAGCCTTCCTGCGTAAGCGTTCCGGAGCCAGGTGAATGAGCGAGGATTCTCGTTCATAAAGGGGGCCGGATGGTTCTAGGATGAGGCGTGTTCTCCGCCGATCTTCAGTCCGAACTCCGCCGCACCCTTGGGGAAATCGAGCAGGCCGGTCTCTATAAGCGGGAACGTTTCATCAATTCATCACAGGCTGCCCTGATCAGGCTGGAGGACGGGCGTGAAGTCCTCAACATGTGCGCTAACAACTATCTCGGTCTTGCGGATCATCCGGAGGTTGTGGGGGCAGCCCGCGAGGGATTGGAGCGATGGGGGTTCGGAACGGCCTCGGTGCGATTTATCTGCGGCAGCCAGGATGTACATCGTGAGCTTGAGGAGAGAATCACCTCGTTCCTGGGGACGGAAGACACCATCCTCTATCCTTCCTGCTTTGATGCCAATGGAGGCCTTTTTGAGACGCTTCTGACTTCCGAAGATGCGGTTATTTCCGACAGCCTGAACCATGCGTCCATTATTGACGGGATCCGGCTCTGCAAGGCGCAGCGATACCGCTATGCCAATAACGACATGGCTGATCTCGAAGTGAGATTGCAGGAGGCTGAGGCTGCGGGAGCTCGCCGGAAACTGATTACCACCGACGGGGTGTTCTCCATGGATGGAGTGATTGCCAACCTTGAGGGGATTCACGAATTGGCTACCAGGTATGAGGCCCTCGTGCATTTCGATGACTGCCATGCCACGGGTTTTCTGGGATCGCGGGGACGAGGGACGCATGAGCACTGCGACCTGTTCGGAAAGATAGACCTGACCACCTCCACCCTGGGCAAGGCTCTTGGGGGAGCTTCAGGAGGCTACACCTCCGGGCGCAGGGAAGTCATCGAATTGCTGCGCCAGCGTTCGCGCCCCTATCTTTTCTCCAACAGTATTGCGCCAGCCATTGTGGCGGCTTCCCTCAAGGTTTTCGAGTTATTGGAGTCCTCCACCGGATTAGCTGACAGGCTGAAGGAGAATACGGCCTATTTCCGGGAGGCAATGGCCCGGACCGGTTTCCGGATCGCAGGTGCGGATCATCCCATCACGCCCATCATGCTGGGAGATGCTTCCCTTGCACAGCGCTTCGCGGAGAAGCTCCTGGAACACGAAGTCTATGCCATTGGGTTTTTCTATCCGGTAGTGCCACGTGATTCCGCTCGTATCCGCACGCAGATTTCGGCAGCCCACACCACGGATCATCTCGATCGCGCAGTGGATGCTTTCACCAGGACAGGACGGACACTGGGGGTCATTTGAGCGCCCGCTGGAGGATCCTGCCCGGGTCCGTTGTGGAATGTCCTCCCCCGCCTCAGGGAGTGGTCCGGGCAGAGCTGCGGTTCAGGCAATGATCCTGTCGATGACCTTGCCTGCGACATCCGTTAACCGGAAATCGCGCCCGCTGAAATGGTAGGTAAGCTGCTTATGGTTGATTCCCATCAGGTGTAGGATCGTGGCATGGATGTCATGTACGGATGTCCGGTCCACTGCAGCATGGTAGCCAATCTCATCGGTTTCTCCGTAGCTTGCTCCTCCCTTGATTCCTCCTCCTGCCATCCACATCGTGAAGCCAAAAGGGTGATGATCGCGACCATTGCCTCCCTGTTTCTGGGGAGTGCGCCCGAATTCTCCCCCCCATACCACCAGGGTTTCATCGAGGATCCCCCGCTGTTCGAGATCCTGGAGCAGCCCAGCGATCGGTTGATCGGTGGCGGCGCAGTGCTTGTTGTGGTTTGCCGTCAGGTTGCCATGAGCATCCCATGTGTTATCGCCATGGCCCCCACCTGAATACAGCTGCACGAAGCGGACCCCACGTTCAACGAGTCGCCTGGCCATCAGGCACTGGCTGCCAAAATATTCTCCGGGGTTACCGCTTTGGATGCCGTAAAGCTCCCTGGTTGCCTCATTTTCCCCGGAGATATCAAGTGCCTCGGGTGCCGCCGACTGCATCCGATAAGCGAGTTCGAAGGATTCGATGCGTGCCTCGAGGGCATTATCGGCAGGATAGTTCTTCATGTGCCGGCGGTTGAGCTTGCCCGCATAATCGAGCAGTTGCCGCTGCTGAGCGGCCCCCAGTTTCTCCGGTCTGTTTAGATTGAGAACCGGCGTGCCCTGTGAACGTACCGGGGTCCCCTGGAAGGCCCCGGGGAGAAAGCCGGATCCCCAGTTCGGAGCTCCCCCGATCGGTCCTCCCCGGTAATCGTACAGCACCACAAACCCAGGCAGGTCCTGGTTACCGGTGCCGAGCCCGTAGGTGACCCAGGAGCCCACGCTGGGGAATCCGGTGCGGATCATTCCGGTATTGAGCTCAAAAAGTGCGGGGGCATGGCTGATCGAGTGCCCGTATACTCCGCGCAGCATCGCGGTGTGGTCGATCATCCGGGAGAGGTGTGGATAGCACTCGGAGACCCAGTGTCCGCTCTGTCCATGTCGGGCAAACTTGTAGGGCGAAGGGTAAAGGCCTCCACTGCTGCGTGCGCCCTTGGTATCGGCCACCTCGCCAACTTTTTTCCCGGAGTATCTCTCAAGGGCGGGCTTGTAATCGAAAAGGTCCACATGGCTGGGCCCGCCATACATGAACAGGAAGATGACACTCTTGGCGCGACAGGGAAAATGCGGAGATCTTGGGGAGAGGGGGGAATCCAGACCGCTTGCTGGTGATCCCGGGCTTGCCAGCAGTTTCTGATCCGACATCAGCCCGGCGAGGGCGAGTGACCCGAATCCGCACCCTGCCCGGGCAAGCATATCACGCCGGGTCACCGGCTTACGGAAGCCCTGAAGGTCAATCGACATAGGCAAATTCATTAAGGGTCAGAAGAATGTGGCAGAAATTTTCAACACTCTGCCCGTCCTCGGAAAGCAGGGCGGTTCCGAGCGTGATCTCCGCCTCGGTGGGACTTCGGGACAAAGCCAGCCAGTAGGCTTCTTCCACGATGGCACGCATGCTGTCCGGATTTCCGAAATCCGGATCTCCCACGGCATCGATAACCCGGCTTGCAAAATGACCAGCTTGATCTCGCACGAATTTATTGTTCAGGAGGAGCAGGGCCTGGGTTGGAACCGTGGTCTGCTCACGGACCCCGCGGCTCTGCATGGCATCAGGCACATCGAAGGTCTCGAAAAATGGAACACGCATGGACCGACGCATGAACACATATATACTGCGACGCCAGGTTGCGGGCCCGTCCTTCACATTGACAGGCCACTTGTTGGTCGAGCCGGTCTTGATCGCATCACTGGAGACCCATGGCTTGATGCTTGGCCCGTAAAACTTGAGGTTAAGTGTGCCTGCCGTGTGCATGATTGAGTCGCGCAGGATCTCAGCCTCAAGTCGTTGAGGTTGTCGGCGCCATATCAGTTGATTGACTGGGTCACGGTCATGTCTCTTCTGGTCCCACCGGGTGCTCTGGAGGTAGGTTGCGCTGGTCATTATCAGCTGGTGTATCGGCTTCAGGCGCCACCCTTGCCTGATGAGTTCGCCAGCCAGCCAATCGAGCAGGGCAGGGTGAGTCGGGTGATCTCCAACTCCACCAAAGTTATTGCTGGTCTTCACCAGGCCGGTGCCGAAGTGATGCTGCCAGAGGCGATTGACGATTACCCTTGCGAGCAATCCCCCCGCCCCGTCCTCAACATCGGTCAACCACCGGGCAAGACCGGATCGTCCGTCTCCGCCCTTGCTTTCATTCGCGGTGATCCAGCCCTCTACGTCCCCATCTCCCGGGCTCAGTGCGGTCAGCACTCCAAACCCTACGTCTCCTTCCTTCTCTTCGACGTCTCCCCGTTGCAGCAAGGGGTTGCTGCGCTTGTTGCCTCCGTTCCAGGTGAGGGCCTTGACCTCGTCACCACTGCTGCCGATGGCGACCTTGCGATCCCCGGGCTTGCCCGGGAGAAAAAATCCGACCAGCCGATAGTAGTCACGCTGGGAAATGGGGTCATACTTATGATCGTGGCATCTGGCGCACCCTATGGTCAGCCCCAGGAAGGCTGCGCCAGTGGCCGAGACGATATCGTCCATCTTGTCATAAGCGGCCTTCTCCTTCTCTCTGGCCACTCCATCGACATTGGTCACGGTTGATCCGGATGTGATAAACCCGGTGAGGGCCATGGCCAGCGGGTCGTCACCCTCCAACCTATCACCGGCAACCTGCCAGCGGGTGAACTGGTCAAAAGGCATGTCCTCGTTGAGAGCTCGAATAACCGCATCGCGGTAAGTCCACGCGGTTGGGCGTTCGTTATCACTTTCATAGCCGTGGCTTTCGCCAAAGCGAGCCACATCAAGCCAGTGGCGGCCCCAGCGCTCACCGTAGTGAGGGCTGGCAAGGAGGAGCGTGATCATTTCCGCATAGGCATCATCCGATTTGTTTTCGATGAAAGTCGTGACTTCCTGGCGGGTGGGGGCAAGGCCTATGAGGTCGAAGTAAGCCCGACGGATCAGGGTTCTGCGATCAGCGGGAGGATTTGGCTCAACAGCCTTCTCCTGCGCCCTTGCCAGAATAAAATGATCAATGGCATTTCGGGCCCAGGGACTGCCCTTGACCGGAGGAACCTTTGCAGGGGACAGGGGCCGGAAGGCCCAGTACTCAGATTTCTCTGCTCCCGCGGACATGCCCATGCACATCATTGAGCTTACCAAAAACAAAAGCAGCCTCATGTGTGAACCCCTTCCGGGACAGCAGTGAATTATTCCTGTGAGCACAGTAAATGTACCCTTTAATTACCTTTATGCAGGCTTGGCCACAAGCTCCGGAATCATGATTACCATGTGAGTGTCCTTCCCGGGTGCCGGGGTGAGGATGGAGAGGAAAAGGGCATTTTCCGTAGTAATTGAAAGGCCCTCTGCATTTATCCCTTCCGCTTCTGTTTCCAAGCTGGACATCGGGAAAGGGGAACGAGAGAAGGGCTGGGATGGAGGCATGGATCCAGCGGCATGATTTCAGTGCGGTGCCAGTGCAAGAACCCACCTTGGAGGAGTGTCTGCATCTTCTGCAGACTCACGACTGGGAAAAGGAGCTTTCTTCTTATGAGCATGCCCTGGACGAAGGCCGGGACCGGTGTCCGCCTGCTCTGCAGCTGACCGATGGGAACCGGGTCCTTCAGCTCATGCCGATGCGGGAAGAGCGGACGCATTATTCCTACAGCTGCGACCATCCGCTGAGGATTCTTGCCTTTCTGGGGGCGAGCAGAACCTTCAATGCCTGGGAGATAGGTGATGAGCACCGGGCGTCCTTGGTTGAGATGCACTTTGAAGGGCGAGAGGAGGAGCTTGTCGAGGCCCTGGCACGCCTTACCAGCAAGACCGGATAACCCTTCTGGTTAAGAGATACACGCTGATCCCGCAGCGACTGGAGTGGAACGCCTGAGTCGCGGTGTACGGTTGTTTTTGTTTTTGCTCCGCATTTACTTCATCTGTGCTTCGATGGAGGCCAGCATGTGGGTCTGGTCGAAGCTATCGGCTGCGAAGTGGGAAGACGCCTGGGAGGAGCGCTTCTACGGGAATCAGAATGCCGTCGTCACAGGACTGCCAGGAGGCAAGTCTATCCGGGTTGATGTTTATTGTGAGGAGAAATATCAGGCCCTCGAGATTGCGGAGCAGTTCGGGGGTTCGGTCAGGGAACTGGTAGAGACAGACTGGGTGGCTCTCTCGGCGAAACCAGGGCCTCCCATCAAGATCCGGGACAGTCTCCTTGTGACCTCGGAGGTTGATCCCGCAGGACTCCGTGAAATGAAGGGGCTTAACGAGGGGAGGGTTGTGGTGAGCATTCCGCCTGAAATGGCTTTTGGAACAGGGGATCATCCTACCACGGCATCGTGCCTGCGGTTCCTTGCAGATGAGGCCAGGGCGCGGAGGGGGCAAGCTTGGAGGTTGCTGGACCTGGGCTGCGGAAGTGGAGTGCTTGCCATTGCAGCCAGGCTCCTGGGGGCAGAGGCCTGTGAAGCGCTTGATTATGACCCCAGGGCCGTGGAGGTGGCGCGCCACAACGTAGATCGTAATGGGGCGGGAGGGGTTCTGGTAGAGGAAGCAGATTTGCGGGAATGGAGTCCGGGGCAGCACTATGATGTAGTAGCAGCTAACCTGTTTGCTGATGTATTGCAGAGCTCCTTCGGGAAGATTCTCCGGTCCCTTGGCCCGGGAGGATCCTTCATTCTTTCCGGTGTTCTCCGAGAACAGTGGGAGGAGACCGAAGAGGCGGCCCGCGCAGCTGGTCTGGTCTTCGAAGTAGTGAAGAAGAAGGGGAAATGGTTCTCCGCGAAGGGGGGCAGGGCGTGATGCGGGAGCCCTGGGAGCGGGGATTGAGAGGGCCGGTCAAATGCGAGCAGGGCCTTTTCGGAGCTATCGTGGCGACGGGCCCTAATTTTTCTTTTGTCGCCAGCCCGTCCCTGTCCGAGCATGCAAGCCGTGAAGGGATTGGTGCTACTGGCGATCGTGCTGTTGATTCCCAGTATCGGATACTTTCATAAACAGCATTTCCAGAACAGCCTTCAACCCGGCCTTGAGATACAGGTGCGGGAGATCCTGAAGGCTGAGGGAGTTATCTCTCCGGGTGTGGAGCTGAATTACCTGGATGCGACCATCTCGGGAACGGTAGACTCTGATGAACAGCGGTCCCGGGTTGAGGCCCGCATTGATGCCCTGTCAGGTATTCGAATGATGCGGGAGGGCAAACGGTTACGAGCGCCCGGCTGGCTTCGGATTGAGAGACGGGTAAATCGTTTTGCAGCGAGGGGAGTTGTATCGAAAGACCTGATTGTCCGGCTTCATGATGTCCAGGGGATGAAGTCGGGCTGGGATGGGGAGCTTGAGAGACGTGAGTTCGTAGTAGATCCCGGGGGAATCGAGAGATGGCAGGAGTTTCTTGCCTACTATTTCAAGGAGCAGGGGGACCGAAGCGTGGAGTTAAGGAAGGGGAGATTGATAATGCGCGGGGACGCGACCGCCGGTTTGCGGAGCGACTGGCTCTCCAAGGCCAGTGAAGTAGTTGGCAAGGATATGGTTCTCGATTTTCTTGAGATGCGTTCGTCACTCTACCACTTTCCTGGTTATCAGCCAGACTCCCTGAGTGATGGAACGGTTCTCGGGCAATTGCGCCGCAAGCTCGAGGCGAGTGTGGTAACGTTTCGTCCGGGAAGCGGGCAACTCCAGACGGCGGACCGGGATAAGGTTATCCTGGCAGCCCGGGCCATCATTACGGCAGGAGAGAATGTCCGCTATGCCGTCGGGGGGCATCCTGCGCGTGATGGTAATGCGACTGAGAATAGCCGGATGGCTCGCCTCAGGGCGGAAGTCGTGGGTAAGATCCTGGTGGATAGCGGGGTGGCAGCCGGGCAGATTGAGGTCGCTCCCTTCGGGGTGGCTCCTGAGACAGACCGGGACAATCAGGTGGAGATCGTGGTGAAGTAGGTGAACAGTGTTGACGAGACGATACCCGGATGGATGCGATAACTTACTTTCTGGTCAACTACGGGCTCTACAGCCTGCTCCTGGTAATACCGGCCGCCTTGCTGGGCATTGTTTATGGATGGATGGCCTGGGGAAAGTACCGTGCCGGGGAAATCGAATCGCGAGAGCGTTTTGAGGAGGCTGAGAAGGTAACTCATGAGGTGGAAATTGCACTGAGCAAGGAACGGGAGCGGTTCAAGTTGTACCAGGAGGCCGCGGAAGAAGGTGGGACTCTGCCAGCGCCTCCGGATCTTGAGCACAGGATTGTAGCCCTGCGCCGGGATAATGAGGAACTGGAGAAGATCCTGGAAGCGGCTCGCAAGGAACGGGCGGAGGCGGAAGCAAGTCTGGCCGAGATGGCCAAGGAGAAGCAGGGCCTTTCCGGGGATCTTGTCGAGCTCAGGCTGGCGAACAAGGAACTGGAAGGAAAGCTGGCCACCGGAGGGGCTTCTGGACAAGAGATGGAGAGTGTTCCGAGGGTTGCTGGAAAGGGGCAATCGGCTGGGGTAGAGAAGTCAGCAGAAACTTCCGGACCCCGGGCTCGTGAAATCAAGGTGGAGCGCAGGAAATTCAAGGCCGAGAAGCGGGCACTTGAGAAGAAGTTGGCAGCTTCTGAGCGTGATCTGCGTAAAAAGCTGGCGGCCAGGGAGAAGTCTGCTGCTCGCGAGGTGACCGATCTCGAGAAGAAGATACGGGATCTCGACAAGCGACTGGAGAGGAAGGTGTCGGAAGCGGATGAGTTGTCAGTGGTCCGGGAGAGGTTGGAGTCTGAACTTGCCGGGGAGAGATCCGAGGCCCGGAAAAACGGAAAGGATCTGAGTCAACTTCGTAGCGAGAAGGAGACCGCCGACAAGAAACTCAGGGAAGCGGCGAAGGACCGTGACGAGAAACTGGCAGAGCTGACAGCTCTGAAGGAGGAGCGTGAGACTCTGGGTCTCAGGCTGCAGGAGGAAGCTGAGAATCGTCAGCAGGAAGGAAAACGGTTGCAGGAGGACCTTCTCGCCATGAAGCAGTCGAGGGGTGAGCTTGAGGAGTCCTTCAAGGCCCTCGAAGCGGAATGTGATACGAAGGTCCGGGAGCTTGCCTCCCTGCAGCAGGAACGGGGGGTCCTGATGGCAGACCTGGAGGGCATGGAAAAGGAACAGGGCGAAGAGAGGGCGGCTCTGGAAGGGGCCTTGGAGCAGTTGCGAAATGAGCAGGCAGGACTGGAAGAGGAACTTGCAGGGGTTAAGAGGGAGCGCGATCAGGGGGTCGAAGAGCTGGAGAAGCTCCGGGCCGAGAACCAGGAAGGGGTGGCCCGCCTCAGTGAGGAGGTGGAGATCCAGAAGACAAGGCATGAACAGCTCGTTACAGAACTGGCAGGAGTGCAGGAAGGGCGGGAGTTGATGGAGAAACAGATGGCGGGGGTGGTGGGCCAGCGGGATGAAGTGGAGGCGGAGATGGCTCGTGTGCAGGAACAGGAGAGGGAGTTGGCTGAAAACCTGAAATCGGAAACCAGATTGCGGACCGACGAAAAACAGAAGGCTTCAGCTCAGCTGAAGGAATTGCGGGGCCGGGTTGTGGACCTGGAAAAGCAACTGGGGAACGTTCGTCAGGAGCAGGAGGAGGGGTCGCGTGGCCTGGCTCGTCTTACGGAAGAGCGGGAAAGCCTGGAGCGGGACCTGCGGAGTGTACGGGAAGAAGTGAGCGAGAAGGATTCCGGATTGCAGGAGGCCCTCTCCGAAAAGAAAAAGCTCGAGTCCGATGCCGCTTTGCTGGGCGAGGAACGCATGGAGTCAGAAAGGGTGCTGACGGAGGTTAAGGAGGAAAAGGAGGTTCTGGCATCCAGAGTTGGCGACCTCGAGGAGAGTGTTGCGAGGACCAGTGGCGACTTGGAAGAGTTGTCCGGGACCAAGGCGGTGCTGGAGGAGCAACTCATGGCGGCCCGCCGGGAGATGGATCAGGTTAGAATGGACCTGGACCTGGCCCGGCAGGAGAGTGAAAGGGAGCATGATGAGCTGGAACGCTCCAAGGCCTCCGAAATTAAGTGGGCGGATGAATTGCACCGGCTCCGCGAGGAGAAGAAAGAGCTTAATAAACACATGGCGATTCTTTCGGGAGACAGTAAGGCCGAGGTGCTACTCCGGCAGATGAAGGCTGAAAAGGATCGCCTCCTGCATGAACTTGGGGATCAACGGCGTGAGCGCCAGCAGGTTGAAGATGCGGCGCGGGTGCTGCGCAGGGAAATGAACGGATTGCGCAGTGAGCTTGTTGAGTCCGAGCAGAAACTCGCAGGCCAGGGGGAATTGCAGGGACGCCTGCTTTCCACCGAGGAGCGCTTCCGGAGAGCGCAGGTTGAGTTAACGAGGTCGCTGGAGGAACAGAAGACGCTTGCGGGCAAGCTTGATACCCTTGAAACATCTTCTGCCTCCTCGGATGAAACACGACGTCTCCTCAGTGAGGAGCTTTCAGCTCTCAGGGCCGGTCGGCAGGATGCCATCCGGGAGGCGGTGGCCGCAGCACGGAGAGAGGCGGAGGAGGCGGAAGAGGCGGAAGAGGCCATCCGGATAAAAGAGGAGACGGAGCTTCGGTCGGAATTGAAAGAGGAGAGGGAGAAGGTGAGCCGAAGTGCTGCTTTGGTGACTCAATTGCGGGCCGAACTTGCTGATGCCAAGCGCCCGGTGAAGGC
>Ga0163179_10000641_pt1 | contig 24925 bp, 22 predicted proteins | sample AtlANTMetagenome_FD_109643 | JGI IMG/M metagenome (GOLD analysis project Ga0163179, IMG submission 109643) | Marine eukaryotic phytoplankton communities from the Atlantic Ocean - Atlantic ANT 2 Metagenome | ecosystem: Environmental > Aquatic > Marine > Oceanic | place: North Atlantic Ocean...
ACGACCCTCGCGGTTGCCAGCTCGATTTCTCCGCGATTGCCAATGCCTTGCGGGTGTAGCTCAATGGTAGAGCAGCAGCTTCCCAAGCTGACGACGAGGGTTCGATTCCCTTCACCCGCTCCAGCGCCACCTTCCCAAGACATCCCGAAAACGCTATAAAACCCTTGGAAATCCGAGGGGTTTCGCGGTTCGGTTGTCCTGCATTTGCCCGGTTGGTCTCGCTAAATCTCGCTGATTTGGGGGCCACATTGGGGGCCATACAGGTTTCCGTCAATTCGAGTGGCCCCCAGATTGGGGGCCACGTACCGGGTAAAGGTCTGAAAATATGGCACTAACAGACGTTGCAGTTCGCAAGGCTAGACCTAAGGCGAAAGCTTACAAACTGGGCGATTCGTTAGGGCTCTTCCTTTTGGTTCAACCAAGTGGCGGCAGATTGTGGCGGATGAAGTACCGCGTTGACGGACGCGAGAAGAAACTGGGGCTCGGAACCTACCCGGAAATTGGGCTGGCTGAGGCCCGTAGAAGGCGCGATGCCGCGCGCGAGACGCTGGCGCAGGGAAAGGACCCCTCGCGCGAGAAACAGCGTGAGAAGGCGCGTAAGAAGCTTGGTGCCGCAAATACCTTTGCCTCAATTGCCGCTGAGTTCTGCGAGAAGCGCAAGCAGGATGGGTCAAGGGCCTGGGCACCCGCAACAGCGAAGCGCTGCGAATACCTCTTGTCTGTCCTTAACAGTTCGATTGGCAATCTGCCCATCGCCGATATTGAGCCTGCCGACATCCTGACAGCCGTTCGCCGGATCGAAAGCAAGGGCAAGCTGGAAAGCGCAAAGCGAACCTTGCAACTGGCAGGATCGGTGTTCCGCTATGCGGTCGCTACAGCGCGCCTCAAGTCCGATCCGACACGCGACTTGAGAGGTGCGCTGATGAACCCAACCGTGACGCACTATGGAGCGGTGCTCGATCCAGCAGGGGCCGGTGAACTACTCAGGGCTATCGATGGGTACGAAGGTCAACCTATCACCAAACTGGCAATGCAGCTTGCTCCGCATGTGTTCGTAAGGCCGGGTGAGCTCCGCCACGCCGAGTGGAGTGAAATCGACTTCGATGGCGCTTTGTGGACCATCCCAGCGAGCAAGACGAAGATGCGCAAGGATCACCTTGTCCCGCTCTCAAGTCAAGCCATTGCGATCCTGGAAGAGGCCTACCGATTGACGGGGCCCGACGGCTATGTCTTCCCGTCAGTCCGAACCCGCAGGCGTCCCATGAGCGATAACACGATCAACGCTGGACTGCGCCGCCTCGGTTACACAACCGACGAAATGACCGCCCACGGCTTTCGCGCGATGGCCTCAACGTTGCTGAACGAGAGCGGCAAGTGGAACCCTGATGCAATCGAGCGCGCACTAGCGCACGGAGACAGCGATAAGGTCCGCGCAGCGTACCATCGCGGTGCCCACTGGAAAGAGCGTGTGAAGATGATGAATTGGTGGAGCGACTACCTTGACCAGCTCCGCCAAGGTGCCGAAGTGGTGCCAATCAAGGCAGCAAAACGCTGACGGATCGCGCCAGAAATCGCAACTCTTCTGCGACCCGCGAGAACTCGGCGAAATCTCTCATAATTACCGTTGCTTATCGCAAAGTGAGTTGCTTGCGGCTCGGCGGAAACCCGCTCAACTCGTAGGCGAGTTGATTCCGCCCAAAACGATATTGCATCATAAAAACATGAACTTATCTCCCGAATTCGCGGGGTAGGGTGTGCGCGAAGTTGTTCCCTATTTGGACCGTTGTGATCGACCGCTTCCCCGCCGGATTTTCGATGGCAAAGGCCTTGGATTCACGTGGATTTTGTAGCCCATCCGGCGCATGAAGGATAGCCACCTGAGTACCAAGGTTTACTGCCCAAAAGTGAAATTTGTAGCAAATGGCCACATCTGGCAAACGAACCGCAGTGGCCCAACGTTACGATGGGCGTTCTCCCGTTATCTCTTCTAGCTGGTCGGCGAGTTCATCGGCTTTCGCCTGAAGGGCAGCAGCTTCGACGGTCAGGTTGGAAACCTGATGTTCCGCTATGCGGGTCACGATTGCCGGGTCCCGTTCGAAGGCGCGGGCTAGTTCGAAATCGCCACCTTCGCGCAGATCACCGAGCGCTTCCAGGCGAGCCAGAATCTCCGATTGAAGGGCGTCATAAAGCGCCTGAAGATGCTGCAACGAGGTGTCTTCATCGATACAAATTTCGTCACTGCCGAAGCCTGAAAGATAACCATCCGGGTCGGACGCTATGCGTTCCAGCGTATCAATATCGCCGGCATCACGAGCATGGTTTATGGCCTTGATGAGGGCTTCGTACTTCTGACGTTTAACGGGATCACCGGCAAACCTGTCAGGATGAAAGAGGCGCACAAGCTTCTTCCAGAGTGCCGTCAATCGCTCTTTATCGGCATCTGAAAGTGGCCGCTGATCTTCCGCTTCGCGCCTGGCTTGGTCGTACTCGGCCTCGACCTTCTCCCGTCGCTGCGCATATCCTGTGCCGAGTTCGACAGCGTCATCCTCTCGTCCCAGCTGCAGAGCATCAATCAAGGATTGGCGGTAGTCCACGAGGTCGCGCAAGCGGTCTCTATTGCGATGATATGTCCCTACCAAACGGAACAGGGCGGCCTGAACCACGTCGACGGCCATTCGATCTCGGGTGTAGTCCGCTTCTAGCGAAGCAAGACGTTCGCGAGCCGCAGCAATCTTGTCCCTAAGAAGCCTCGCCTCGTGCTCACCAAAAACTACCATGTCCGACGAAGCCACCCCTGCACCCGTATTCGTTCCGGCGGGGCCATTCGCGGGTTTCTCAAAGAGACTCGGCTCGTCTAGGTTCGCAATATACCAGCGCCCCATGGCTGCGGTTCGAGGATTGGATGATCGGGCCAATCCTTCGATCCAGTTACGGAGCTGTGGCTCTCGTGCCGCATCCCGATAGTCTCGCCCGCGAAACTTGCCGAAAGCAAAGCATGTCGGAAACCATTCGTCCTCGACGAATGCTCTGATCGAATCCCATTCCTCGAGACCTCGCGATTCTGCCAGGGGTTTGAGGACCGTGTCCAAAAGATCGATCACGGTCTCGACATCGCCCAGCGCAGTGTGCGCCCCTCTCTCCGGCAGATAATAGAACTGGCGCAGGGTTTGCAGCTTGCAGTTCCCTGCTGGGACTGGATCGAGAAGTCGCTGGGCCAACCGCAAGGCGCAAAATCCACGCGATCCGATAGGACTAATTCCTAGTCGCTTCCATTCCGGGATCAGCACTTTGTCGAGATCGTATTCAAGGTTGTAGGAGACTAGCGGGAGATCACCTGCATACTCGGCGAACGCAGCGTACACTGCATCTGGCGGAAAGCCGTCCCTCTCCAAAATCTCAGGAGTATAGCCATGAACCCGTGAGGCTTCCGGCGAAATCCATGCATTCTGATTGATGAGCCTCCGGAAAGGCTCCCCGAACGGTGTCCACCCACGCATTCGCTGCGCAGCCAATTCGACCGTGTAGATGGGGGATGAAAGACCGCTGGTCTCGGTGTCCAGTATGATCCAATCTGTATTCATGGTTTCTCGTTCGCGGTGGGAGGTTCGATCTCACCATCAAGAGCGGAGGAAATGCCTAGCCTATGAAGTGCCAAGCGCGCTGGTTGCGATCCCCGTACCGCCGCGGCGGTGTACAAACAAATTGACCAGATTTGCCGCTCGTCTTCGGTGTATGTCTCGACACTGTCACCATTTTCGACGCTCTGGCCAATGCCAAACAAAAGCTCCGCGCTCTTGCCCCAATCCTTCCGAAGCCAGCGCAGAGCCTCTCCGACATCCTGCGGGACGCCTTTGCCGAAAGCATAGAATTTCGCAATCTTGTCGACTGCCCCTAGATGCCCCTTTTCCGCTTCGATGCGATACCAATTGGCAGCGCTAGCCAGGTCTTTCTCTACCCCACAACCATGCTCGTAACATGCGCCAAGCATGAAGCCATCAGCATGGCCATTCTCCGCAGCCAACTTGTACCATCTGAAAGCTTGTACGTAGTCCTTTTCGACACCGCGACCGTGATAATAGTAGAAGCCCAACGTGTCTTGCGCGCTGGCAAGATTTTGAGCAGCGGCCTTGTGGAACCACTCGATCGCCTTCAGATAGTCGAGCTCAACCCCTTCTCCCCCATCGTACAAATGACCAAGGGCGTCCTGCGCTTCGGGGCAGCCCTTATCCGCCGACATGCGGAAATATTCCGCCGCTCGGGCAGCATCATCTTCTACCCCTTTGCCATAGTAAAAGCAGTCTCCGAGATGGAACTGCGCTAGTGCAAATCCTTGTTCTGCCGCCTTCTTGTACCATCCAAAGGCGCTGGGCAGATTTTCGGCAACTCCCTCGCCAAGTTCGAAAAGTTGTCCGATCGCATCTTGCGCGGCACTGTGACCCTGCTCAGCAGCGAGCATGAAGAGCCGGAATGCTTCAGTGCTATCTCGTGGAGCGCCACGTCCCTCGCGATAAGCAAGGCCACGCTGATACAAGAGTTCGGGATCGCTGTGCTCCAGTCCGACCTGGTAGGATCCAGCGGCGATCTTTGCCAAGAGATTGCGTGCCCCTCGATCATTGCCCGTAATGGCACCGGAAACACGCGGAACGGGAAGTTTCTGTTCGCCGTCGTTCATCACCAGATGCCTCGTTGATCGCGATGGCCGTGCAAGCTCCGTGCCCCGACAAAGTCGGGTTCGCTTACCGGACAGCAGATACGGAAATGCCTTCGCGACAAACTAATCACAAGCTCCTCTCTGGAGGACGAATTTTATACAAGGGCTGCCACCTCCTCCGCGCGAGTGGAAGGCGAGGATGTCACAACATGCATGACCGCAGGATGAGAGCAAACGGCCTGAACAGCCCGCGAGCCAGGATGATTCCAATTGCTGAAGCGATCAGCTGCCGCCACGCAAACGCGAGGATCAGTGCCTGCCAAGAGTTCCGCCCCGAAATTGTGATCGGACCCGTGGTGTGGGAGCGTTAGCGTTGTCACCTCCCGCAGCAGTTCTCCGTAATGCCTCAGAAAATCGGATTGCCGACGAGAGTGTTTCAAGGCAGCATCGCCGGTACCTAACCAAGCAAGTCGGGTCGTGCCATTGGCATAAGCATAAATGCTGCCAAACAGGCCGATGTAGCTGTCTCGGGAGGAATTGCCGCGCCTTCTTGTCGGACCGGAATACAGACACATCGAAGTGATATTGATGTCTTTCGAGACCGCCTTGTATGCAGCCTTGAGACATTTCGCGTTTCCACTCAGCAGGCTCTTCACGTTCGCGGTCGCTTGCAGCCATGCTTCAATTTGACGTTGCGGGATTCCGCGCTGCTTCGCCAACTCGTTTCGGAATAGTCTTCGATGCGAAACGACAGTTGGATCGACAAATGGTGCAAGTAGCCAATCACCGTGCGGAGAAGGTATCAGCATCGCCAGATTATCAGGAATAAGCGATTGGGTAATTTGTTGTGTCGCGGAGCTATCCAGTCGACCCGGTCCACCATCCATGTGCCTTATAGTCCCACGGCCGACCAGTTTCCAAGTTGGACCATCTTCCGTGTCATCCGGCCCCGAAAACGGCCCACCATCCGGTGGCTCCAGGGGGCGATCCCCTCCATCAGGGGCGCCGATATCGCGATTACCAGCCTCAACAAATATAATCTGACGCGGACGAAATCGCGACAGTGCATCGACAGGATCGGTCACAAAAGATTTGTAGAAACTACTTCGGGCTGACGGCCAATCCTCGCTGGCGGATCGGGCAAATGCAATCAAACGATCAATTTGATTGAGGAGAGGCAGCACTATCGTGTCGACCTGCAGTCCCTCCTCGCGACTGAGCAGTTGCTCCACGCCGCTTATATGATCGGAATGGACATGCGAGATGATTAGAATATCCAACTTCGATGGTGAGGAACGTGAAAGGAGATATTGGCAAATCTGAAGCTTCCGCTGGGATGCATATCGCTCCATGGAGCCGCAGTCGTACACATACGACACGCTCGGCCTTCCGTTCACATAGATATCAGCTGAATGAAAAAAGCCCTGACCAACCGGATGCTGCCGCCGCTTGTTAACAATGGCCAATTCGACATCCCATCCGTCAATAGTGAACAAATCAAGCCACAGCTTGTAGGCCATTTCTTTGAATGATCGAGAGTAATCTCAGTGCCGGACCTCCCGGCTTCTTCGCGCCGCGTTCCCAGTCCGACACAAGGTTCTTCGACACGTTGAGATAGCGCGCGAACACCGGCTGCGAGACATGCTCAGCCTCGCGGATCGCCTTGATCTCGTCAGGCGACAAAACGGGCGCAGGCGTAAGGCACGCCTCGTCGAACTCGCGCATCGTGCGCTTGTCGATGCTGCCCGCGTCGGCCAAGCCTTCCATCATTTCATGGACGGCGGCCATCGCCTCGCTCTTGTAGGTCGTCGCCTTAGCCTTGCTCATCGTCTTTCACCTCGACCAATCGGCCTGCTTTAACTTCCGTTTCGATCTGGTCATCGCCCAGCTCCAGCATGATGCTGGCGGCCTTGCGATAGACCTTCAGTTCCGCCGCACTCAGGTTCGCCTTGTCGCTCTTGGCGAAGGCGAACACGAATATGGCCCGCTCGCCCGAGCGGAAGATCAGGATCGAGCGATAGCCGCCCGATTTGCCTCCGCCCTGGCGCGCGACGCGCTGCTTGATGAGGCCGCTGCCAAGATCGGCATCGATCAGGCCTGTCTCGGCCCGATGCACGGCATCAGCAAGCGTGGCATCGCTGATCTTTTCCTTTGCCGCGAACTTGGCGAACCAGCGGTTGGCGTAGATGCGGATGCGCGGGCTCTCAGTCATGCAGCAACGGCCCACTATCATACTTAGTGTTATGGCTCAATGAATGGTTGCCGTTCATGCCGCGCTCGATCAGGTTGCCGATACGTTGCGCTGCCTCAATGACGTGGCCATCGTCAAGATGGGCATAGCGGGTGGTCGTGCGCACATCGGCATGGCCCAGCAGCTTGCCGATCATCGGCAGGGTTTCAGAGTGGGCGGCGGCATGGCTGGCAAAGCTGTGCCGCAGATCGTGAATGCGCACGCCGGGAAGGCCCGCTTCATCACGCAGCTTGCTCCACAAATTGCCGATATCGGTTATCGGGCGCTGGGTCGCCGGGTTCCAGAACACATAACGCTGCTTCTCCCGGCGCGGCAGGGCGTGCAGGATCGTAGCAGCCGCTTCGGCCAGCCAGACCGTGCGCGGGCCGGTCTTGCTATCAGTCAGCAGCAAACGCCTTCCCCGCACCTCGCTCCATTGGAGGCAGGTGATCTCAGATTTGCGGCAGCCGGTCAAAATCAGCAGGCTGAGCGCTGCGCAATGCAGCGGGGAGGTCTTGCGGTGGCGGTCAAGCACTTCGCCGATCCGCTTGAACTCCTGATCGGACAGGAAGCGCTCGCACTTCCGCCCCTTGTTCTTGCGAATGTAGAGGCAGGGGTTCGAGCCTTCGGGGCGAACGCCCCATTGCTCGGCCTTGTTGAACATGGCGCGCAGGATTTCACCGCAACGGTTGGCAGCGCCGGGGCCGCCTGTGTTGGTGATCCGATTGAACCATTCCTGCACATGGCACTCCTCGATCTCGTCGAGGAACAGGCCTTCAAAGGCCCGGTCAAGATATTTCCGCTTATAGTAGCGGTGGGTGTAGAGCGTCGACGGCTTCCATCTGGGCGACACGCGCTCCCAGTAGGTTTTCAGGAAGTCACGGTAGGAGGGCACCTTGCGCAGCCGCTTGCGCTCCTCCGCCGGATTGTCGCCATTCTGGGCACGCAGCAGCACTCGGCGCGCTACATCCATTGCCTGCGCTCGGCTGAGCACCTTTGCGTTGCCGATCGTCACCGTGCGGGTGCGCCCTTCCATCCGTGCTTGGACGATGTAGACCTTGCGCCCGCTGGCGTAATGCCGGGTGCCGAACCCCGGCAATTCGCGAGTCCAGCACGTCTTGCGCAGCTCGCCCAGGCCACCGCACTTGCCAATCACATGGAGTTTGAGGCTGCCCAGCTCCTCTGCGACGATCCCCCGCAGGGTCAGCGCGTTCATTGCCCGACTCCGATTAGGCGCGCGATGGAGCCAGAAACCCGCTCCGCCGCATCGGCGACGATCTCGTCGGACACGTGCGCATATCTGGTCGTCGTTTCTGCCAGTGCGTGGCCCAGCAGCTTGCCGATCACCATCAGCGAGATGTTGTCGCGGATCGCGACCGAGGCAAAGCTGTGGCGCAGGTCATGTAGGCGCACATCCGGCAAGGCTGCGCGATTGCGGATTTTCGTCCAGTGGATGCCAAGCGTCATCGGCTTGTCTGGATTGCGAAACGAGGGGAACAACAGGCCAGTCGGCTTTCGATCTGGAAGCGCCGCGATGACTTCCACGGCCTGCCGGTTGAGATAGACGATCTTCGCGCCGGTCTTGCTGTCCGGCAGCATCAGGCGCGGCTCCTGCACCCATTCCCAGCGCAGTTGTTCGATCTCTCCGCAACGCGCGCCGGTGAAGATCAAGAGGCGGATCGCCGCGACATAGAGCGGTTGCTCCGCCTCGTAATCCCGCAATACCGTGGCAAGCCGCGCATATTCATGGTTAGCGAGAAACCGCTCCATCGGTTTGCGCTTGTAACGCGGCGTGCCTTTGCAAGGGTTGGAGCCGCGTGGACGCAGGCCTAGGCGTTCCGCGTATCCCATCATCACCGAGAACACCGGCAAGGTGCGGTTGAAAACACCGGGGCGCTCAACGAAGCTGTCGCGCCAGAACAGGATGTCGCCCTTCGTCAGATCGTCAATCCTCCGGTCGCCGAATGCGCCGAGGATTTCCTTGAAAATGGCGCTCTCATTGCGCTTGCGGGTCGAAGGCTTCCAGTGCCGCGCATAGTCAGCCCAGAAGCGTTCGGCGTAGTCGCGCAGCAGGGGTGCGTCGCTCTTCTGCGCAGCTCGGGCCTTCTTGCGCGTTGGCAGACCGTCCAGCGCTACCTCCGCCAGTTTCGCCCGCGCGAGGCGGCGGGCCGTGGCGGGCGAGATGTCGCGGGAAGTTCCAAGCGACACCCGCCGCAGCTTGCCGCGCTGGCGGAACAGGACAAACCACGTTCGCCTGCCGCCGGGATTTACCCGAAGGCCAAAGCCAGGCAGGTCTATATCCCAATACTCGCGGATGCGCTTGCCCGGTTTGCGGCGGACTATGTTGCCGTTGAGCCTTACCCGGTTGGACGGCTTTGCCTTTTCACCACTCCCGCGCCCTTTACTGAACTGATTCGTGGCTTCATTCTCTGGTAGCAGATAGCCATTTGCTTGCATTGACTTGCTCCTCTTTGTAGAGGGACAACTTCGCGTAACCTATTGCTTAACAATCTCTTTCTGCCGCATGGCGGCGTAGGGTGTGCTCCTGTTTCCACCTACGGTGAATGATCCAGGAGAAGCTTGAAAAGATGCCGATGGAACAAAGCCATTTCGTGCCGATGGATACTGAGCCAAGGTGGCGTTTGAGGCTGTTTCTGGGCCGGTTGCGGACTGGCGGCTCCCGGGTGACGGAGCGCCCCAAGCTGCCATTCCGCTTGCGACCCATTTACCGCCGTTCACATGAGGTCCTGATGGGTGCATAACCGGGTGATGGTTTAACTTTGGATGCTGAGCGCCTATGTCCTTTATCGATCAGCTTCAACTCACGGTGCCTTTGATCCAGGCACCGATGGCAGGCATCTCGACGCCCTTGTTAGCAGCTTCAGTTTCCGAAGCAGGAGGACTTGGATCAATTGGAGTGGGCGCGACTGATGCGGCCGGTGCACGGGCGATGATTCAGGAGCTACGCAGCCACACGGCCCGGGCCTTCAATGTAAACCTGTTTGTCCACTGCAGGGCCAAGGCGGATCCCGGTCGCGAGGCGGCGTGGCTCGCATCGCTTGCGCCGGTGTTTGCCGAGTTCGACGCCAAACCACCGACGACGCTGCGCACGATCTACAAGAGCTTCGCCGACGATCCTGACATGCTGGCGATGCTGTTGGAAGTGGCGCCGCCCGTCGTCAGCTTCCACTTCGGCTTGCCCTCGGCTGATGCCATTTCGGCACTGCACGCACGTGGTGTCTTTTTGATGGCAACCGCCACCAGCCTTGAGGAGGCACGGGCGATAAAAGCGGCAGGCATCGACGCGATCGTCGCGCAAGGCATCGAAGCTGGCGGCCATCGCGGAATATTCGATCCGACCTCGCCCGACGATGCACTTGGAACCTTTGTGCTCACCCGGTTACTAGTCCGGGAAACAGGACTTCCAATCATCGCTGCCGGAGGGATAATGGATGGCGCCGGCATCGCTGCTGCGCTCAATCTCGGTGCAGTCGCGGCGCAACTCGGCACGGCATTCATAGCGTGCCCGGAGTCCGCAGCAGACGAAGGTTACCGCACGGCCCTGAGAGGTCCGGGCGCGTATCACACGACGCTGACGTCACTCATCTCCGGCCGCCCAGCGCGTGCGCTTGCGAACCGCTTCACGGCGCTGTCAGATCAGCTTGGTGGACGGCTGCCGCCTGATTATCCGATTGCCTATGATGCCGGGAAAATCCTTCACACAAGAGCTAGGGCGAAGGGCGACGACGGCTTTGGTGCACAATGGGCCGGCCAGGGCGCACCGCTAATCCGCGAAATGCCGGCCGCACAACTGGTTCAGATACTACGAAAAGAACTCCAAACCAGTCTGGCCTGATGGACGGCTATCCACCCCATCTCGGCCAATCCGGCTTAGTCTCAATTTGCCTGAGAGCCGACGGAGCGGTGGAAGGACCGACGTCTTAAATTGGGCCGGTAGCGGACCGTCCGCTTCTGAGGCTGTGGGCCGTCGAAACAGACGTTTGGCAAACGTCGAATTCACAGCCGCCTATAGCCGGGTAGATCATTCCGCGCCGGCGAGAGCTTCGAGCAGCTTTTCGGCGGCCGCTTCGCTCGACGGGGGGGTCTGGCCGGTGATCAGTAATCCGTCCTGCACTACATGCGGTTCGAACACGCCGCCCTCGGAAAAGTCGCCGCCCTGTTCCTTCAGCACGTCTTCGAGCAGGAATGGCACGACATCGGTCAGGCCGACCGCTTTCTCTTCCTCGTTCGTGAAGCTGGTGACCTTGCGGCCCTTCACGATCGGAGCGCCTGTCGGCGACATCGCGTTCACAAGCACGGCAGGCGCATGGCTGATGAGCGCTACCGGCTTTCCCGCAGAGAGCGCACCTTCGCTGGCCGCCCTAGAATCCGCACCTTGCGCCAGGTCCCACAACGGGCCGTGGCCTCCGGGATAGGGCACGCTGCCGAATTTCGAAATGTCACCATCGACCGATTTGTGGGTCGAGGCGAGGTGCGCCTGTGCCCCTTCGTCGCCCTTGAACCGCTTGGTCTTATCGGTCTTCGCATCGGGGTCGTCGGACTTGGGGTCCAGCGGGGGCTGCCCGCCAGCCTGGCTCGCCGGCGCAATGTCGTGGCCGGCATCCTTAAGCACATTACAGGGCGCTGCATTCCTCTAGCTGGAAGCCTGTTTTCTTACCGATATCTCCCAGTTCGTCGTGGCTGATGAGAACCATGAGGACGTTCATGTGCCTAGTCCTTCTGCCGAGAGAATAGCGCCCGTCGCAATCTGCCCGGACTTTGTGATGGGAAGACGCCAGCAGCGGTTCGATTTAAAACTGCAATTTTCGCGCTCCGACAAAACCGTTCGCGAGACAGGGCTTAGCCATCGATAACGGGTCGTTCCACGCGGTCGCCAGCCAGTCCAGTCGATTTATTCAACGGCCATTGAATACCGAAACACGGTACTTTATGTTGCAGCGCACAAGGAGCGGTGAATGACCGAACGACGCGGGCGTGGACGCCCCAGAGAAAACGATAGCGACACCAGTGCGGCAATTTCGCGCGCCGCGCTGCAGCGTTTTGCCGCGCAGGGTTTCGACGCCACCTCGCTGCGGGAGATCGCCGGCGATGCCGGGGTCGACGTCGCGCTGATTTCCTATCGATTCGGCGGCAAGCAGGGCTTGTGGAAGGATATCGTTTGGCAGGCGGGTGCGGCCTTGCGCGAGGCGCTCGAACGAGCCCTGGGCGATAGCGAGGCAACGGGCGCGCAAAAACGGCTGGAGCATTCGGCACATGCCTTCCTCACTTATCTTCTCGATCGACCAGAGGTCCCGCGCCTGCTGCTGCGTGACATAACGATCGATAGCGATCGCTCGAAATGGCTGCTCGAGACGCTCTCGCTGCCGCTGCACCGCCATTTCATCGAATTGGCGCAAGCCGCAGCGGAGGAGCGTGATAAGACTCCGGCGCACCTCGAGTTCCGGGTAGCGAATTTCATCTATTCCGCCGCCAGCACCGTCGCCCGGCGCGAACGCCTTGCCAAACTTGTCGGCGGCATGGAAGACGATGCGCAGTTTGCAGCCGCGCTCGAAGAGGTGCTCGTCGCGGGAGCGCTGATGCCGTGACCGAACGCGGTACCCTCATCGACACTGTGGACGGCTATCGGTTCAAGCAGCACGAGATGCCGATCCTCCCCGGCTCTCCCGCCAATCCCGACCACCCTCCGGCGCGCCGCGCGGCCTATCTCGCCATCGGTGTCTTCATGGCGCTGGTGGGCGGCGCGCAGAACGGTTTCCTGCTCGCCAACGCACCGTTCCTCCAGGCCGAATTCGCCCTGACGCCGGTCGAGGCAGGTTGGCTGACGGTGGCGTTCTATTCGACCTACGCCACGATGAGCATGCTGCTGTTCCGCGTGCGGTAGGAATTCGGCATTCAGCCGTTCGTGCGCTGGGCCATGGCTGGGCTGGTCGCCGCCAATTTCGTCCAGATGATCGGCCCCGGATACTATCCCGAACTTGCCGCGCGCGCGGTTGCGGGCATCACCGCCAGCGGGCTGTCGGCGCTGGCGATCTACTACCTTATGCAGGGTCTTCCGGCCGCGATGCGCGTGGGCGGACTGGTTATCTCGCTGGGTCTGATACAGGTGTCATTCCCGCTTGCTCGGGCAGTGTCGCCGGCTCTGCTAGTCGATGGCGACATGACAAATGTCTTCCAGTTCCAGTTCGCCCTGTCGCTACTGGGCCTAGGCATGGTGATCCTGCTGCGGCTCCCGCCGGGTATCCGCAAGCAGACCTTCGAGAAGCTCGACATCCCAAGCATTGCGCTCTTCATCATCGGGATTGCAGCATTTTGCGCTTTCCTGATCCAGGGCCGCATCCAGTGGTGGGACACGCCATGGCTCGGTTACGCGCTGGCCGCCAGCATCCTCGCGCTGGGCGGGTGCTTCCTGATCGAGGCCAACCGCAAGAGCCCCATGCTCGATCTCAGCTGGCTGTCGAGCCGCTCGATCCTCGCGCTCGCGCTGATCGGGGCGACCGTGCGCATCCTCGTTGCCGAACAGGGGTTCGGGGCGAGCGGGATGTTCACCGCGCTGGGCTACGGCAACGAGCAGCTGACCAGCTATTTCTGGGTGCTTGCCGGGGCGACCTTCGGGGGCATGGCGCTGTCGGTGGTGCGGCTCGACCCCAAGGACCTCACCCGGCCCGTGCTCTTCGCGATCCTCGTGATCTGCATCGCTGCCTTCGCCGATACGCGCACCGGGGTGATGACGCGGCCGCAGGACCTCTACCTCACGCAGGCCGCGATCGCCTTCGCGGCGGTCTTCGCCATGGGACCGATCATGATGGAGGGCATGCTGCGCGCGCTTGCGGCGGGCCAGAGCTACGTCATCAGCTTCATCGCGATATTTTCGCTGTCGCAATCGATCGGCGGCCTGGCGGGTATCTCGCTGCTGTCCGCCTTCCACACTGTGCGTTTGAAGACGCACCTCATCGACGCTGGCAGCACGCTTACGCTCGCAAACCAGCGATTGGCGCAGGCGCTCGGCAGTGCCGCACAGCGCGCAGCGCCGACGCAGAGCGATCCCGCGCTGCAACAACAGGCGGCGGCGTCGAGTATTTCGGCAGAGGTGGGCCGCGAAGCCGCAGTGCTCGCCTTCAACGATGTTTTCTTCCTCATCGGCACGCTCTCGGCGGTGACCTTCACCCTCGTCTTCGTGCCGTGGCTCCTCAACAAGATCCGCGGGCGTAACCCGCTCGCTAAAGAATTGGCCTTCATGGAGGCCATGCTCGCAAGGACCAGACAATGACCGATTCGACTCCGGCCGAAACCGATGCCGAAACCATGACCGCGGACGCGCCCGCTCCCGAGCAGGAAAAGGGGTGGTCGCCCAATCCTTCCCGCCGACGGATCGTGGTGGCCGTCGGGGCGATCCTGATCGGCGTGCTCGTGGCGCTATTCGCCTGGGAACTGCCGCCTTTCGAAGGCGGCGACGAAACGACCAACAACGCCTATGTCCGCGGGCGCACCACGGTCGTCAGTCCGCAGGTTGCCGGCTACCTTGTCGAAGTGCCGGTGGATGACTTCCAGCGGGTTGAAAAAGGCGAGCTGCTCGCCCGGATCGACGATGCACCCTATCAGCAAAAGCTGCAGCAAGGCGCGGCCAACACCGCAGCACAGCAAGCGACGCTGGCCAACAGCGCGCAAAGCCTGCGCTCGGCACAGGCTCAGCTCGAATTACAGGATGCCGCCGTCGCTGCTGCACGCGCCGGTCTGCAAAAAGCGCAGGCCGACATGAACCGCATCGCCGAGCTGGTCGACGAAGGTTCGGTATCCCTGCGCGAACGCGATCAGGCCCGCGCAGCTTTGCAGCAGGCTCAGGCGGGCGTCAGGCAGGCGCAAGCGCAACGCGCCATTGCGGCGGAAAACGTGCGCTCGGTGTCCGTGGGTCGCCGTGCGCTCGAAGCGCAGGTGGCTGGCGCCGATGCTGCAAAAGGCCTTGCCGAGTTCGAGCTGTCGCGCACCGAGATCCGCGCACCGCGGGCAGGACGGCTTAGCGAGGTCAGCGCGCGCGTCGGCCAGCTGGTCAGTGCCGGGACCCAGCTCATGTACATCGTCCCCGACGACTTGTGGGTCGTCGCCAACTTCAAGGAAACGCAGACCGCGAACATGGCCGTTGGCCAGCGCGCCACGCTGGAGATCGATGCTTTGGGCGGCATCGAACTCACAGGCCGGGTGCAGAGCATAGCGCCTGCGGCCAGCAGCGAGTTCAGCCTCGTCAAGCCGGACACGGGCGCAGGAAATTTCGTGAAGGTGCCGCAACGTATCGCCGTGCGCATCGTGCTCGACAAGGGACAGGAGGCGGCAAAGCGGCTCGGTCCGGGCATGTCGGTCGTCGCCACTGTACATACGGAAGAATGATCATGATGAGCAGACCACTGGCCGTTCTGGCTACTAGCGCCCTTGCTCTCTCCGCCTGTGCTCCTGCTTTGCAGGAGGCTCCGCTTGGCGCCGCGGTTGCTCCACCGACCGAATGGCGAACCAGTCTTGATGTGACCGCTCCGGTCGAAAGGGACTGGTGGGACGCTTTCGGCGACCCGCAGCTTTCGCGCCTCGTCGAACAGGCACGAGCCAACAATCCCGACGTGCAGATTGCCGCGGCTCGGGTCGAAGAGGCGCGCGCGACCGAGCTGGCCTCGCGCGGCTTCCTGCTTCCCGCAGTTGGCGCAGGCGTCGAGGGCGGCGTCCGGCGCGAGGTTTCGCCTTTCGGCCAGCCGCAGACCTCCGTTGCCGCACAGCCTGCATTCCGTGCTTCCTACGAACTCGATCTCTTCGGCAAGAATGCCGCCCGCGTCGATGCGGCCGAGGCTGGCGTTGCCGCAAGCGCTGCAGGCGCGGAAGCGGCGCGGCTATCGGTAAGCGCGGCAACCGCCAGCGGCTACATCACCCTGCTGGCGCTAGACAAGCGGCTCTCCGTGCTCGAGGAAACGCTGGCTGCACGGCGGGAGGCGGTGAAGTTCGCCCGCGACCGGGCCGAAGTCGGCTACACCTCCCAGCTACCCCTCAGGCAGGCCGAAGCCGAGTATCAGGCCACCGCACAGCTCGTCCCGCAACTCAAAGCGCAGATCGCGCGGCAGGAAAACGCTCTCTCAGTACTGACCGGCGAGTTGCCGGGCACCATCGAGCGGGGCGGGACGCTGGCGGACCTGCGCCAGCCGCCCGCACCTGCGATCCTTCCATCAGAGCTGCTGCGCCGCCGTCCGGATGTCGCTGCAGCGGAGTACCGCATTGCGGCGGCAGATGCGCAAATGCGCGTGGCCCGCGCCGATTTCATGCCCTCCATCGACCTCGGGGCAGCGGCTGGTGTGGCGCTTTCCGACCTGCTTGCCGATCCCGTCAGCGTCTGGTCGCTGGGCGGCAGCATCCTTGCTCCGATCTTCCAGGGCGGGAAGCTCCAGGCACAGCTCGATGGTGCGACAGCGCAACGGGACCAGGCGGCCTGGGCCTACCGCTCAGCCGTCCTCAACGCTTTTCGCGAAGTAGAGGATCGCATGGCGGTGCTGGCAAATCTGAAAGAGCAGGAAACTGCACTCGAGGCCCAGCAGGTGGCCGTGGCCGATGCATTGCGCCATGCGCGCAACCGCTATCGTGCCGGCTACACACCCTACATCGAGCAGGTCGATGCACAGCGTGCTTTGCTGGGCGTTGAGCTGTCGCTAGTGCAGACCAGGGCCGATGAACTGACCGCGCTGGTCGGGCTCTATCAGGCTGTGGGCGGGGCGCCAGAATAAATGAACCATGACCTTCGGGCTTGCGACTGAGATAAGCTGCTTTCCTGCCATGATCGGTCAGAGGAACTCATTGCCGGAGCGCTGCTGAAGGTCCGCTTTCACGCGAACTCGAGGAAAGTCCCAATGTCCGAATTGAGGGCGCAAAGCTGCCACCTTGAGCGCTCAATCGCCGCGCGGCTCTTTCACGTCAGATGTTTTCCGGAATGACTGAACCGAGGTTTCAGCAAATGGTGGGTAAACCGCGCAAATGGAAATCTGACGAGCACACCGTACGCAGCCTATGCTGCATGAATGGAAGAAAAGCATTATAAAACAGCAAGTTGTATTCTGTCGACAATCGAGCAGTCTGGTGGTGGTCAAGGCTCAGTCATAGCCCCTCGAAGGCCATCGTTCAGGCTGAAACTGACTGGCCATGTCGCTCGTCGCAAGTCGCTTCCCATCGGTATTACGTGGGACACCGACCTTCCCGGCTTCGGACTTCGCAAACGGGAGTCGGGTCACCTTACATGGATAGTCAAGCATAGCCCGCGAGGCGTGCAGCGCATGGTGACACTTGGTTGCGCAGGAGTGGCGGCAGGTGCGCTGAGCGCGCCCGCCGCGCGCGCTGCCGCGCGCAGTTTGCTCATCAAGGCGACGCTTGCCGACCTTCCGACCGCGCCCGCGAAGAGGCGAGTGCCGCTCTTCGCAGACTATGCTGAAGAATTCTGGCAGGATTACTCGCCGCATTGGAAGCCAGCGACGCAGCGATCTTCGCGTTCGCGCATCGATAAGTTGCTCGTGCCCAGGTTCGGTGATCTGCCGGTCGACATGATCGAGCGCGGAGACATCAACCGCTGGCGAGATAGCATGGCGGAGCGGGGAGGGTCCTTCAACCGCGCTATCCCCATCATGTCTGTGATGATGCAATATGCCGAAAAGCTCGGCTACCGAGCAAAGAATACAAACCCGTGCCGCGGCGTCTCACGCTTCAAACGCGACCTGCCCGAGCGCTACCTCTCCGCCGATGAATATCGCAGGCTGGGGCGCGTTCTGGCCGGACACGATGGCGGCAATCCGTTCGTTGTTCCGGCGCTGCTCATGCTTGTCTACACTGGCGCTCGGGTCTCCGAAATCGCAACCTTGCGCTGGCGATATGTCCAGCCTCCACGGCTGCAATTGCCGGACAGCAAGACCGGCCCGAAGACGATCTATCTCAACCCGCAGGCCATCGCTGTGCTTGATGGACTGGAACGTCGCGGCGACGAACTGCTGGTCTTTCCTGCCATGCGTCGCGAGGCGCCAATCAACCTTGGTCAGTACTGGGATCGCATCAGGCGCAAGGCTGCGCTGCCCGATGTGCGGCTCCACGACCTGCGCCACAGCTTCGCCTCGGTTGCCATCGCTCAGCACATTCCGTTGGCGACTATCGGCAAGCTTCTCGGCCACGCGCTCCCTGAAACAACTGCGCGGTACGCGCATCTGGCGGACGAAGTGATTGCCGAAAGCGCCGATCGCATCTGTTCCAACCTTGCCAGTGCAATGGGGATCGCTGCATGACCCAGTACGACCTCAGGCAGATCATTGCAGAGGAACTTGCGCGCGTCATACCGGGCGAGGCCGGCAAGCGTCGCTCGAGATTTGACTATGTGCTTCCCGGATTTGGTGAGCGGATCCATCCATCGGGCCGCAAGAGCTATGTTTTGCAGCGCACGATCGGCGGCAAGCAACGGCTTATCACTATTGGCGATGCAGCAATCCTGACCGAGCGCATCGCCAAGGATGTCGCACGACGCCTTATCCTGCGCATCGAGCTTGGCGAGAACCCTGCCGACAAGAAGCAGCGTGCGCGTAAGACGCCGACCTATTCGGCATTTGTGCAATCTTACTGGGAGGTATCCGCGCCGACTTGGAAACCATCGACGCGCGAAATCCAGAACATCTACCGGCGGACCCATCTCGATCATGCGTTTCCAGGCAAGTTCATTGACGAGATAAGCCATGCTGATGCGGTGCGCTGGCATGCCGAGGTCACGCGCTCTGCGGGTCCAGGCGCTGCCAACCGCGCAATGGAAATTCTCAAAGCCATGTTCGGCAAGGCCGAGGCTTGGGGTTACCTGCCGGAGTATTCAAATCCGTTTCGCGGTGTGAAGCGTAACAGGGGGCGCAAGATCGAGCGTTTCCTGAGCCCTGACGAGATGGCCCGACTGGGTCGTGCGTTGGCTGCCCACCGCGCTGTGAACCCGGTTGAGGTCGCGGTGATCTCGCTCCTCGCGCTTACCGGATGTCGGCGAGGCGAAATCCTCAATCTCACCTGGGGCGAGGTTCAGGGCCGCAAGTTGAAACTGACTGATTCCAAGACTGGCCCGCGCATTGTCTGGCTTGGTCAGCAGGCGAGGGCAGTGCTCGACGCATTCCCGCGCGGAAAGAAGGACCAGCGGGTTTTCATCTTCGACGTTCTACCGAGATCGGCTTTGGATTGGTTTTGGCGGAGGTTGCGGTGCGACGCGGGTTTGGATGATGTCCGGTTGCATGACCTGAGGCACAACTACGCAAGTTTGGCGGCGCGTTCTTCCGAAACACTGCCAATGATCGGCAGTCTTCTCGGCCATCGACATGTCTCTACAACTGCTCGCTATGCTCACTTGGATGACGGCGTTTTGCTCGAGGCTGTAGCTTTGATCGGCAAAAGCATTGAGCGAACTTTCTGCCAGGTATCAAGAGGGGGCGGGGATTGATCGCTTAAGGCTAAAGGGGACTGAATTTTCGCGAGTTGGCAAAGCGCAGGTTAGGGCCGTTTCGCGCCCCAATTTTGGCCATTCGGGGAGGAACGGCATTTGCCCGAAAGCCCCATTCGTTCGGGTCCCGGGCGAGTGTTCACGACAGGGACTTTCCTACCGTCCCCGCTGTCTTCATCAGCCGGCCGCGCTTACCTCGATTCAGTTTCGGTTACATCGTGGGACAAGCAGTCGGGAAAAAGGAGCGAACTTTTTCAACACCAGCTTTTCGATGCTCTAGGTCGCAAGCAGCGGGGCGGGCTATTTGCCCCTCGCGGACGGGCCTTAGAATTTCTCATAGCAATTGAAGATTGTTCTTGAGATGCGGTGCTAGCATCGAAGCGCAGTTCGTAACTGGGCCGATCTCGTGATTGATGACTCTGACATTGGTAGCTACGCACTTTGCCATGTCTGTTCCTACGCGACCCCTGCTCGCTCTCTACGTGGCTTGGCACCCATCTTTCGCCGTCGGCGATGCGATGGCGAAGGCCCTGATGTCGCACTTCAGAAGGGAATTGTTCGACAGCGTTGCCGGAGGGACGGGGCTGAGTGTTCTCTTCCGCTCTGAGGCCGCACCGGGCGAGCCGTTCCCACTGCACATTGATCCTGAAAGCGCGGAGACGACTGCGGTGATCGTTCTCGGTGACGAGCAAATGGTCGGCGATCCGGAATGGCGCCGCTATGTTGAGGGCCTGTCCAGAGAAGCCGAAGCGCGCGGTCTGCGTATGCGCGTGCTACCCGTCGCCTTTGAGCATTCGGCGACGGCGCTGACGAGTGAGCAGGCCATCCGCTTCGACAAGTTCGCGGGTTCAAGTGAGACCAAGACATCTAAACTCATTGCCGAACTCACGCTCGAGCTATGTCGGATGCTTCGCCACTACCTGGTGCGGCTGGAGCACGGCGACGACAGCGAAGAGGCGTTGAACGCCTACCTCGAAAAGGTGACGATCTTCCTTAGCCACTCGAAACACGCCGGCAATGGCGAGGCGATCGCCAAGGCACTCCGGAGCCACCTCCACGACGGAAAGGGTCTTTCGTCCTTCTTCGATGTCAACGACATCCCCGCCGGCGTTCCCTTCGACAGGGTGCTCCTCAACCGGGTAAGACAGAGCGCGGTCGTCGCGATCCACACCGATAGTTTCTCGTCGCGCGAGTGGTGCCGTCGCGAGATCATAGAGGCGAAGCGTCACAATGTGCCGCTCATCGTGGCGAACTGCATCGGAGACCGCGACGAGCGGGGCTTTCCGTATCTCGGAAATGTTCCGATCGTCCGTATGGATCCAGTGCGCATGGACCGCCTGGACGATGTCATAGGGCGGATTCTCGACGAGGTGCTGCGGGACTTCCTCTGGAAGTGCCGGGTCGAGGTGACCGGTGTGACGGAACCCGCGGTCACGTTCTTCCCGCGTCCACCCGAACTCATTTCCCTGGCCGCGCTTCCGAAGTCCGCGATGGCAGGGGACCCGATCATGGTGTATCCTGATCCTCCGCTCAGTCGAGAGGAGCAGAGGCTCTTCGAAGCGGTTGCACCGCAGGTGGAGTTGAGGAGCTTCACCGAGTGGCTGGCGGAGAAGGCGTGATGGCATACAGTGAAGCTCTCTCCGACCAAGCGGTCGCGATCTCCGTTTCCGAGAGCCCTGACCTCGGTGCGCTCGGCATGGGAGAGGCCCACCTGCGGGATGCCACCGCGGAGATGGCGCGCCATCTCCTCGCCTTGGGCGCACGGGTTGCCTATGGTGGCGATCTGCGGGCGGGCGGGTTTACGGAAATCCTGTTCGAGCTCGTCGCGCGGCATCGTCGCGATGCTGACGAGGGCGACCAGCGTGCGGCTGTCCTGAGCTACCTCGCATGGCCCGTGCACATCTCGAAACCATTCCACGATCTCGAGCGGTATTCTCAGGAATTGGAGGGCATGGCCGAATTGCTTTTCCTCGCTCTGGACGGGACCCCGCTGGCGAGGGATCAGCGCCGCGACCTCCAGACCCGTGAGGCAGAGCCCGGCGAGTGGATCGAAGGATTGACGATGATGCGGCGCCGTATGGGTCGCGACACTTCCGCCCGCATCATCGCAGGCGGGAAAGTGGATGGATTTCTCGGTACGATGCCGGGGATTGCCGAAGAGGCGCAGGTGGCCCTGGAGGAGCGCCGACCGCTCTACATTTTGGGCGGCTTTGGAGGCTGCGCGGCGGATATCGCCTCGACCTTGGGCCTCGCTGAGGTCCCCGGTGTCACGGCGCGCGACTGGGGCCAGCGCGACATCTTCGCGAATGTTTCGACGGCTGACCTGTCGAACGGATTGAACCCGGAGGAGAACCGTACGCTTGCGGTCACTCCTCACATCGACGAAGCGGTTGCTCTCGTCCTTCGCGGACTTATCCGTCTGCGCCGTGGCCTGGCAGCTCTATGAGCGGGTTTCTGCGCTCATCCGCCGCCTGATGCGGCCGCCTCCGAATATTCGATGCTCCGTTTGTGAAGGTCGACTTCGACCGTGCCACCGCGGTTTCGCTTGAGATCGCGGAACACGGAGAACCCTGCGAGAATGGCCTCCTCCCACATCCAGAGGGGTCGGTCATTCACCTCGTATTCGCGCACCATCTCCTGCACGGTCTTGAGGAGCGCGAAGTCCAGACTGTCGACATGTTCGAATGCACCATGGCGAAGGCCATGCGCGAATATCCAGTTGGAGATGCCCTCTTCCGTAATCTGAGCCCTTGCGCCGTCTTCGATCTCGTCGATCCGACCGTCGCTCTTGCGCTTGACCTTGAGGAGCGAGCGAAGGACGGGCGACCAACCAAGGATGCCCGCGAATGCGAGATGGAAGACGTCGTGGAATCGATAGTCGTCGCCCCCCGCGCTGTTGTCGGTCAACCGGTCACCTAGGTTGACGCCGTTGATGGACTGGAAAGCATAGGTTGTACCGCCTACCTGCCTCTCCCGGAATTCCACCGCGAAACGTCTAGGGATCTGCTCGTCGGGATGGAAATCCTCGTCGTAGAGCTTGCCGTGATCACGCGTTATCGGCCAGCGACCGAGCAGTTTCGACAGGTTTGCGGTCGCGGCCCCCTCGATACTCACATGCGCCTGCTTAGCCGCATTCACCATGGCGGCGAATACCAAGGCCAGTCTAGCGTGTAGCTCGCTTCCTGCGGGCCCTTCTCCGAAACGTGACACGATGTCCCCGGTGCGCGCCGCCAGGACCAGCAGCGCCTCGTGTACTGCGGCATTCGACGCGGGCTCCTCAAACAGTGCTGCCTGCGGTTCGAGATCGGCAAATGTCGTCGCCGCGCCTGAGCCGGTGTCGAGCTCGGTTCTCCCGGCGAGCGCAGACAAGGGGATTCCGGCGACCAGCGCTATGTTGGCGAGGTACCACAGCACATCGCCCGTCTCTTCGACTGCCGACCGCGAATAAGCTACGTAGGCACTTCGGTCGCGCTGCTTCTTCTTCAGTTCGCTGAGAAGGCTCCCGACCTCGCCATGCAGGCCGAGGAGGAGGAACCGGAACAGTTCCTCTCCGTCAAGATCCCCCTTGTATGTTCGCCGCGCGAATTCCTGGTACTCGTCGAGCGCGAGCGGCCCGCTTGCCCCGTTCCCGAAATCTGATCGGATCGTATCGAGTTCAGGCATGGATCGTCTCGCTCAGCATGCGTCCTCCATCATCGCGACCAGGTCGCGGGGCGTCGTGAGGTCTTCGGGGACGTTCAGGCCCCAGCGGGAGGGAAACTTCGGTCTGGGCAGCGGGTTGGGGCTCGGCCTGTAACTCTGCTTGATCCTGGTGCGGCCACTCACCCCCGCGATGTCGGGATGGGCGACCCGTGCGTACTTGGATATCTCGCAGAAGAGGTTCTGGCAGTCTATCGGCATGAGCGGCCGCCCGAACAGTCCCGGGAACTCGATCCCCCGCCGAGAGAACTCTCGATCCTGATTCTCCGTGACCCAGAATATGACTTCTTCGGGACCGGCCCCGCCAAGGTCGGAGAAGCATTTCGAGATGCCGTCGATCGCCCCAGGTCCTGCGATGACGAAATCCTCTTCGCTGAAATCGAGCAGCGCTGAATAGTTGAGATCGATGGCGTACTGGAACGCGAGGAACCGCCCGATACCTGGATAGGACAGGAGCAATTCGAACACTTCCCCGAGCGAGCGCGCCGACACGATCCGACTCGGTAGGCCGTCATCCATCATGCGTTCGATCAGCGCCAGGTGGTTCTCGTGCTTGCGCTTGTAGCCCAACGGCGGTGAAGGCATGATGTAGGCCGCCGAATAGAGCCGGTGACCCGCTCCGAATGTGTCATCCATCACCCTAGTAATCGTCGCTGGCGGCGTAGCTTGCCATGAAAGCGGGCCTAATTTCCGCTCGAGGAGAGACCAGGTATCGATCCTGTTGAAGATCTTGAACAGGATGGTCCTGTAGAAGAGTTCAGCGGGCGCCTGGGAACGGTGTTCCGAATACTGGACCTCGTTGATGAGGAACTGGCTCACCCGGTCACTGGCCCGGTAGGCATTAGTGAACCTGTAAGTCCGAAGAACTGGATCAGTCGTCCAGGGCCCTTCCCTCCCGGTGAGCCGTCTCAGGTAAAGTGCATGGCGCTCCGCGGCGAACCGCCAGTAGGTATCGAAGACCTCCGTCGGCTTCATGGCTGGTGACTACTCCACTAGAAAACGGTTTGAGTCGGTCTCCATACCCCTTTCAGCAGTCGGCGACACCTTTCGGCCGGTGGCTTATCCGGATTTTTGGATGAGCGTATCGTGGTTCGAGGTGGCGTGATGCAGCAAATTGCGCTAACCGAAGGAACATTACGTGAATCCTCGGGGTGCATCATGTCGGACAGGGTCTGTAACGTTTTCATCAGCCACATCCACGAGGATGATCATCGGCTGCAGCCGCTAAAGGACTTGCTGAAGTCCAAGGGTTGCGAGGCGCGCGACAGCTCCATTACATCGGAGAAGCCGAACAGGGCGAAGGACCCGGACTACATCATGAACGGTATCCTGAAGCCGGCCATTGATTGGGCCGGCACCTTGGTGGTCCTGGTCACGCCCGACACCAAAGATAGCGACTGGGTCAACAAGGAGATCACCTACGCACACGAGCAGGGCAAGAACATCGTGGGCGTTTGGGATGATCAGCACACCGGGTGCGAACTGCCCGAAGCGCTGGAGCAGGTGGCCGACCATATGGTGCCGTGGGACGGAGACCAGATCGTCGATGCGATTTTTGATCGGATGGACGGCTGGCGGGACCCTCAGGGCGATCCGATGACCCCGCGGTCGATCCCGCGGTACAGGTGCTGAGGTGGCCCTCTACAGCTACGTGATCGATCACGACTTCGGCTTTGCGCCCAATCCGTTCTTCGGGGCATGCACCCTGGCCACCTGCAAGCCGCAGATACGCGAACGAGCCTCCTTGGGTGATCACGTCATGGGGACGGGATGCGCCAAGAGGGGGAGAACCGGCAGGTTCGTCTACATGATGCGAATAGACGAGATCATCGAGTACGACGGTTACTGGTCTGACGAACGC
>Ga0163179_10000642_pt1 | contig 24893 bp, 20 predicted proteins | sample AtlANTMetagenome_FD_109643 | JGI IMG/M metagenome (GOLD analysis project Ga0163179, IMG submission 109643) | Marine eukaryotic phytoplankton communities from the Atlantic Ocean - Atlantic ANT 2 Metagenome | ecosystem: Environmental > Aquatic > Marine > Oceanic | place: North Atlantic Ocean...
CTTCTTCCAAGGGATTCACAACGGCACGCACTACGAGACACAAGGCTCGGTGGGCTGTCAGGTCTTCGGTGGCCCGGCGCCGTGTGTGCAAGGCGATCTACGGACCTACACCTTCATCGGCACGCTGGAATACTCCACGTACCCCTCCCGACGTGTCGGCCTTGGCCTACGTGTTGGCGGTGGCCTTCTCATGAGCCCACTGCTCATGGACAAGGAACGCTATGAAGCCGACGTGCTTCGTTATTGGGGCAACGCGGACCCGCAGTGGCACAAGACGCCACACCCGGCGGTCGTCGTTGGACCAACCTTTGAGTACTACACCAAGATGAGCCACTTCTCGGTGGGTGCAGACATAGACGTCATCTACGCCATTGGTTTCGACCTCGGGGCGTCAATGACGGGAACGCTCAAGTACACGTTCTGACCCAAAGGCGTGCGACTCGTGCCGGACGAGCCGTCGCCAACATCAGATCGAGAGCGTTCATTCAAGCACCGCCACATGGGCGGCGTTTGAAATTTAAGCCTGGACAACCACGGTTGTTTTAAGGCTTTGATTTATTTAGAAAATTGCGATCTTGTATTGGGGATTGGAAAATGAATATGCGTACAGTTTCGAGACTCGCTCTCACCGGCGCCATGATGATGGGCCTCAGCGGCGGCTGCATCGGCGTCGAATACAGCAAAATCGACACCGGTGCTGAAGAACCCGTGACATACGGCTCGCTCGAGCTTTCACAGTCAGGGATCTCCTTTGGACAGGCGCTCGTGAACCAGACGGTCACCGAGACCTTGCTCGTCACAAACGTGGGAGAGGCAACGTTAGAGTTGCTTTCAAACAGCCTGACTGACGGAAATGGCGTCTTCAACCTCGAGACCGCGACAACTTTCCCCGCATCCCTCGAGGCGGGTGAGGAAATCGTCCTCACACTGACCTTCTTGCCCACTTCTGTGGCGAACTACTCCGGCACCTTCGAGTTGGAAGCGGCTGACAGCAGCATCGGCACGGTCTCGGTACCGCTTACCGGCGAAGGCGTGACAAGCTTCGATACCGGCAACGGTGGCGACGATACAGGCAATAGCGGTGGTTCCAGCAGCGAAGGCAGCGTGTCCGTTAGCCCATCGGCCTTGACCTACGGCACGGTAGACCTGGGCAGCTCTTCGACGCTGACACTTGAGATCACCAACACCGGTACCGACAACTTCTTGCTCTCTGACTTCACGACGAGCGACAGCCAACTTGAGTACTCCGTGGACTACGGCCTGCCTTACGTCGTGGAACCCGGCGCTACCAAAGAAGTCGACATCATCTACAGCCCGACGAGTGAAACCGCTATCTCGGCCACTGTGACCATCGACACCGACGACGCCGACATCACGATCCCAGTGACCGGTGACTGTGAAGACCTCTGTGATGTGTGTACACCGCTCATCAGCGTGTCAACCGGCGGCAGCTCGGCGTACTCGATTGACGACTTCGCAGGACTCGCGATGGCCGGCTTCAACGAAGACACCCGAACAATCACCGTTCAAAACGTGGGCGACGGTGAAGAAGACCTGAAGATCACCGATGTCTACGTCAACAACGACGCGATCTTCACCGGTGGAACATTCACCGAAAACTACAGCGGGACCTCGACCCTCGGCACCTACGACTCGATGACCTTCAACGTCACGTTCACGGTGACCGACACCACGATCGAAGGACCAGACACCACGTCGGACACGAATGTGCTGCACATCATCAGCAACGACCCGTACCAAGCCGACTATCAAATTCAGCTTTCCGGAATCGGGATCGGCCTGTAATCCAGGCCAAACCGATCGCTGCGGTTTGACAGCCCCCGTCCGGGGCGCTAATTCCCGCGGCTCAACACCAACCCGTAAGAGGGCGAGCGAGACTCGTCGTCCAATGCGAGGCAACATGTCCAATACAAAGCCAGGGCTTCTCGGTCGTAAGATCGGAATGACCCAAATCTACAAAGAAAACGGTACCGTTCTCGGCGTGACCGCTATCGAAATTCCGGCGAACGCTGTGCTCCAGGTAAAAACTGAAGACGGCGCCGACGGCTACAACGGTATCCAACTCGGCATCGGGGATCGCAAGATTCAGCGCACCACAAAGGCCGCCAAGGGCCACGCCGAAAAAGCCGGACACACCGCAAAGCGGTTTATCCGCGAGTTCCGCCTTTCCGGCGAAGATATGGGACTCTACGCCGATAAGTCCGAAATCAACATCGCGGATATCTTCACCGCCGACACCACAGTAGACGTGACCGGCCGAAGCAAAGGCCGCGGATTTGCGGGTGTTGTGAAGCGCCACAACTTCTCCGGTGTACAAACACTTTCCCACGGTACCCACGAGTACATGCGTCACGGTGGTTCGATCGGTTGTCGTCTGACACCAGGTCGCGTCATCAAGGGCAAAAAGATGCCCGGCCACATGGGCAACGCACGGGTAACCATTCAAAACCTACAGCTCGTCCACATCGACACGGACCACAACGTGCTCTTCGTACGTGGTGGCGTTCCGGGTCCGAACGGTGGCATGGTGATGGTTCGCCACGCAGTGAAGGTATAAAGCACTCACTCAAGACCCATCACAAAAAAGCCCTCGCATCTTGCGGGGGCTATTTTTGTGGGCAGAGAAAGCGGCGTTACGAGGCTATCGTCCGCAAAGTGGAGCTCACCTCAAAATCTGCCCCGGTGATCTCTCGCAACCCCTCGACGGTCTCGCCTTCTGCTATCTCTTGCAAAACAAGAGTTCGGCCACCGTTACCGTCATCAATCACATCGAACCAACCGCGATCAGTCACGATGGCGTTGACGCATCGCTTACCTGTGAGGGGTAACCGGCACTCACTTAAAAGCTTGGCATCACCACGCTTGTTGGTGTGTGTCATCAACACGATGACCCGGCGGGCTCCTGCGACGAGATCCATCGCGCCACCCATGCCCTTCACGAGCTTTCCGGGAATCATCCAATTCGCCAGATCACCCTCTTGGCTAACCTCCATGGCGCCAAGAATGGCCAGGTCGATATGCCCTCCCCGAATCATCGCGAAGGAGTCAGCACTTGAAAAGAATGAAGAGCCCGGTAGCGTCGTGACCGTCTGCTTACCGGCGTTGATCAGGTCTGGATCCTCGTCTCCCTCATAGGGGAAAGGCCCGATACCAAGCAGACCATTTTCGGACTGCAGGACAACCTCAACACCCTCAGGGATGTGGTTGGCCACCAGGGTCGGCATGCCAATCCCAAGGTTGACGTAAAACCCGTCTTCGAGTTCGCGCGCAACGCGCTGAACCATTTGTGTACGACTGAGCGCCATGATGCCGCTTCTCCCTCACGCGTCGCGAGAGCGCGTGGTGCGCTGCTCGATCGGCTTGTCATAGTTCTCGCCCAGAAAGATGCGTTGTACAAAGATGCCTGGGGTGTGGATCTCATCGGGATCGAGTTGGCCGGCGGGCACCAACTCTTCTACTTCAGCGATCGTAATCTTGGCAGCGGTCGCCATGATGGGGTTGAAGTTCCGCGCGGTCTTCTTGAACACAAGATTCCCATGCGTGTCACCCTTTTGCGCTTTGACAATCGCAAAGTCAGCCGTCAGCGCGCGCTCCATCACACAAGGCACACCATCAAAGACCTCTACAGGCTTGCCTTCCGCTATCTGCGTACCGTAGCCAGTAGGCGTATAAAACGCGCGGATCCCAGCACCACCCGCTCGAATACGTTCTGCGAGCGTTCCTTGTGGCACAAGTTCAACTTCGAGTTCACCAGCGAGGTACTGGCTCTCGAAGTTCTTGTTTTCTCCGACGTAGCTGGAGATCATCTTCTTGACCTGCCGGGACTGAAGCAGAACCCCCAACCCCTTGTCGTCAGTGCCGCAATTGTTCGAGATGATCGTGAGCCCCGTGACGCCCTTATCGGCGAGAGCGCTAATCAAGTGCTCGGGATTGCCACACAGCCCGAAGCCGCCACTCATTAGCGTGACGTCGTCCGAAATATCGTGGAGCGCTGCTTTCGCAGACTCGTAGACCTTGTTCATCGATACTCCTAAATCAGAGCGCTACGCTGCGTCGTCTGAAGTTGAGCGCACAATCTGGAAGAAGCCACCCGTGTAATCGACAAGTGACCAACCCGTGCCTGCGGATACGATCAAGCACAACCACCAACTAAGCGAAGAGGCCAAATCAGCCGACATCGCGAACTGAGTCTCCCAGAGCGCGATGGCTACCAAAGAGGAGCCACCACCAACAGCCAAGATCACCCAGATGATGTAGCCACGGAGTCGGAAGGCGACCAAGAAGCCGACCAAAAGCAACCAACCGCCGACCATTACGCCGTAAAAGGACTGTGCGGAGACAGATAGGCCCGCTCCTGCGTTGAGCTCAAGCGTGAGCTGCTCTGAAAACAACACGAGCGTGATCAACAACGCACCCACACCTTGAATCACCGCCTTGGCCTTTCCGGAGAAGCGCGCCGCCATGGTCACGTTTCGCTGCGCGGCGAAGGATCGATAGTACGCAATGCACACGTCTCTATAAAACAAGACGAGAAGCATCCAAAGCGGCATGATTCCCATCGTGAGCAGCATGGCAAATACCGTAAACCTGCACAGAGAATCAAACAGTGGATCGAGCAACTTACCGATATCTGTGACCTCTCCTCGACTCCGCGCGATCATCCCGTCGGCAGCGTCAGTCAACTCGAGGTAATTCAGTAAGATAAGTGCTAGTAGCAACGAAAAAAGAGACTGCTCTTGAAGCAGCCATACGGCCGGGATCGTTATGAAGATCCTCGATACCGTGATGATATTGGCAACGGTCATATTTGTTCTCTAGTCGTATACGCAGCGTTCGGGTAGGAAGAACGCAGAGATCGCTGGGCTCAAAGTGCCTCAGCTCACCCGATAATTCGGTGCCTCGGCGGTAATCACGACATCGTGAACGTGACTCTCGCGAAGACCGGAGGAAGTGATGCGCACAAACTGCGCGCGCTCACCAAATTCTGGAATGGTCGGGCAACCGGTGTAGCCCATCGCGGCGCGTAATCCACCGATAAGTTGGAACACGACGTCTCGTACAGGCCCTTTATATGGGACACGTCCGACAATGCCTTCCGGTACCAACTTACCGCCCGCAGTCGCGACCTCGTCACCATCTTGGAAATAGCGGTCCGAGGATCCAGCCTGCATAGCCTCAACCGAGCCCATGCCTCGATAAACCTTGTAGCGACGCCCCTGGTACAACACGACGTCTCCGGGAGACTCGTCTGTTCCGGCGAGCATAGAGCCCACCATGACCGTGCTGGCACCAGCAGCGAGCGCCTTCGCAGCGTCGCCCGAATACTTCACACCACCGTCAGCGATGATCGGAACACCCGACTTCGCCGCCACAGCGGAACACTGTTGGATAGCCGTGAGTTGTGGAACCCCCACCCCCGCGACCACACGCGTCGTACAGATAGACCCAGGGCCGATCCCCACCTTCACGGCATCAGCACCGGCATCGATAGCCGCACGCGTCGCCTCGGCAGTCGCCACATTACCAACGACCATTCGGACATCTGGCCAAGCGGCGCGATAACGCCGCGCAGCAGATAGAATGCCTTCGCTGTGACCATGCGCAGAATCGAGCACGATGACATCTGCACCGGCTTCAAGCAACGCGGCAACGCGCTCCTCACCATCAGGTCCTGCGCCGACAGCTGCCGCACACAAAAGCTGGCCCTGGTCATCACGGGCCGCGTCAGGGTGACGCATGGCCGATTCGATATCTTTGATCGTGATGAGTCCTTGAAGGAGCCCCTGGTCGTCGACGACGAGCAGTTTCTCGATCTTATGCTCTTGCATCAAGTCCTTGGCGCGCTCGGGACTGATGCCCGGAGCACATGTCACAAGACGTTCTTCGCTCGTCATGACGTCACGAATAGGGCGAGCAGTATCGCGCTCAAATCTGAGGTCACGGTTGGTCAAAATCCCAACCAACCGACCGTCCAGGACAATCGGGACACCGCTGATCCGATGTTCGCGCATCAGTCGACGTGCTTGTCCCAAGGTCTGGTCTGGCACCATGGTGATCGGGTCAGAGATGACACCGGTCATCGCCTTCTTGACCTGACGGACTTGGGCAGCCTGGGCCGTAGCAGACAAGTTCTTATGGATCACGGCAAGCCCACCGTTTTGCGCCATAGCAATAGCCATGGCCGCTTCACTGACGGTGTCCATCGCTGCAGCCAAGAACGGTGTCTTGACTGACAGATCCCGTACAAGCTGCGAGGCGATATTCACCTCATTGGGTAGACAGGTACTATGCGCAGGGACGAGCAGTACGTCGTCAAACGTAAGCGCAAGGGGCGGATCGTTCTGAAGCATGGCGGCCTCCGCAGGGGCTGCAGGTCGCGCTTTCTACCCTGGGCTTTGCTAGACGGCAAGCAGGTAAAAACGCACTTTCCATCAATACGTCGTACACACCGTAATCACTAAGCAAAAAACGACGTGCTGGTGCTCACTGGAGCGTTGCCTTAGGCCCCCCCGAGGGGTATATGCCAACGTCTTTCAATTCCTCAATTCGCATGGAAAGGATTCCAAGATGCCTCGTCTAGCTCTCACGGCGCTCGCCGCTCTCTCCGCCACAGTGCTCTTCACTGGTTGCGGCACGAAACACTCTGGTTCTTACGAAGTCGCGCAAGCCGCCGACGCTACCGCTGGCGGAAGCGCCGCCGAAGCGGACGCGCTTTGGGAAAACCGCTCAGATACAGAGAGCCTGAAAGCAGCGCTCGCAAAGTATGAAGAAGCCATCGCGAGCGATCCGACCAACCGCCACGTCGCGAGTCGATTGGTTCGGGGCTACTACTTCCTGGCAGACGCGCACACACCAGATCTAGAGCCCAAGCTCGAAACGTTCAATACGGCGATCAACTGGGGCAAGAGCTGCCTGGCTATCAACGAAAATATCAAGGCTGCTATCGATAACGGCAAGTCCGAAGAAGAAGCGATTGACCTCGCGACTGACGAAGACGTTCCCTGTATCTACTGGACGTCCAGCGCATACGGAAAGTGGTCTGTCGCTAAGGGTTTCGCGACCACACTGAAGTACCTGGGTACGGTCAAAGCCTTCATGGGTAAGGTCGAAACGCTCAACCCCGAATATTTCAACTACGGCCCGGATCGCTATTGGGGGGCTGTCGCAGCCAAGGCGCCTTCCTTCGCTGGCGGTGACCCAGCTGTCGCTAAGGTACGCTTTGACGCGTCGATCGCTGGCGCACCTGACTACATCGGGACCTACGTCCTTATCGCCGACTACCTCGCGACCAAGACGCAAGATGTCGACGCTTACCTGGCAAACCTCGAGAAAGCGCTGAGCATCGATACCGATGCCATCGAAAACTTGGGTCCGGAACAACGCGCCGAGCAAGCCAAAGCGCTCAAGCTTCTCGATGACGTGAGTGAACGCTTCATCGACGCGACCGAAGATCATCTCGCCAAAGCCACCGCACTACGCGACGCCGCGAATCAAGCGGCTACTGAAGAAGCCGCACCTGCTGAAGAGGCTGCTACTGAAGAAGCCGCACCTGCTGAAGAGGCTGCTACTGAAGAAGCCGCACCTGCTGAAGAGGCCGCTACTGAAGAAGCCGCACCTGCTGAAGAAGCCGCACCTGCTCAAGAGGCTGCTACTGAAGAAGCCGCACCCGCTGAAGAGGCCGCCTCGGAAGAAGCAGCCGCCGAATAGGTGTTCAACAGTCCACCGTCCCTTTGGAGATGAAAATCATGAAGCTGCGTACATTGCTTCTGGGCGCCGTAGGCGCGCTAACTCTCGCTCTGGCTCCTCGTACGACGGACGCCCAAGCGCAATACGTCATGAACATTGGGACGGTCGCTCCGGACGGTACCCCCTGGGCCGACCAACTCAAAGACCTGAAAAAGCGGATTGAGAAAGAGTCGGCCGGGCGTATCAAGGTGAAGATGTTCCTCGGTGGGGCCCTAGGGTCCGAAATCGAGATGATTCAAGACGTCGCACGCGGAGAGCGTCTCCAAGGTGGTGGCTTTTCGACCGGAGCTATCGGCGAAGGTCTCGACATTCCGGTATTGATGATGCCCGAACTCCCCTACCTGTTTCGCAGCGTAGAAGAGGCGGACGTCATCTTGGATGACGTGTTGTACGAGCCGACGAATGCCGCGCTTGGCAAGAAGGGAATGGTTCTAGCAGCTTGGGCTGAAAACGGATGGCGAAGCTTCGCTACCAAAGGCGGTCCCGCCACCAGCCCCGCAGAGTTGCAGAAGTACAAGATGCGCTCACAAGAAGCGCCTGTACACCTCAACATGTACAAAGCGCTGGAGGTTCAAGCGGTCGCAAAGCCGGTTTCTGAAGTGCTCCCCGCGCTCAACACCGGCATCGTCGACGGCTTCGACAACACGCCGCTGTTTAGCCTAGCGTCGGGCTGGATCGGACCGACCACGCACTACACGCTGTCCAAGCACATCTACCAGCCCGCAGCCGTCGTCTACTCGAAGAAATTCGTCGACAGCCTGCCCGACGACCTCAAGAAGATCGTGATGGGAGATCCTTCGGGTGAATCCAAGCGCGGTCGTGTCGCCGTACGCACGCTCGAAGCGGACCTGCTCTCGACCATCGAAGGCATGGGCAAGGAAATCGTGAAGCTCACGCCGGAACAAAACAAGGCCTTTCGACAAAAGTGCCGCAGTACTGTGCACAAACAGTTCCTGGCCGAGCACCCCGAAATGCAGAGCCTCTACGGACAGGTCACAAGTAAGCTCAAGACCCTCCGATAGTACGGTTCAATGTACAACCTTCTCATCCGGTTCTTCGATGGAATGGCGCTCGTCATCGACGGGTTCGTCGACCGGGTAAGCACAGGTTGGCGTAGCTTCGCTGACGGCCCCTTTCAGGGCTTCCTCTTCTACCTGATCCTCACGATTTCGGGGATCATCGTCCTGTTCAAGGCCGCGTTTCAAGAGGTCGACCGACTGGTAGCGGGTCTGGAAAAAACGTTCATCTCCATCGCCCTTCTCGCGATGACCGTGCTGTCCTTTACGGACTACCTCCGTCGCGAAATGCCGGGCTTCAACTTTGAGATCCAAGGCGGCGCCAATATGGCGGTCGTTCTCATGGTCTGGGTGGGGTTTCTCGGGGCCTCTCTGGCCACGAGACGTCGGAAGCACCTCGCCGTAGACGCGACCGATAAAATCCTCTCCCCCAAAGCCGCGAGGATCGCCAAACGATTCACGTCGATCATCGCCGCTGGCTTCTGCTGGAAATTCGTCACCTACGCGACCGATATGGTCGACGAGAGCCTGACCCAAGGCAAAGGCCAAGACGCGCTCCCCTTGTGGGACTGGCTCGTCGAACCTGTCAACCTGGTCAGCGCTGCAGTATTGGCGCCCGACGGCTTCTCCACCGCGGTAGTTGGACTGGCATGTGCCGTCTTGGCCGGCAGTGTGTATCAGTTCCGTCAATGGGGTGAGCCGGAGGAAGACGCACCACTCCGCCCAGATCGGATGGGGCTCAATGTCATCGCAGCGATCGCCGTACTCGTACTGGGCTGCGCTGTGCTCGACGCCAAGTGGACACCTAGCAGCCAGGACGGCGAAGCCTTTGTATGGGAGCCCATCGCGGCCGAGTCTGAAACAAGCACCAAGAGCGATGAAGAACTTGAAGAGCTTGGCGCCGCGCTGGACGCGCTCGTAGGCGACACAGGACTAGATGAGGGAGACACTGCGCCAAACACGTCGGTCAGTGAGTTGCTCGAATCAAGCGCCGGCGGTGAGAAGTTTCCACTTTGGCTGGCGCAGGCCGTCATTCCGTTGTCCTTCATTTTGATGGCGGCCAGGTTCTTATTCCTGGGCCTATTCGGGAAATTCGAAGCCGAAGACGACCAGCCCGCCCCGCCCACCACACTCGAACCGTCTACTGGACGTGGCGCGCGTGACCTGCTTTTTGCAGGGTTGATCCCAGGCATCCTGATCGGATTGGGCGCTGCGATAGGCCTCGGGATTGGGAAACTCATTCTGATCGGTGCGATCTTACTGATCTTCATCGGCGCCCCGCTGTTCTTAACGATCGGTATCGCCGCCATCGCGTGCGTCGTGCTGATCCAGGACTACAACGGCTCGCTGGTTGCGATCGATATGTATGAGGCGGTCAAGAAGGAAGAGCTGCTCGCCATTCCCTTCTTCGTGCTCGCTGGCAATATCATGACCGAAGGCAGCATCGCCGAACGCCTGGTGGGTGTCGCGCGCGCTGCCATGGGCAAGACCCCTGGTGGTCTCGGGATCGCCGCAATCTTCGCTTGTGTGATCTTCGCAGCTATTTCCGGCTCGTCACCGGTGACCGTTATCGCGGTCGGCGGGATCATGTTCCCCATGCTGGTTCGCGAGCGCTACCCGGAAAACTACTCTATCGGTGTGCTGACCTCTGCAGGCTCGCTCGGCATCATCATTCCGCCCTCCGTGCCGATGATCGTCTACGCGATCATGGTCTCCAACCAAGACCAGCAGGTCTCTCCAAACGATCTCTTCATCGCAGGCGTTCTACCGGGACTGTTCATCGCGTTTATGCTGATCACATACACGCTCTACCAAACACGCCCCACGAAGCCTGGCGTAGAGATCATCCCAGTCCAATACAAAGGCTCTTACTCCACAAATCTCGGGCGAGAGGTCAAGCGCAGCATCCTCTCCATGATGCTGCCCATCCTGATCTTGGGCGGGATCTACGGCATCCTGGGCCCAATTCGATTCACCGTGACCGAAGCCGCTGCCGTGGCGGTGGTCTACGCGCTCTTTGTCGAGCTGGTGGTGCACAGAGAGTTGAAGTTGCGAGACCTCCCTCGAGTTCTCGCCGACTCTGGCGTCATGATGGGCAGCCTGTTCTTGATCATCGTACTGGCCATCGCCTTCAACAAGTTCCTCGCCGAACAGTACATCCCGCAGAACGCCGCAGCATGGCTCGCCGATCATATCGACGCCAAATGGCAGTTCCTGATTTTGGTGAACCTGTTCCTGCTGGCACTCGGCTGCGTGATGGACATCATCTCAGCGATTCTGATCGTGGCTCCGCTTCTGGCGCCGATCGCAGCAAAGTTCGGGGTCGATCCCGTTCACTTCGGCATCATGTTTATCGTCAACCTCGAGTTGGGATACCTGACGCCACCGATGGGCATCAACCTCTTCGTCTCATCTACGGTATTCAAACGATCAATTGTGCAGGTGATCCGATCTTCTGTGCCGTTTTTACTCCTGATGATGTTCTGCTTAGCCGTGATCGTGTGGGTGCCTTGGCTCTCGCTGGCGCTCCTCTAAATGGGTGAGGTGAGCCGTATGGAGACCATGAAGATCCGAAGCGCAGACGGTACCGCCCTTCACGTCGTGCGTTCTACGCCCGAGACCACCCCAACGCGGGACATCCTGCTTGTGCACGGACTGGCCGAACACATGGGGCGCTACACTCACGTGTTCGAGAGATTCAACGCGCAGGGCTACCGCGTCACGGGCTTCGACTTCCGAGGACATGGCGACAGTGCAGGTAAACGCGGCCATGTCAGCCACTGGAGCGACTACGTCGCAGATCTTGAGGCTGCCGCAGCGCAGATCGCGGGTAACTACACCATCGTCGCACACAGCATGGGGGCCTTCGTAACGCTCTGCGCGCTCCGAAGCGGACTCTCCCACCGCCCCGAGCAGTCAGTCATCTCTGGGCCCCTGTTGGGCGTCGCCTTCGATCCACCGAGATGGAAAACCGCCGCAGCCGGAGTACTCTCACGGCTCGCCCCAAGGGTCTCCATCGGGAACGAAGTCGACACACAATATCTCTGCCGAGATCCTGCGGTCGTTGAGAAGTACAACGCAGATCCAAAGGTGTTCGGTACTGTGACACCACGCTGGTACACCGAACTCCTGAGCCAGCAGGCGCTCGTACGCAGTCGAGCCACTCGCTACACAGACCGCTTGCTACTGCTTGTCGGAGGGGACGATCAGATCTGTGATCCGAACATCACCGAGCAGTTCGCATCAGAGGTGGGACCAAACGCCACGTTCAAGCGCTATCCCGGGCTGTACCATGAGATTCTCAATGAAGTCGAACATCAAGAGATTCTGGACGAAATCATCTCCTGGATAGAGTCCGGCCCGTAAACCCTGAGCCGAGCAAAACAACGATGCCTATAGATTCACCAGACACCGCCATACTCTCGGCAAGACTGCACGTCGTACTCAATACGCTTAGCGTTCGATTCGGTGAATTCACGCTCGCTTCTGGCCGCAAGAGCGACTTCTACGTGGATGCCCGACAAACAACGCTGAACAGCGAAGGTTCGAGCGTCGTGGCACAACTTATGCTCGACCGGATCCCGCCCAACATCACCGCCATTGGCGGTCCCACAATGGGGGCCGACCCTGTTGTCTCGGCAACAACCGCGACCGCCTGGGCCTCGGGTCGTGAACTGCACGGATTCCTGGTGCGAAAGGAAGCCAAATCACACGGTGCCGGGAGACAGATCGAAGGCCTCGGCTCCATTCCCAAGGGCAGCAAGGTCTGCGTCGTAGAGGACACGACAACAACTGGCGGTAGCCTATTGAAAGCGCTTGGAGCGATAGAGGCCGCTGGCCTGGTTGTCGCGCAATGCATCACGGTAGTGGACCGTGAAGAAGGCGCTGTCGAGCGACTAGCTGAAGCGGGCTACACACTGGAAGCCCTCACAACGAGATCGTCGCTCGAACAAGCCCGCACAGACTAGGCAAACGCGCAATGCTTCCTATCAGCGAATTCAAGCGACGTAGGACCGCGTTATCGCAGCGGTTCAAAGGGAACGTACTCCTCGTCGGAAACGACAGGCGCTATCGCAACACCCCGTCACTTGAACTCCCGTTTCGCCAAGAGAGCAATTTTCTCTACTTCACCGGATGTACGCTCCCAGGCGCAGCCGCAGTCCTAGCACATGGGGCATGTACGCTCTTTCTGCCCACGCCACCCTCTGATGACGCGCTGTGGCACGGCCCGACACCTAGCTTTGAAGACTTGCAGCGCACACTCGGCATAGAGTCCGTACGGCCCATACGCGACTTGGAGCCGTTCCTCCAAAAGCTCGGTGCCGTCGCCACGCTGGCCGTCCCGGACCTCGCGGCAAACCAGCGCGCGAGCGCTTGGAGCGGTGAAAAGCTGATCTACCCATCAGCACCAGGAACACCGGAGCTGATTGACGCCATCGTTTCGCTACGGCGCACCAAATCCGCAAATGAACTTGTGGAAATGCGAAAAGCCGCGAAGATTACGGTGGATGCGCATCGTACCGCGATGGCCGCAACGCACCCTGGTGAGACCGAACAGTCTATCGGCGCACTTTTTGATGCCGCACTGCACAGTAAGTCGGCTACGCCCGGGTACCCAAGCATCGTGACTGTGCACGGCGAGATCCTCCACAGCTTCCAGCGAAAACACCGTCTGGAAGAAGGGCAACTCTTGCTGCTGGATGGAGGGGCGGAGGTCAACACGGGATACGGCTGCGATGTCACGCGCACTTGGCCGGTCAATGGCCGCTTCTCTCCAAGGCAACGCGCTGTCTACGAAGCCGTTGTTGAAGCACAGCGCGCATCGATCGAAAAGTGCAAGGCGGGCACCCGTTACCGAGAGGTTCACGACGCCTCGAGCCAGATAATCGCTCAGTTCTTATCAGATGAAGGACTCCTTCACTGCGCCCCAGAAAGCGCTGTGGAAGCGGGCGCGCACGCTTTGTTCTTCCCACACGGCGTAGGTCATCTACTCGGACTGGACGTACACGACCTCGAAGCATTCGGCGACCGCGCCCAATACGCAGAGGGTCGGCAACGTTCTGAACAATTCGGGACCGCTTATCTCCGACTGGACATCGATTTAGAGCCCGGGACCATCGTCACAGTAGAACCCGGGTTTTACGTCGTCCCGTCAATCCTGAAAGATGCTGAGCTCCGACAAAGGTTTCATAAGATCGTGGACTGGTCTCGCGCCGAAGCCTGGGAAGGCTTCGGAGGCGTTCGCGTAGAAGACGACGTCGTGATCACAGCGAGCGAACCAGAAGTCCTCACCGAGGCGGCCCCCCGTACTGTGGAAGACATCGAGGGGCTCGTTGGAAGCGGGCTTCCCGCCAGTAAGCGCTTCGCAGCCGAAACTTAGGGCTGGAGCGCTACCAGCGCCTCTGTAAAACCGTGTCCGACAACCATCGTGCCTGTGCGTCCGGATAATCCAGCGTGTAATGTAGCCCTCTACTCTCACGACGACGCAGCGCGCTTTCAACGACAAGTCCAGCCACAGTGGCAAGGTTGCGGAGCTCGATGAGGTCTCCGGAAAGTCGGAAATCCCAGTAGTAGTGACGGATTTCGTCTTGCACGAGATCAACGCGATGACGAGCTCGTTTAAGGCGGCGTGTCGTTCGTACGATGCCGACGTAGTTCCACATAAAGCGACGGATCTCATCCCATGTTTGGGTGATGACCACCTGCTCATCGCTGTCTATTGCTGTCCCAGGATCCCAAATCGGGATCTCGTCAATCAACGCAAAGTCACCAAGTCGGCCGCTGACCGTTTCAAACGCGCGCTGCGCAAAGACCACCGCTTCTAGGAGCGAATTGCTCGCGAGTCGGTTCGAACCGTGCAAGCCCGTACAACTCACCTCACCCAAGGCGAACAAATCTCTAAGACTTGTCTCCCCATAATGATCGACTTGGACACCACCACAGAAATAGTGCGCTGCAGGTACGACAGGGATGGGATCTGTTGAAATGTCGATCCCGAAATCTTCACAACGGGCCGATATGCCCGGAAAACGATCGGCCAAAAACTCACGACTTTGATGCGTCATATCTAGAAAGACACAATCTTCCCCGGTCCTCTTCAACTCGGCATCGATCGCACGTGCGACGATATCGCGCGGCGCCAACTCACCACGTTCGTCGTAGTCCGACATAAAGCGGCGACCATCACGGAGACGGAGCTTTCCTCCCTCTCCACGCATGGCTTCGGTGATGAGGAAATTCTTCGCCGCAGGATGGTACAGGCATGTCGGATGGAACTGGGTGAACTCCATATTCGCGATGCGTGCCCCAGCCCTATACGCCATCGCCACGCCATCTCCGGAGGCGATGTCTGGATTTGATGTGTACCGGTAGACCTTCCCCGCACCGCCCGTACACAGCACGGTGACCTTCGACGCCACCGCGACGACGGCTCCGGCACCAACATCCAAAATATAGGCGCCACGAACGCGGTCCGGCACCGGTGCAATGCGCCCAGCGCGTTTGGCCAACCAAGAGTCAGTGATCAGGTCGATAGCCATATGGTTATCGAGCAACTCAATATTTGGGTGCTCAATGGCGCGAGCGAGCAGTGCGTTCATGATTGCTGCACCGGTTTGATCTTTCGAATGCAGGATCCGCCGGGCCGAATGCCCCCCCTCTCGTCCGAGGTCATACGCCCCGGAGTCTTGCGCGCTAAAGGAGACGCCCTGTTCGATAAGCTCACGCACCCGCGCGGGCCCCTCGCGAACGGTGAACTCTACGACCTCACGCCGACAAAGCCCAGCTCCTGCGTTCAGCGTATCTTCGACATGGGATTCGAATGTGTCTTCTGTATCCCAGACCGCCGCTATACCGCCTTGCGCGTAGCGTGTGTTGCTTTCTACGGGCTCGGTTTTAGAGAGCAAAACCACGCTCCCAACTTCGGCTGATTTCAACGCAAAACTAAGTCCTGCGATGCCGGATCCGATGACCAAGAAGTCACATCGTTTCACTTCGACTCACCCAAAATTAAGAGAAAACAATTCGGTTCACTCTACCCCAACGCTTGATCTTCGGCCCCCTCCGAGCCTACGGTATGACCGTGCGACACCTAATTTTACCTACATTGCTCACATGTTGGCTGGGCGGAGTTCTCGTAACGACCGCCGTGGCCGGCGAAATCTACTATCAGATGGGACCTGACGGAATCCCCATGCTGACGGATTCTCCGCGCATGGGGGTAGAGGCTCATCGCTTTGACCACCCTCGGACCACGGTTACAACCAAACCCGTCAACGTAGAACGGATCCCAAGGATTGATGACTACGACCACCTGTTCATCGCGGCGAGCAAACAGTACGGGATCTCCGCAGAGCTGGTGAAAGCCGTATGTGTCGTCGAAAGCGCCATGAACCCCAAAGCCGTCTCGAAAGCCGGCGCACAAGGGCTCATGCAGCTGATGCCTCAAACGGCCAAAGAGCTCAAGGTCAGCGACCCCTTTGACCCGACGCAGGCCATATACGGGGGCGCGAAATATCTATCCAGGCAACTGCGCGCCTTCGGCCGAAACGACTACGCTCTGGCCGCCTACAACGCCGGTCCCGGGGCCGTAAAGCGTGCTGGGGGCATTCCAAACTACAAAGAGACCCAGCGCTACGTCCAGAAGGTCACGCGCTATTACGACCACTTCCGGCTACAGCGGCCCGTCGAGTAAGTCACTCCGAGACGGAGTTACCGCCCCGCTTCGACCTCTGCTCTGAGCCAAGCAACGAACCGTGAGAGCCCGTCATCCAGGGACACGTTCGGCGCATATCCAAACAGATCTTCCGCCCGTGACGTGTCTGCCCAAGTCATCGGGACGTCGCCTGGTTGGTTCGGCAGGCGTTGGATCTCGGGAGTACAGCCGACGGCGTGGCCAATAGCGGAAACCAGATCATTAAGCCGCACAGGGTTCCGGTTCCCAAGGTTCACAACCTCAAAGTTCACCGGGTGGTCGACTGCGCCTAAGATGCCAGCGACGATGTCGTCTACATAGGTATAGTCGCGAGAGGAAGCGCCATCGCCGTAGACCGGCAATGACTCACCACGCATCAGCTTGCGAGCAAAACGATGAATCGCCATCTCCGGTCGCTGCCGCGGCCCATACACGGTGAAAAACCGCAAGACCGTAGATTGAATACCGTAAAGGTGGTTCCAAAGCCGCATGACCTCTTCGCCAGCCTGCTTGGACGCCGCATATGGACTTTGCGCCTGCCCTAGCGGATCAGTCTCAACAAAGGGGCCTCCAGTACGTGCCCCATAAACCGAAGAACTGCTGGCAAACACCAACCGCTCGACCCCGTAAGCGCGCATCTGCTCAAGCAATACTATCGACCCTTCCACATTGGTTCGGGCATAGCGCGCGGGCTGCTCAAGACTACGACGCACACCGGTTTGCGCCGCGAGGTGGACGACGGTCTCGGCCTGTTCAACGGCCTGACCAACCCGGTCCGAATCGCACAGGTCACCGCGAATCAGTCGAATATGTCCCATCACTGATTGGAGGTTTCGCTCAAGCTGAACGGTGTCGTAGGCGACGTCGAAGCCATCAAACACGGTGACTTCATCACCACGTTGAACGAGGCGCTCGACAACATGCGAACCGATAAAGCCCGCACCACCAGTGACAAGAATCTTCATTGTGCGGGTACTTCCTCACGTACTCTGACGTTCAAGCAGTCGCGCCTCATGATCAGTGTGTGATCTAACCTACCGACACCCCTGGCCAAACGACAAAAAGCGCGCTACGCGGCGCCCATGCTTAACGTGCTTTTTCCATTGCTTCGCGGAATGCTCTTCAGCTTACCCGCAGAGACCGCGCACCACTTGACGCTCAAAGCGTTGAGTATCGCCCCGTGGTTGGTGGGCAGACGGCCGGAAAAATATGCACTACCCAGCGCAAACGTAGGTGGACTGACAATGGCGGGCCCCGTAGGGCTCGCGGCAGGCCTAGACAAGGACGGGATCGCTCTGGATGCTTGGGGGCGTATGGGATTTGGCTTCATCGAAGTCGGCACCGTGACGCCTCGACCACAAGCGGGCAATCCGAAGCCGCGCTTATTTCGGCTAAAATCCGAGCGCGCGATCATCAACCGAATGGGCTTCAACAACGCCGGCGTAGACGCCCTGGCGAACCGCCTGCGTAAACACCGGGAACTCGACCGTGCCGTGGTGCCAATCGGCGTGAACATTGGGAAGAACCGTGACACGCCCCTTGAGAAGGCCCACGAAGACTATGGGATCTGCACAAGAAAAGTTGCGACTTTAGCGGACTACCTCGTCGTAAACGTCTCTTCGCCGAATACACCCGGCCTTAGATCACTGCAAGATCGCGAGCCTCTCCAACGCATTCTCGGCGCAGTACGCCAAAATGCGCCACACCTGTCTGTGTTCCTCAAGCTCTCCCCGGATCTGAGCGAAGACGCGCTAGGAGACGCCATCGCGGTCGCCGTAGAAAGCGAACTGACAGGTCTGATCTGCACGAACACGACACTTGAGCGCCCCGGAACAACCGGCAGACTGAATGAAGCCGGAGGACTCTCCGGTGCGCCGCTGACCGACATCGCGAAGCCCAAGATTAAGCACGTCATCGAAGCGACGCGAAACCGCATGGCGGTCATCGCAGTAGGCGGCGTAGACAGTGTTGAGAAGGGTGTCGAACTCATCGAAGCGGGCGCCGACGCCATTCAACTCTATTCTGGCTTCGTCTACGGTGGACCCGCGCTCGTATCAAAGCTCGATATCGCTGCGCGAAGGGCCTTATCCCAGCGCTGAATCGACCTATCTACCCTTTACGAACCTTCCGTCCCCTGTCGGACTGACCACCAAGACGCGTTCGGGTCCACGGAATCTTCGGCCGGCTTTGGTCTCGAACCTCTCGTACCAAGGTACCCGCGCCATCCTGTGGTGCGAATGCTTCGGAACCATGGATTCTGCGCTCAAACGGCTGGAGCAAGAAGTCCGCGATGCCGTTCATCACCCGTTCACCGCCTGGCTCAAGCGGAGGAAGGTGACCGACACCATCAAAACGCCAAACAACCGACTCGTACCAGTCGCCCACCGCGCGTACGGTCTGCGGTTGAGTGACCCGGTCATCACCGCCCAACACGACCAACACCGGAAAGTCCGGCTTGATGGGTGCCACCGTTGGACGAGAACGCACAAGGGAGCGCACAAGACCGTTAGGCCATGGGGTAAGTCGCCCGTGCACGGCTGCGTGCTCGGCGGGCTCGACCTGAGTCATCGCTGTAGCCGCATAGGTCTCAAGAGAAATACAAATCGAACGGCCTTTCAAAAACGACGGTGCCGAACGCAACCCCGCCTTAATCAGCGTGCGATCAATGCTGAAAGACACACCGGCTGGTGGGCTGGGGCACATCAAGACCGCAGATTGAAAGTCCAGACTATCGAACAGCATCTGCGCAGCCAAACCGCCAAGACTGTGGCCAATAATGGCGACCTTCTGTCCCGTCTCGGCAGCGATTTCGTCATGCGCAGCACGTACCGCCTGTACGAGTTCATCAATCGTGACCTCGGCTCCTGCGTCAGTGCCGTGTCCGGGCAATTGAATCGCCCAACTCGAGACACCCTGCGCTTTGAGCAGCTGTTGATCGCGCTCCCACATCCACGGACCAAGCCCAAGTCCATGAACCAAGAGGGTCGGCGGACCAAGAACTTCTACAGCATCAACACGAGAAAACACGACCAGGACTCCTGTAAGGCGTGGGGCGTTTTACCTTAAGATGCTCGGACCCGCCAGCCTTAGGAGCCCGTACACGAGTATGTAAGCGTCACGGTATCAGTAGAAGTCTCGCCCTGACAGTCCGAAACCGTCAGTTCGAGTTCGATAGAAGCCGAGTTGGTTGAGCTCTTGGTGGCTGTAAGCGAATCGAACACGACCTCGGGCATCTCGGCCGTTGAGTCCGAAATAGAACCGTAGCTACTACCGGACGTAATGGTCCAGCTATAGTCCAGCGAATCGCCATCCGGATCCGAAGAACTCGAGCCATTTGCGGTCATGGTGACCGAACCACAGTCTGGACAGGTATACATCGTGCACGAAGAGGTGTTGCTGACCGAACTGTCCGCACCAGCATTCGCTGTCGGCGCATTGTTGCTCGCACGCTCCGCTATATCCACAGATAAAGAATCGGGTTCAGAGGCGCCCGAACCATCGTTCACGATCAACTCGAAGGTGTAATTTCCGGCCACGTCCGGAGAAAACGAAGGCGAAATATCAGTCGTTTCACGAATGTCGTCTGTAGCCCGTCCACTAGAGGTCGGGATTGCTGTCAGTGACCACTCATAGGTCAGTGAATCGCCATCGGAGTCGTATGACCCCGAACCGTCCAAGGTGAGATCATCGCAGGTCTCCAAACTCGAGCTCGAGTCGTAATCCGCGACCGCAACGGGGAGCGATTCAATCTCTCCGTCGCAATCGTTATCGACCTTGGGATCGATCTCTGGCGCGCCCGGGTAAACCGTCTCGTCCGTGTCGTCGCAGTCTCCGTCTTCGCCAAGATAGCCGTCCCCATCATGGTCGATGTCGGCACAAAGCTCGTTGGGAAAGCCCGGAGAACCGAAGTCGCTTCCAAGCTCCCACTCTTCTGTGGAGGCACACCAACTCTCTGCAGAATCATTAAGCGTGGCGTCGAGAAGCACAATGTCGAGAATCATTGATGCGCCATGAATATCGGGCATGGTCGCGCCATCATCCCAAGTCACGCCGTCAATCTCATTCCCTTCCATCGACAATGTAAGCTCACCGCTCTCATTCGAAAGGCTGAGACCTTCATAGACGAAGTTGACCGATGCATCTCCGTTCTGGTTGGGATCATCGTTCATCCCGAAGACAAAGTAGTCACCAGCGCCTACAGCGATTGGGACTTCCGCCTCAATGACGATGCTCTCACTTGATGTCTCGATCTCTAAGCCATTGACGTAGAGCGTGTTGAAGGTGGCGTTGTACACCTCGAACCACTCGCCATTCGCATCAGAAACACGCTGCGGGTTGTTCATCACCTCATTCACAACCAACGCACCAGTCCGATACAGCGTCTCGTCGATTCGACCATCACAGTCGTTGTCAGCGCCGTCGTTGTCGAGTTCAAACGCACCTGGATAAATTTGATCGTTGGAGTCATCGCAATCGTAAACGCCAGTGACGGCATCCCCACATTGCGTGTAGCCATCACCATCGGCGTCGTAGCCTTCATCGATCTCGCCGTCGCCGTCGTTATCGATCCCATCGCAGTCTTCAGCGTCTACGCAGTCCGCGACACCGTCACCATCGCCGTCGCCAAAGTCCTCGTCGACCTCTCCATCACCATCATTATCGAGTCCATCGCACTCTTCTTCATCGACGCAATCTCCGATACCATCGCCGTCGCTATCATCCATGCCTTCATCGATGATGCCATTGCAGTTGTCGTCGATACCGTTGCACTCTTCAGCGATGCCTGGCCGTACCTCGGGATTGTCATCATCACAGTCCCCGTCATCGACGGTGACGCCATCGCCGTCGGCATCACTTGAGAGTTCTGGCATACGCCAGGTGTCGAGTTCTGCGGTGTCCTCATCCTTGCTAAGACCCAACGAACAGCCGGCCAAAATCAACAGCAGCGATGAAACGCCATAGACGGTGTGTTGCGTGCGACGGTTTCGCGAGCTGACAGACATCGATATCCTCGGTGCCAAGGGCACTGACATACGGTAGCAGCGCCCCTCATATATATCAACGCGCAATCGAAAAACCACGCTCCTACACGCATCTGCCGGCTACAAGGGTTGACAGCCGAGACCCGCGGATTAGATAGCCCCGCTCCGAGCGGGAGTAGCTCAGCGGTAGAGCTCCACGTTGCCAACGTGGAGGTCGCGGGTTCAAATCCCGTCTCCCGCTCCACTCATTTTCTGACGGCCTCGTGAATATCACGGAGCCGTTTTTTATTGGCGGCTATGTTCCCTCCGTCCGAACGCGACCGTCCCAAAATTTTCGATCCTTCCATGTTGTTTCAACAGAAAGAAACGAAACCAGAAGATTGAACGCCACCAAAATCATCGCTATCGGATGCAGCCAAGCGTATGTGCCTGTTCGTCCGCTGTTCCGCTCCTGAATCCACCGAAAGCCAAGCACCAACGCACACACACCGGCCGACCAAGACAGCCACATCGGAGGTAGCTGCAGCAAACCGGCCATGGACCCAACGATCAGTCCCGCCAAGACGCCGAAAGGGAGCAAAACGGTAATACCGGTAAACAACAATAAACCCAAGACAACCTGTGGTCTCCGACCGAGCTCTTGGTAAAGACGTCTGCGATATCTAGCCCACCGCCCCCGGAAGCCATCGTCGCGCCCAGTGCTGTACACCCATGGCGCGTCAAATAGCGCGAAGCGCTTTGCACGCTGATTGAACACCCGAGTGAGGCCTGTTGCTGGGAGAAGTTGTTGACGCACTGCAGCAAATCCGCCGACCGCCTCAAACGCGACACGCTCAACCAAAACAAAGGTTTCCGAGGCGTGCGCCTCGGGCGAAACCGACGCATTGACCGCATTGAGATCCACCGCACCGCGAGCCAGCCACTCCGCCCCCGGTACCAACAGCCCTTGTCGCCAGTTGTTGACCCGTGTCTCCCCCCTCAAGGACAGCAACTGTAAACCCAACCGCTTCATCTCACACACAGCGGTTGAGAGCCCTTCCCGCGACAATTCGACATCAACATCCAAGAAGAGGAGTAGGTCTTCCTGTGCTTCTGCCGCACCACGATGCATCGCCCACGCCTTCCCAGACCACCCCTCGGGGGGTAGCCCTGCGTCTACAACACGAAGCCAAGACCTCGTCGATGCCATTTCCGCGAGCTTCTCTCTGGTGGTGTCAGTCGAGTTGTCGTCTACAACCACCACCTCAAGGCCTGGAACAACCAACCGTTCAACGGAGGTCATGAAGTCTTCTAGGAGGTCAACCTCATTTCGTACCGGCACACAGAGAGAGATCGGGCCAGCCCCTTGATCGCCTTCGAGCACCAACCTCTCCAAGCGGTTGCGCGACGAAGGGCGACGCAGCTGTACGATAAGCGCCCCCCAAAGCAAGCTCACAAGCAGAAGATACCCGGCGGCGAAGGCCGCGGACAACATTGGATCTCCCCAGCGAATCAACGGGGCACCAATCCACCTTCGGAAATCACGAAGCGCCCTTCTCCGACGTCTAAAGCACGTCGCAAACGCGCAGCTTCTGGACTGGTGATGTCGCAGCCTGTCGGAATCATCACACCGCTCGCGATGCGACACCCCGCACGAACCCGCGAACGCTCGCCTATCCCGACACCCAGCCGATCAAGTGGAGGACGACAGGCATCTTCATCGCGTTGCACCGACATCTCTTCCTCTGCGCCAATATCTCGGAGCACTACCCCAGCATCGACCCGGGCTGACGGCGCCAAAAAACTCATCAAGATGTCACCGGCGCAATAACTGTCGCGATCTAGAACTGAAAAGGCGACACGCGCGCGCCCTTCCAAACGGACACCCGGCCCCAACACGCTGTATTCAACATGTGCACCTGGCTCGATCACGGCCCCATCACCGACCACCGACCCCTGAACCACGGCCCCTGCGCCAATCTGCACATTCCGCCCAATCCAAGAGCCCTGAACGGTGGCGTTTCTATGAATCGTACAGCCTTTACCAATTCTTCGAAGTCCCGTGAGGACCCTCTCCGGACGTAGCGAACGAGCGCGGAGAACAGCCCAAAACATACGCCAGATCACCGTAGGCCACGCATAGCCCGCGAGCTCCCGCCATAAGTATGGTGAAAGGCCGAGCAAATTCGCCCACAGCCCCTGAACCCAATGTCCTGTGGGAAAAAAGAACGCATCGGACAACGGAATAGAGACAAATTCCGCACCAAACGCATCCACGGGAACGGGAACATCTAGCGAACGCTCTGGTAGGTCAAACACCACCTTTTCGGCGGCGATGACCAACTCACGGCTCGCCGGCCGACCATCACCGGGAAGATAGGCCGCGAGGAAGGGCTGCACGCCCCCACTGGCCTCCTCGATCAAGCCACCAAACTGCCCGGGCATGACCACCTGTATTGCCGTGTTGCGCTCTCTTCCCAACGCAAGCAGTCCCTCGATCGCCGCGGCGTTAAACGCGGTGCCTTGGTCGAAGACAACGCGTTCGCGCTGCGGATCGTCCGCCTCGGGGCGAACACCCGCCAAAAGGAGCGCACGCTCCTGTGCATCCGCGAGCGGACGTCCCAACCATGAAGGGTGATCGCTTTGAAAAGACGAGCCCTGCGGCGCTTGCAACCCGATCCCAACAGGGCGAACTTTCACGAAACCAGCCCTCCGACGTGTCTCAAATGCTACCAAAGAGCGTAGATCAAGACGTCTTCTTCTTGCGCCAAAGGATGTAGCACTTGTCCGATGCTCTGAACAATCCGATCATGCATATCGGGCCTGGCGAAAGGATCCTTATGAACGACGAGGTAGCGTAAACCGAGCGCTTTCATTTCTCGCTCAATGGCAGAAACGACGTCGGTCTCGTCCTTCGCTCGGAGGACATGATCAATCGTCTCCCATCCGCGCTGCGCTGCAGGGTTGTTGGGAAAGTTCAAGCTCGCCGCGAGAGGCTTGCCGTGAAGGGTCTGCTCAAACAAATACCGCCGACCACCCACGACAGGAAAGTTCATGACCGCTCCATCCGGAGCCCGAGCCAACTCAGCAAACACAGCCGACTCACTCGCGTCGCTGAAGTGAGGCAGACCAGCAGTAGGTGCGAGGACCCGGAACTCGAAAAGGACCAAGACGATACAAAACCATCGCGTCCAGCGCTTGCCCTCGACGAGCGCTACCAGACCAGCGCCCGCAAGTAAGGCCAACGCAAGCGATACCCCCTGCCCCAACCGATACAAAAGAGAGAGCGCCGAAAAACCCGGTAGCGATTCAAGTAAAAAATACGGCAACGGCACACCGCGTTGATCCGCAAACAATAACGGCTGGCCTTCTGACACCCACACCGGCCCTAACGAAAGCAAGGCCGTACCGAGGGCGACCCCACCGAGCCATCGCAAAGCCTTCCTTCGCTTCCAA
>Ga0163179_10000643_pt1 | contig 24822 bp, 23 predicted proteins | sample AtlANTMetagenome_FD_109643 | JGI IMG/M metagenome (GOLD analysis project Ga0163179, IMG submission 109643) | Marine eukaryotic phytoplankton communities from the Atlantic Ocean - Atlantic ANT 2 Metagenome | ecosystem: Environmental > Aquatic > Marine > Oceanic | place: North Atlantic Ocean...
AGCTGTAGTCGCCGCCACCGCCGCCGCCGCCGCCGCCGCGGTAGCCGCCGCCGCCGCCGCCGCCGCCGCCGCCGCCGCCGAAGTCTTGACGAGGCTGGGCCTCGTTCACGCGAAGCGGACGTCCGTCAACTTCGGAGCCGTCCATCGCCTCGATCGCGCCTTGCGCGTCTTCGTCGGTTCCCATCTCGACAAACGCGAAGCCCCGACTACGGCCGGTGTCGCGCTCAAGCATGATTTTCACCTCGGCGACCTCGCGCCCGTCCGCTCCGAATGCTTCGCGCAGCGCGTCTTCCGTGGTTTGGAAGGAAAGGTTACCTACGTACAGTCTCTTACCCATCGGGTTCTATCGATCTCTTTCCCTTTCAAGCAGTCATACGTCCGTTCGAGTCAAAGGGAGCAAACTCAAACGGCATCGAACACAAATCACGAGTTCTCCTCATGCGACCGTAGGACTCACCAACAAATTGGTCGGTCTTTTGGCGCAAGAGACGAATCGCAGACGCGCGAACAGTGCTGCAAGCGGCCCTCCGGCGCAAGTCGCGGCGGGAAATTCGCGAAATGAAAGAGTTCTGGCCGTCCGTGGCACGGATCTTTCGATTCAAAGGCCTTGCAACGGAGCCGCAGAACCGGCGCCCGGCGCTCGCACTACCCAGACCGTGCGGTAAGGTGGTAGGCCGTCTGAGCCATGCAATACGGTTTCGTCCTAGACCAGCGCCGCTGCATCGGTTGCCACGCTTGTACGGTGGCGTGCAAGTCGGAGAACGAAGTCCCCGTCGGAGACTTCCGGACGTGGGTCAAATACACCGAAGTCGGTGAGTTTCCGGCAGTAAAGCGACATTTCGCGGTGCTCCGGTGCAACCAATGCACGAACGCTCCGTGCGTCACGATCTGCCCGGTCACCGCCTTAAACAAGCGCGAAGACGGCATCGTCGACCTCGACAAGGACGCCTGCATTGGCTGCAAAGCCTGCATGCAGGCCTGCCCATATGACGCGCTCTACCTAAATACGGACACTGGCGGGGCCGAAAAATGCCACTTCTGCGCGCACCGCGTCGAGCAAGGCCTGAAGCCGGCCTGTGAAGTCGTGTGCCCTGAGACCGCGATCATCAGCGGCGATATGCATGACCCGGAGAGTCCGGTCAGCAAGATTTTAGCTGAGGCCGGCGGCAGCGAAGTCAGACGGCCTGAGCAGGGCACCAGCCCCAACGTCTTTTATCTCGGCGCGCACGAGTCGAACCTCGAACCTGGCACCGCCAAAGAAGAGGACATGTACATCTGGAGCGACCGGAAGATCCCCAAGGCGGACCTCCCAGACTCCGCTGCGCAAGAGCTCACCCGCCCGGATGCGCGCGTCGTATACGACGTCGACCATAAGATCCACTGGGGATGGAAGGTCTCTGCCTACCTGCTCACCAAAGGAGTCGCCGCAGGTGCAGCGTTGTGGGCCCCGTTCCTGGCGATGACCAACGTCGGCGACGACTTCGCGCGGGACTACCTTCCCGAGCTGCTAGCTCTGTTGTTCCTCGTCGTCACAAACATCCTGCTCGTCGCTGACCTCAAACGGCCAAAGCAGTTCTTGTCGATCGTACTTCGGCCGCAGACCAAGAGCTGGCTAGTGAAGGGCGCGTGGGTATTGATGGCCTTCGGCGGCCTGACATCCGCCGCGCTTGGCGCCCGCGTGCTCGGGCTGAACACGATCGCGGACGCGATTCGATGGCCAAACCTGATCGCTGCTTCGATGACGGCGGCCTATACGGCCTTCTTGTTCGCGCAGTGCGAGGGCCGCGACCTCTGGCAGAACACGCGCCTCCTGCTGCCGCATCTGCTGATCCAAGCGCTCATGGTAGGCGGCGCCGTCCTGCTGCCGTTCATCCCCGACGTCAAGCTCGCTGTCGCCGTCGTCGCGCTCGCCGTCCTACACCAAGCCTGCGGCCTCGCCGAGCGCTACGGCAAGCACGAGACACACAACGCCAAGATGGCTGCAGCCCTACTGCCGACGATCCCTGCGTGGCCCGGGGCCCACCTGTCCGCGTTCCACTTCGGCATGAGCACTTCGACCACGGCCGCGCTACTTGGCATGCTGCTCGTCGTTAACGGCGCCCCGAACGCGGCGCTGTTAGCGATCTGCGCGGTTGTTGGGCAGCTAGGCCTGTTCCTTTACGAGCAAGCCTACGTACGCGCCGGCCAGCTACCGCCGCTGTCCTGAACACAAAGCTCGACACGCGGACACGGACGGTCGAGGCGAACGGATAGCCTCAGGGCGACCTACAACTACTTGAACCGCATGCAACAGCTCACCAGGATCCTCTGCGCCGCGATCGCAGCCTCCCTCGCCGCAACCCCGGCGAGCGCTCAGTTCGGCCGCCGCGAGCAGCGGCCTCCCAAGCTCGAGCACTTCTACTTCGAGAGCTGGGACTTCGAAGCGAGCCACGCGGCCAGCGGGGAGGCCAGCTACTACATCTACCTTCCCAAGGCCCACGACCACGCCGAGAGCAAAAACCGCGAGTTCCCCTGGGTCCTTTGGTGCCCCGGCTTTGGAGGACCTGGCGACTTCCAAAGCCGGGGCGGCGCTGCAACGCTCGACCGCCTCCGCGCCGAGGACGTCATCCCCGAGCTCGCCCTCGTGGTCTTCCGTCCGCCCGGCCGTCGCGGCCGCACGACCTACATGAACGGCGAGGCCGGCGGCGACATTGAAGACCTATTGATCAAAGACTTGATCGCGCACGTCGAAGGTCGTTACCGACTCAGTAGCGCGCGTACGCATCGGGCCATCATGGGCGTGAGCGCAGGCGGCTTCGGCGCGATGAAGATCGCGCTGCGCCATCCGGACCTGTTCGGCGCCGTCGCGACACACTCGGCGGCGATCTTGCCCGCCGACCCGACCGAGCTCGGAGGCTACACCGAGAACATCGTCATCCGAGCTCTGCGCGGCGACCTCGCGAAGCTGCTCGGCAACCCTATCGACCCGGAGAAGTGGGCTGAGCAGATGCCGATGGGCCTCGTGACACGCCGGACGCCTGCAGCGCTCCGAGGGCTACAGATCTACTTCGACGCTGGCACCGACGACCGCTACGGCTTCTTCACGCCCAACCAACAGCTCGCGAAGCTGATGCAGGCAGAAGGTCACCAATTCGTCTTTCACCCGGTCGAAGAAGGCGGGCACGCCTGGAGCAGCCCGAAGATGCGCGACAACATCGCGCGGTCGCTCAGCTTTATCGGCATGGCCCTAAATGGCGAGAACGCGGTCGAGGCGGCCGCAGCGCGCAGCAAAGACGCTGAGCGCGGCAAATGAGCCGTTGCGCTACTTCGGATACGGGACGTCGAGAGGTGGTCGCCAGTCTCCATCGACGATCACCGGCGTTACGCCACGACCTTGGGCTCCTGCCCGAGGCTGACGTCGCCGAAGCCGACGCCAGCATCACAGCTAAGACCCGATCGACGACGCCACAGACAACACAGTTAGCGACGCAGAACGTGACGATTTCGAGCGCCACGAATCGCTACAGTGGAAGCAGCGTCGGCGAGTTCCGCGTGACGCGAGAGCTCGATGGACCTGTTCGATCTGGACCCACCCGCGCGCGGCACGCTCGAAAAGATCTGCGCCGCTGAAGGCCTCGATGAGAGCTACGCCAGCTTCGTGGCCAGATACCTCGACCAACCGGATAAGTCCTGGCGGTGGTGCTGCGGCAGCAACTGTGATCCATGCGTGACGACGCTCGGCCGCGCAGTGGACCGAGCGCGCAAGGCGCTCGACGTGTGGCCAGGCGGAGACGCGTCACCCCGCAGCGGCTCCTGAACACGCTGGCACCGGAGCGTCCCGCGCGCGCCGACGCAAGCTCGCAAATGGAGGCCTAGACCCTCTCGCTCGCGCGACCTATGGTCAACATCATGGAGCCGGACAGGATGCGCACTACGCCGCTGGAGAGCTTCCCTCCCCCGGAGAGCTGGGACGACTGGGAAGAGCTCGACGCCAAGGCCTGGCCCAAGCGGGTCAAGAAGAGCTACGCGCTGGTCCCGACGATCTGCTTCAACTGCGAAGCCGCCTGTGGCTTGATCGCGTACATCGACAAGGACACTCAGAAGATCCGCAAGGTCGAAGGCAACCCGTATCACCCCGGATCGCGCGGTCGCAACTGCGCGAAAGGCCCAGCCACCGTCAACCAAATCGACGACCCAGAGCGCATCCTCTACCCGATGAAGCGCGTCGGCCCGCGCGGCGCTGGCACCTTCGAGCGCGTCACGTGGGGCGAAGTGATCGACACGCTGGCCACGCGGATCCGCGCCGCAATCCTCGAGGACCGCAAGACCGAGGTGATGTATCACGTGGGCCGGCCTGGTCATGACGGCTACGTCGAGCGCGTGCTGCAAGCTTGGGGGGTCGACGGTCACAACTCACACACCAACGTATGCAGCGCAGCGGCGCGGCTCGGCTACACGCTCTGGTCAGGTTACGACCGCCCGTCGCCCGACTACGAGAACGCCAAGTTTACGCTGCTGATCTCCGCACACCTTGAGACTGGGCACTACTTCAACCCGCACGCGCAACGCATCATCGAGTCCAAGATGAACGGCGGGAAGCTAGCGGCCTGCGACGTGCGCCTGTCGAACACCGCCAGCATGGCAGACTACTGGCTCGCGACGAGGCCTGGCACCGAGGCCATGATGCTGCTGGGATTCGCGCACGTAATCCTGCGCGACGACCTCGTCGACTGGGACTTCGTCAAGACCTGGGTCGAGTGGCGCGCGTATCAAAAGAGCAAGGGGCGCCCCGAGGACTTCGAGGCCTTCAAGCAGGGGCTCCGCGATGACTACGCGTTCGCGACCCCTGAGCACGCAGCCTCCATCACCGGCCTTGAAGCCGAGACGATCGAGCAAGTCGGCGCCGAGATCGGCAAGGCCGGCAGCAAGTTCGCGAGCCACGTCTGGCGAAACGCAGCGGCGGGCAACGAGGGCGGCTGGGCGGTCGCGCGCAACCTGCAGTTCGTCAGCGTGCTCGTCGGCGCGGTCGCGTCCGTTGGCGGCACCGCAGGCAGCGGCACCAACAAGTTCGTCCCAGCGCCGTTTAAGAAGCCCCGCCCCCAGGAGGTCTGGAGCGAGCTGCTTTACCCCAACGAGTGGCCGCTCGCGCACCACGAGCTGAGCTTCTGCCTGCCGCACCTCGTCAAGAGCGGGCGCGGCAAGATCGACACCTGGTTCGCGCGCGTCTACAACCCGGTCTGGACCAACCCGGACGGGGCCATGTGGATCGACATGTTCGAAGACCCGGACGCGGTCGGCTGCCACGTGATGTTGACGCCGACGTGGAACGAGACCTCTCGGTGGGCAGACTTCGTCTTGCCCATGGGCCACGCGACCGAGCGACATGACCTGATGAGCCAAGAGACCCACGCAGCGACGTGGATCGGCTTCCGACAACCGGTTCACCGCGTGCTCGCGCAACGACAAGGCAAAGAGTTCGAGTGGACGTGGGAGGTCAACGTCGGCGAGGTCTGGGAAGAGGACGAGTTCTGGATCGCGCTGTCCTGGAAGATCGACCCCGACGGCTCACTCGGTATCCGCGAACACTTCGAATCGCCATACCGACCAGGTGAGCGCATCACCATCGACGAGTACTACCAATGGATCTTCGAGAACTCGGTGCCCGGCCTCCCCGCGGCGGCCGAGAAAGAGGGGCAGACGCCGCTGGAATACATGCGCCGCCACGGCTGCTTCCTCGTCAAAGACCAAGTCTACAAGACGCACGAGACCGAACTTCCGCCGGGTGATTACGCCGTCGACCCCGAGCTCGGCGTCGCGCACCGCGACGGCAAAGTGGTCGGCGTCTACGACGGGGAGCGCTGCATGCAGGGCTTCCACACGCCTTCCAAGAAGTTAGAGCTGTACTCCCCGACGATGGCTGAGTGGGGCTGGCCCGAGCACGCGTCGCCGACCTACCTAGAGAGCCACATCGACGAGGGCAAACTCGACCGCGCCAACGGCCAAATGGCGCTGGTCCCGACCTTCCGTTTGCCGACGCTCATCCACACGCGCAGCGCCAACAGCAAGTGGCTGAGCGAGCTCTCCAACACAAACCCAGTTTGGATACACCCTGCAGACGCCGCGCGCGTCGGGGTCGAGATGGGCGACCTGATCCGAGTCGCGACTCGCATCGGCTACTACGTAAACGCCGTCTGGCTCACGGAAGGCGTCCGGCCGGGCGTGATCGCCTGTAGCCACCACATGGGCCGATGGACGGTCAAAGGCGACCAAGTGTCCGGCAACCACTGGCAGCTCCACGACGTAGACCTGCGCAAGGTCAGCGACACTGCCTACCTGATGCGGCGGACCAAGCAGGTCGACAACTTCGCGTCAGACGACACCGACAGCGACAAGATCTGGTGGTCCAGCGGCGGTGTGCACCAGAACATGACGTTCCCAGCGCAACCCGACCCGATCAGCGGCATGCATTGCTGGCACCAAGTAGTCACCGTCACCAAGGCCGAAACCGGAGACCGATACGGCGACGTCTACGTCGACATCGCAAAGTCCATGGAGGTCTTCGAAGAGTGGCAATCGAGGACACGGCCCGCCGCCGAACACGGGCAAGACGGCCTGCGGCGACCAATGCACCTCAAGCGCGTTTGCCGGCCCACCGACGAAGCCTTCAAGCTTTGATCCTGCCGCAGGTCAGCGATGGCCGAAGAGCCGGTCGAGCGCAGCGGGCTACGAAGGCTCGTCCCGCTTTGCCGTGCTTAAAATCTGCAACTCGGCCATCTGCTCAGGCGTCACCGGGCTCGGCGCCTGACTCATCAGGTCTACCGCCATCGACGTCTTCGGGAACGCGATCACGTCTCGAATGCCGTCGCGACCGAGCGCAAGCGCGACCATCCGGTCCACGCCAAGCGCGATGCCTCCGTGCGGCGGCCCCCCATACTTATACGCCTCGAGCATGTAGCCGAAGTTACGCTGCTGCTCTTCCTCGCTGATCCCGAGGAAGTCGAACACCTTCTTCTGGATCTCAGGACGGTGGATCCGGATCGAGCCAGAGCCGAGCTCCCACCCATTCATGACGAAGTCGTAGGCCCGGCTCCGATGTGATTCCGAGTCCTTCTCGAAGTCTGTATTGTCCCAGTCGACAGGCGCCGAGAACGGGTTGTGCGCGTATTGCCAGCGCTGGTGGTCCTCGTTCCACTCAAACATCGGGAAGTTGAGCACCCAGCAGCAACGGAACACGCTCGGGTCACAGAGGCCCAAGTCCGAACCGAGCTTCAGGCGCACCTCACCGAGCGCGCGGTGCACGACCTTGGATTGATCTGCGCCAAACAGCAATAGGTCGCCAGGCTCGGCCCCCATCCGTTCGATGAGCTGTTGACCAGCGTCACCCTCGTAGAACTTAGCGATCGAACCCTCCACGCCAGCCTCGGAGATCTTCGCCCACGCGAGGCCCTTCGCGCCGTACTCCTGGGCGTGCTTGGTCAGCGCGTCGATCTTCTTGCGGCTGTAGTCGCCGGCGGCGCCCTTCGCGCAGATCCCCTTGACGACGCCGCCAGTCTCGACAGCGCCGGCGAACACCTTGAACGCGGACGTCTTCGCTAGCTCGGTCAAATCAACCAGCTCCATCCCGAAGCGGAGGTCGGGCTTGTCGCTGCCGTAACGCGTCATAGCTTCCTCGAAGCTCATGCGCGGGAACGGCGTCGGCAAATCGATGTCGAAGCCTGCCTTGAACGCGTGCGCCACCGTGCGCTCGACCAGGTCGAGCACGTCGCCTTCTTCGACAAACGACATCTCAAGGTCGACCTGCGTAAACTCTGGCTGGCGGTCCGCCCTGAGGTCCTCGTCGCGGAAGCAGCGCGCGATCTGGTAATACCGATCGACGCCCGAGATCATGCAGATCTGTTTGAGCACCTGCGGGCTCTGAGGAAGCGCGTAGAACTTACCCGGCTGCACACGACTTGGGACTAGGTAGTCCCTGGCGCCCTCCGGCGTGCTGTTCGTCAAGATCGGCGTCTCGATGTCGATAAAGCCGTTCTCCTGGAGATACGTCCGGACCGCGGTCGTAAAGCGCGACCGCTTGATCAACGCCTCCTGAAGAGGTCGACGGCGCAGGTCGAGGTAGCGATAGCGCATGCGCAGCTCTTCGTTAGCCTCGACTTCGTCGAGCACCTCGAACGGCGGCGTCTCCGACTCGTTAAGCACCGTGACCTCTTGGACAAGCACCTCCACCTCGCCGGTCGAGCGCGCCTTGTTCACCTTGCCACCCTCTCGCCGCCGAACCTTGCCGCGGATCGAGACGACGTCTTCGGCGCCGAGGCGCTGCAACAATTCGAGCGCGCCCTCGACGAGGCCTTCGGTCTCCCCGTGCGCGGTGACCTGGGTGACGCCGTAGCGATCTCGCAAATCGACGAACACCAGCTGACCGTGGTCACGGTGGTTCTCAATCCATCCGTTCAACACGACGACGTCCCCCTCGTTCGAGAGGTTCAGGTCGCCGCAGGTGTGGGTTCGCTGCCACGGTGCGCGTTCATGGGCCATGTCGCGGAAGGTCGTATCCGCGATGGGCGCCGCATTCCAGCGGCGTAACGCTGCACCGCCCGATCACCTCGCCACAGCAGGCCTGACGCCTACTTCACCTCGACGAGCTCGACCAGGAAGATCAGCGTCGAGTTTGGCGGGATCTTGCCGCTCTGGCGAGCGCCGTAGCCCAGCTCTGGCGGGATCTGGAACAAGAACTTGCCGCCCGGCTTCATGAGCTGCAGGCCCTCGGTCCAGCCAGGGATGACCCGATTCAGCGGGAACGACGACGGCTCACCGCGGGCGTGCGAGCTGTCGAAGGTGGTCCCGTCCGTCAGCCACCCAGTGTAGTGCGCGACGACGGTCTGCGTCGCCTTAGGCGAGACGCCTGCACCCTGCTCGATCGCCTCGTACTGCAGGCCCGAGTCCGTGGTGACGACCTTGTCCTTGGCCAGGGTGCGGAACTTCGGCAGCACGGTAGTACCGACCAGCTCCAGCTCCCAGACCGTGTCGGTGCCCGCCCGCGGCAGCACCGCTTTCGGCACCTCAACCCGGACCACGCCGCCGACCTTCATGGTCTTGACGATATCGGTCAAAAAGGGCCACTGCAGGCTCTCGCACGTGCCGCCCAGCTTGCGGCCGCTCTTCACCGTGCAGTCCATGATCTTGCCGTCCGAACCCCAGATCGCATAGCTAAGCGAGACACCATCGCCGGCGGCGATGGCGGCGCCGTCGCCGGCCTTAAGCACCTCATACTTGCAGCCATCGCTCATCGTCTGCTGCTTATCAGGGTTCGCCGCCTTCATCTTAGGCATGCGCACTACCGACAGCAGTTCAACGTCGAAGACCAAGGTCGCGTTCGGCGGGATCGTCCCAGGCCGACCCTGCGGCCCGTACGCGAGGTCGCCCGGGATCACGAACTTGCAGCGCATGCCCGGCGTCATCAGCTTCAAGCCTTCGGTCCACCCAGCGATCACCTGGTTGACACCGAACTTGGTCGGCTCACCGCGGTCTCGTGAGCTGTCGAACTTCTTCCCATCCGTCAGCCAGCCCGTGTAGTGGACCTCGACCGTGTCGCCGTCTGCGGGCCCCGGCTCATCCGAGCCTTCCTTTAAGATGCCCCACTCCAAACCGGTCGCGGTCTTCTTCATCTCCGCGCACTCGGGGATGCCGCCAGGGTTAGCGTCTTGCGCAAAGACATCGGAGACGGCGATTAGGCCGAAGGCGGCCCAGGCTACGGTGCAGGTCAGCTTCATGTTCGTAGGTCCCGACTTGGGGCCCACCAATCTAACCGCTCAACGCTGCCGGTCCACGCTTGGCCTGCTTGGCGCGCGTAGACCGAAGCAATCAGGCCGTCTAGCTCAGCTCAGCGAGCCTGATCCCGAGCGCTTGCTGGCCAAACGCTCACGAGCCAGCGCCTTTCGGAGCGAGGCCTCAGCCTTAAGGAACTCCTCGCTGAGCTTATCGAGGCCAGCCATCTTGTCGCGCGCCTCCTGCTCCTTGGCTTTGACGCGATCGAGATCGATCTCACCCGCAAACTCTCCCGCCTCACAGACCAACGTCAGCACGTTGTTTTGCACCTGTGCGAACCCGTCACTGATGAACATCTCGTCCGACTTGCCATCCGTCTCCACAATCGTCGCGGTCCCGCTTTGCGCGATACCCGTCATCAGCGGCGCGTGCCGCGGCAAGATGCCGTAGCGCCCGTCTGTGCCCACGAACGAGACCGATGCGACCTTGCGGTCGACGATCGTGCGGTCAGGGGTGACGATGCGCAGGTGGATATCAGCCATGGCTGGTTCGATCTAAGGTTTCTTCGGGCGATCAGAGGCGTGCAATCAGCGTCTAGCGGCTACTTCTCGGCGCGCCCGACGGCCTCTTCGATGCCGCCGCACATGTAGAAGGCCGACTCCGGCAGTTCGTCGTGCTTGCCCTCGAGGATCTCCTTGAAGGACCGCACGGTGTCTTCGCGCTTGACGAACTTACCAGGCGCGCCGGTGAACGCCTCGGCGACGAAGAACGGCTGCGACAAGAAGCGCTGGATGCGGCGCGCGCGCGCGACCACCAGCTTGTCCTCTTCGCTGAGCTCCTCGATGCCCAAGATGGCGATGATGTCACGCAGGTCCTGGTAGCGCTGCAGGGTGCGCTGCACCTCACGCGCCGTGTTGTAGTGCTCCTCGCCGACGATGGCCGGGCTGAGCATCTTGGACGTCGACTTCAGCGGGTCGACGGCCGGGTAGATGCCGAGCTCAGCGATCTGACGCTCAAGGATAATCGTCGAGTCCAAGTGCGCGAAGGTCGCGACCGGCGCGGGGTCGGTGATGTCGTCTGCCGGCACGTAGACAGCCTGCATCGACGTGACCGAGCCCTTCTTGGTCGAGGTGATGCGCTCCTGGAGCGCGCCCATCTCGGACGCCATCGTCGGCTGATAACCCACCGCGGACGGCAGGCGGCCGAGCAGCGCGGACACCTCGGAGCCGGCCTGCACGAAGCGGAAGACGTTGTCGACGAACAAAAGCACGTCCTTGCCTTCCTGGTCGCGGAAGTACTCCGCCATCGTCAGGCCAGTCAGGGCCACGCGCAGGCGCGCGCCCGGCGGCTCGTTCATCTGGCCAAACACGAGGACCGCGTTGTCGAGCACCGACGACTTGTTGCCGTTGGCGTCCGTGTACTCAGCCTCCGCCATCTCCAGCCAGAGGTCGTTACCCTCACGGGTCCGCTCGCCGACGCCGCAGAAGACCGAGAAGCCGCCCTTCTCGACCGCTGTGATGCGGATCAACTCTTGGATGAGGACCGTCTTGCCGACGCCGGCGCCGCCGAAGAGGCCGATCTTGCCGCCCTTCGCGAACGGACACAGCAAGTCAACGACCTTGATGCCGGTCTCGAAGACCTCAGTGATGGCCTCCTGCTCGTCGAACGTCGGCGCTGCACGGTGGATCGGCAGCGTGTTGCTGCGGTCGACCTCCGGCATCGGCTCGCCGGTGCGCGGGTGCGCTACACCAACCTCGAGCGCGCGGCCGAGCGTGTCGAACAGGCGACCCGTCGTGACGTTACCGACGGGCACCGAGATCGGCGCGCCGGTATCAGTCGCGGGCATGCCGCGGCTCATGCCGTCAGTGGTCGACATGGCGACGCAGCGCGCCGTCGAGTTGCCCAGCTGCTGCGCGACCTCGAGCACGAGGTCGATCTCCCGCTCCTTGTCCACGACCGAGATCGCGTTGTAAAGGTTCGGCATGTGGCCCTCGGGGAACTGCACGTCCACCACGGGACCGAACACCTGCAGGATCTGGCCTTGCACTTGCGTTGCGGTAGTCACTTCAGTCGTCCTCAGTTTGGATGCGTATAGCTTGTGTTCAGGGTTAGTGGTCAGCCTCAGCTGACAGCGCTCGCGCCGCCGACGATGTCGAGCAGCTCCTTGGTGATGCTCTCTTGGCGAGCGCGGTTGTAGATCTTCTTCAGGTCCTTCTGCATACGACCGGCAGCGTCGGTCGCGCCCTTCATCGCCATGCGACGAGATGCGTGCTCGCTGGTGAGCGCCTGCAGCATCGCGTCGAACACGACGGTCTCCAGGTAACGCGGCAGCAGCGAGTTGAACACCGTGGTGGCGTCCGGCTCGATAAGGAAGTCCAGCTCGACCTTCTGCTGCTCGGCATCATCGCCGACCGCGATGGTCTTGATCGGCAAGAAGGCCGCGTCCGTTGGCACGAACTTGACCATCGACTTGAAGCGAGTGGTGAACATCCGCAGCTCATCGACCTGCCCAGAGGTGAAGGCGTCGACCAGCTCTTGGGCGACGAGCTTCGCCGAGGTGAAGTCGGCCTTATCAAGCGGCGGCTCCACGAAGAAGCGCTCGACCTCGAAGCCGCGACGCTGAAGCCAAGCGTAGCCCTTGCGGCCGTAGACCCAGAACTTCACTTGCTTGCCCTCAGCCTTCAACTCGTCGGCTTTCTTGCGCAGCGCGGCCAGTAAGTTGCTGTTGTAGGAGCCGCAGAGGCCTCGGTCCGAGGTGATCACGAAGATGCCGACCGTCTTGACCTCGCGCGCCGTAAAGAGCGGGACGTCTTCATCGCCAGCGACCTTGGCGGCGATGCGGAAGATCATGTCGCGGATCTCAGCCGTGTAGGGCGCGAAGCCCAGCGCCTTGGACTGGACCTTGCGCAGCTTCATCGACGCGACCATCTCCATCGCGCCAGTGATCTGCGCGATGCTGGACACCGACTTGATGCGTCCGCGGAGTTCCTTGAGGTTGGCCATGGGTCAGTTGCTCAGAGGTTCGTGAAAGGAGCGTTGCTACGGGTTTCGGCGCAGTCAGGCCTAGGCGAGGAACTCGCCCTTGAACGTCGTGACCATCTCATCGCACTTCGCCTTGAGCTCATCGGTCCACTTCTTGTCGTCGCGGATCGAAGCGAGCACGTCCGCGTGGTTCGCGCGGCAGAAGGCGAGGTACTTCTTTTCAAAGTCCGCGACCTGGGCGACGGGGACTTCATCGAGGCCGCCAGACGTGCCGGCGTAGATGATGATGATCTGTTCTTCGACCGGCAGCGGCTCATACTCAGCCTGCTTAAGCACCTCAGTCATGCGCTGGCCGCGGGTGATCGCGTCCTGGGTCGCCTTGTCAAGGTCACTGCCAAACTGGGCAAAGGCCGCCAACTCGCGGAACTGTGCCAGCTGAATCCGCAGACCACCGGCGTTCTTCTTCATCGCCGGAATCTGCGCGGCACCACCAACTCGGGAAACCGAGATACCGGCGTTCACAGCCGGACGCTGGCCCGCGTTGAACAGCGAAGACTCGACGAAGATCTGGCCGTCGGTAATCGAGATCACGTTGGTCGGGATGTAAGCGGACACGTCGCCTTCTTGCGTCTCGACGACCGGCAAGGCCGTCATCGAGCCGCCACCCTTTGCGTCCGAAAGCTTGGCCGCGCGCTCGAGCAGGCGGGAGTGCAGGTTGAAGACGTCACCCGGGAAGGCCTCACGGCCCGGCGGACGGCGCAGCAACAGCATGACTTGACGGTAGGCCAGCGCCTGCTTGTAAAGGTCGTCGTAAGCGATCACGACGTGACGGCCTTCGTCACGGAGCCGCTCACCCATCGAGGCGCCAGCGTAGCAGCTCAAGAACTGCATCGAGGCCTCCGACGACGCCGGCGCCGACACGACGATCGTGTAGGGCATGGCGCCGTTCTCTTCGAGTTTTTGCACGACGCCCTTCACCGTCGACTGCTTTTGGCCGACGGCGACGTAGATGCAGATGACCTGATCCTTGTTGTTCGGGTCGCCGCCGCCGGTCTGCTTTTGGTTGATGAAGGTGTCCAGGATCAGCGCGGTCTTGCCCGTCTGGCGGTCACCGATGATCAATTCCCGCTGGCCGCGGCCAATCGGGATCATCGCGTCGATCGCCTTGATCCCCGTTTGCAGCGGCTCGGTCACCGGCTGGCGCTCCGGCACCGACGGCGAGCGGCCTTCAATCGAGCGGTAGTCAGAATCTTCAACCTTGATGTCACCCTTGCCGTCAACAGCGCGGCCGAGCGAATCGACCACGCGGCCGCACAGCTGCAGGCCGGTCGGCACTGAGATGATCCGGCCGGTCGTGCGCACGGTGTCGCCTTCCTTGACCTGGCTGTCAGCGCCGAGCAACACTGCGCCGACGTTGTCTTCTTCGAGGTTGAGCGCGACGCCGAAGATGCCGTTCCCGAAGTCGAGCATCTCGTTCATCATGCAGTCGTCGAGGCCGTGCACACGGGCCGTGCCGTCGCCGACCATAAGGACGGTGCCGACATTCGACTTCTGCATCTTGCCTTGGAAACCGTCAATCTCAGCCTTGAGGACGGTGGCGACTTCGGATGGTTTGAGGTCCATGATGACTTCGGAAGTAGCTGTTACGTTGTGCGGTCAGTAAGTAGCGGACGCCGGATCACCGGCGGTCGCGGATATCAAACAGAAGAGTGCTGCAACTTGGTCTGGAGCTGATCCAGCGCGGCGCGCAGCGAGCCGTCATAGAGCACGTTGCCGACCACTAGTCGCACGCCACCGATCAACTCGGGCTTATGCGCAGCAGTCAGGACGACCTTCTTTCCGCTGAGGCGGGAGGCCAGGTCCGTCAAGGCCTTCAGTTCATCGTCGCCGAGCGGGTGCGCCGACTGGGCGACCCCTTCCACCTCGCCGCGGTCGAGCATCAACAGCTCGCGGAACGCGACCGGCAGATCGGACAGCACCTCAAGCCGGCGGCGATGTTGCAGCACGCCGATGAGGTTGACGATCAAATCGTGGCGCCCCTGCGAGAGCTTGCCGAGCACCTGAACCCGCTCGTCCGCGGCCACGTCCGGGCTGCTAAGCAGCGCCGCCGCGCCAGGCGCGTGCAGCTCACTGTGCAGCGAGGCCAAGTCCGCGGCGACCGCGTCGACGGCCCCCTTATCCTTGGCCAGCGTGAACAGCGCCGAAGCGTAGCGTTTGGCGAGCAGGGTCATCAGGCTTGCTCCGCGCCGCTTACGAACTGCTCGACAAGCGGCTTGTTCTTCGCAGCGTCGACCTCTTGACCGAGCAGCTTGCCGGTCGCCGAAATCGTCAGATCAACCGCGATGGCGCGGATCTCTTGGACAGCTTGCCGCTTCTCCGCCGCGATCGTCTCGCGAGCCTTCTGCAGCTCAGCCTTCGCGCGCTCGTCGGCTTCACGCACGGCCTCAGCGGCCTGGCGCTCGGCGCGACCCATCGCGTCCTCGACCATACGCTTGGCGTTGGCTTGCGCCTCTGCCAGCTCGGCCTTGGCCTTGTCCATCTGGGCTTCAGCTTCTTGGCGGGCCACCTCGGCCGCCTTGATGGCGTCCTCGACCTTCGTGTCGCGCTCCTCGAGGGCCGAGGTGATCGGCCCATAGACGAACTTCCACATGAAGATGAGACCTACGCCAAACGCGAGGAACGTCCAGATCATCGCGCCCGGCGCGAAGTCCAGCAGCGAGCCGAGCGGCTTAGGGCCGTCTTCGGCTGCGAGATTGGTCAGAGTAATGGCGAGCGACATAAGGACCTCCGCATAGGGGTCTATGGGTCAAACGGTTGCTTACGCCGCCGGCGACGTGCCAGCGGCGCTCACGAACTACTTGTTCGCGAGCAGCAGGCCGATCACCGCGGCGAACAGCGCGACACCCTCGACAAACGCTGCGAGGATCAGGGCGTTGCCCTTGATGTCACCGGCGGCTTCGGGCTGGCGGGCGATGCCCTCACCGGCCGAGCCACCGATCTTGCCGATGCCCATGCCGGCGCCGACGGCCGCGAGGCCAGCGGCGAGGCCGGCGCCGATGCCGAGGCCGATGTTGGAAGCGGTCGCGGTGGCGATGTCCTGGAAGAAAGCGATCATTGGATTCTCCGTTACTGACGAAAGGGAAAGGTTGGAAGTGAAGCTGACAGAACGCTCAAAAGCGCCGCCTAGTGATCCTGATGGATCGACTGGTAGACGAAGTTGATGCTCAAGAACGTGAAGATGTAGGCCTGCAGCAGGGTGATGAAGGCCTCGATGATGTAGATGAATACGGCCATGCCAAAGCACGGCAGCGCGGTCAGGTAGCTGGTCGCGGCGCCCTCTTGGAGCCTCGCGAACAAGAAGATTAGGCCGATAGCTGAGGCGATGACGAGGTGCCCAGCGAGCATGTTCGCGAACAGACGAATCGTCAGCGCGAACGGCTTCACCAGCAGCGACACCACCTCGATCAGGAACATGATCGGGATCAACGGCAGCGGCAGACCGTGCGGCACGAGCCCCTTAAAGAAGCCGAGCAAGCCGTTCTTCTTGACGCCACAGCCCAGCATCATCAGCAGCGTGATGATGGCCAAGGCCCCGGTGACGTAGGGCGTGCCGGTCGCGGTGTAGATCGCGAGCGGGAAGTGGTGGCCAGCCGACGGAATCAGGCCGATCACGTTCATGAACACGATAAAGAAGAACATGAACATGAAGAACGGCGCGAACTTGCGCCCCTCCTCCTTGCCCATGACGGAGTAGACCATCTCGTCACGCACCCAGAGGCAGAAGCCCCGCATGACACGCGTGAACCAGCCCACTTGGCCCTTCTTGAACGATGTGACCACGGGCAAGAAGACCAGCAGCATCAACCCCAAGCATGTCCACTGCCATGGTTGCACGTTGAAGATCGTGAATAAGCCGTCGATCTTGGCCTTGCCATCCTCACCGGTCTCATAGAGAGCGATTGGATACGTCACGCTGTGGTCGAACTGCCACTTGAAGATATCTGACGCGTTCATGTCCATCGTCAAAGATGGGCCATGATGGTCATGAGATTCGTCGTGTCCCTGCGCATCGGCAGAGTGAGCCGCGCCCTGCTCGCCCGCACCACCATGTCCACCTTCCTGCGCCGGCAGCGCGACGGCAGCCACGAGGCACAACCAGACCGTGATCAGGATTCGCTTAGCGAGCATGTTCGTAGGATGACTAGAGGATGGTCAGGTGGTCGTACAGCGCTGACTGAGCGCACGCGAGATCGTTAGGGCCGTGCTGATCTGACACAGCAAGCTTCCGCCTACGAACGTCACCGCAAAGGTCGCGATGTCCGAGAATTTCGCAGGATCTGCGCCGAGTGGAAATTGCTTGAGCACCAGGAACCCCAACACAAGCAGCGTCATCTTGACGGCCATGCCCGCAGCCAGCAGCCCCGTCAGGCGCGCGGAGACGGCGTGGCTGGTTGCGCCCGGCATTTGGGTCGAAGCAAACCGACCGTGCAGCCAAATGGTGAGCAACATGGCTGCGACCGCGACGCAAAGACCAGCGACGAAGTACGGGGCGACAGCTCCCTCAACAAGGTTTTCGCCGCCGAACAACAGCAAGCCCATACCAGCCCCGGCGACGAGCAACATGACGGCGCTCTGCAGCACCGCCCGCACCATCACCTTCGACTCGATCACCCCGGGGACCGCCGTCGCCGATGCCATAGCCTGCTGAGGCAGGCCTTGCTCAGGTCGCGGTGTCGGGATCGATGCCATTTCGTTCGTTGGACTCCGGCTCAGCCGGTGTTCTTACTGCGCTTTGGTCGCTCGCCTTCCGTCGCTGGCTCTCCGAACGGCCACATCTCAGGTGCGACCGTGCGAATCAGATGCAGCATGCCGCCGAGGATGCCCAGCAAGACCAACAGCAATAGGAACCAAGGCTTGGTCCCAAACTGCCGGTCAAGCCAGAGGCCGCCGTAAGCAAACACACCCACCGAAACCGCCAGAGTCATGCCGGCTCCGACCGCCCTATGGCTCGTCGGTGACCGACCGTCCCCCGGAGGAGCGCCCTCGTTTTCGCCGTTGCTCGTCATTGCGTCTGCGACAGATCCGCCTGGAGAGAACGAGGTCGTTTTCGGTTGCTCGCCATCGTCGCGCCAGCGACCCCAACAAGCGGCAAGCAGGTTAGCCACGCACCAACAGCAAAGCAAAGGCCAGCATCGCCATTTTCTCAGCGCGGAATGCCCAAGGAGCAGCCACTAATGCCGCTCCCCGCCGGACGCACCGAGGGAGCGCACCGGAAATCCTCTAACTATGCAGACACTTTCGCCCCTCGCTCTGATCTTCATCGCCGCCACCGCCGCTCCGTGCCAGCATTTCGTATCACCGCCAGAACGCCACGCACTCGAGGGCAACAGCTACACCCACTACCCGCTAGGCCGGGCTAACGCGCGGGTGCAGACCCTGCACGACGACGTCCCTGGCGGCCTCGTGTTCGGCGCGCACGCCTATCGGCGGGACGCGATCGGCGTGCGAGGGCTGGTGTCCGGCCTCTCGAGCGAACTCCGCGTGACGCTGTCCATGGCGCCACACCCAGCCGCCAGCGCCTCTGCCAGCTTCGCGGCCAACGTAGGCCCGAACCCGGTCGTCGTGCTGCCGCGCCAGCTCGTAGCGATCCCCGCGACAGACCGCCCAGGGCTGGATCCGGCGGCACAGTTCGAACTCGTGATCCCATACGTGCGACCGTTTCCCGTCCCCCTAGCTGGAGGCACGCTCTGCGTCGACGTCGAGGTCTTCGGCAACCTCACCCCCATCGGCAGAGACCAAGACGTCAGCCTCTACCTTGACTCGCACCAGCTGTTCGCGGACGGCCGCGCCAAACAACGCGGCTTCCGAACGCTCTCTGGCTGCCCAGCCCCTGGCAGCCAACGCGACTGCTACGCCAACTTGGACTGCTGGCGCATGCCCTCCGGAAGCACAGAGTTCGACATCTCCATCCGAAACGGCGTCGCCGACCGCGGCGGCGGGACGGCCCGCGCCTTCTTGACGATGGGCAACAACCTGAGCCCGACTCAGTGGCCGCTGCGTGTTGATTGCACGTTCTTCAGCTCGTCAGAGCTCTGGTTCTCGCTGCCAGGCGTGATGACCATCAATGGCACGTATGACGGAACGCTTAGCGGGCTGCCCCCGCTGCCTCCTGGCCTGCGAGTATGGTGCCAGGCAGGATCCATCGACCTCCAGACGGTCGGGATGTCGCTCAGTGAAGCCGTCACGCTGGTCACCCCGCCGCTAGGACAGCTCCCGAGGCCGGGCATGCGGATCGCGAGCGGCGACGACGTCACCAGCGCGACCGGCGCCGTCAGCGCATCGGTGCCCGTAATGGCGTTTTACTAGGCCGGCGACGCTAGTTATCCAGCTTCTGGCAAGGCTCAATCGGCGAGTTCGGGCCGAAGGTCTCGATCGGCTGATTGAGGTCAAAATCGCCGAGGCCGTAGCGGCTCTGCAGGTCCTGGTAGCTGTACTGCCGCACGTTACCACCGTTGAAGAGCACGTTCACCGTGCCGTCGTTGAACACCCACATGCCCTCATTGTCCGTCGCCATCCATGCGTCGTCGGCGGTCTGGGTCGCCGACCGGAGCATGTCACGCGCGCGGCCAACATAATGCGTATCCGTCGACCTCGTGTCATCGATCGTCGGCCACGGATCTTCACCGCGCTCCATCATCTCGCGTGCAGTGCGATAATCAGGGTCGTTGTCGCGCGAACCGGGCGAGAAGTAGAAGTCGAGGTTCTCCTCGGTGTGATCGAAGATCTTCGACGTCCAAGTGGAGAGCACGAACTTGTAGCCGCCTTTGTTGGGCAACGCCTTCTTGTGCCGCTGCTGATACGTGGTGAACCACGTGTAGTGCGTCCGCATCTGCTGACTATCAGCGAAGGCGTTCGCCGTGTTGCGCGACTCAAGCACGCGTGGCAGCAGCACCGCAGCCAGCACCCCGATGATGCTGATGACGATGAGCAGTTCGATCAGGGTAAAGCCGGACTGGTTACGGCGCATAAAGACAGTCTCGCGGATCAGAGGTCAGAGGGGACCCCTCCGAGTCTAGTCTCGGCCGACCATATTGGAAACGACCGACGACGAATCGTCTGCCCGAGCGAACACCTAATTACCGCCGCCAGCGCCGCTAGCCGCACCGGACGCCCGCTCAGGGACGGCCTCGGCCGAACCAGGCTTGGCGCTAGACGTGGCATCGGCCTGCTCGACCGAGGGTTCGACCGCCGTCTCACCACCGGGGGCCGCGAGCGCGCTTAAGCCGTGCGCTTGCTGATAACTCTGCGCGAACTCCTGGTCGCCCGAGTAGCCACCCCACCACTGGCGCCAACGCAGCACCGCGAGCTGCAGCTTTTGCGGATCCTTTCCGAGGTGGTCGTATCCGAAGTCATGACCGGTCGCCGTCTTGAGCGCCTCATGGCACATGTAGCGGACCTCTTTGCGGTCGCTGTCCAGGCCCTTGATGAGATTCGGCGCCTGATCGATATCCCCCATCAACACCAAGGACCGCGAGGCCTCCATCCGGACGCTGGTCTCCGGGTCCCTGATCAGTTGGCGCAGCTCTGGCGCCGTACGGCGGTCGCGCATCCTACCGAGCACCCAACAACACGACGAGCGCACCTTGGCGTTGTCATTCTTAAGGCCCGCAAGCAGGGCAGGAATGGCCTGCTCCCCGGTCTGGACGAGCCAGAGCAAGTTCTGCAACAGTTCCTCCCGGTGCTGGAGCGGGATTTGCTCCACGCGCTGACTGATCTCGGTGCTCATCAGATCATTGGGTTGCTGATACGGGCTGACCGGCGTGGTGGTCGAGCACGCAGCGAGAGCGAACAACGCGATAGCAGCAGTGGCCGCGGTCCTCATGAGTATCCTCGTCAATCTAGTCCAAGTTTGGGGCAGCCTGCCCACAATGCCGGCTTCATCGACCGCTGCCAACGGCGACTTGAGCGCGAGGCGCCGAAACGTCTCAGCATCGAATACGGCGCTGTCGAAGCTTGCGAGAGTGGCACCGGTCTGCTTACGTCTTGGCTGCAAACCGGGCCGCGCGCCCACGAATCACCGGACATCAGATGAACAAGGCTGACCTGATCACGGAAGTCCAAAAGCACCTCGGCATAGAGTGCTCAAAAGCGCACGCTGAGCGCGCCGTTAACGCGGTGCTAAGCTCGATCGAGCGCGGCCTACAAATCGACGGCGAGGTGCAGGTCGTCGGCTTCGGGACGTTTCAGGTCAAAGAACGGGCGTCCCGCATGGGCCACAATCCGCAGACGAAAGAGCCGATACGCATCCCAGCCAGCCGCACCGTAGGATTCCGCGTCGGCACCGGCCTCCGGAGCGCCGTGGCAGCGCCGCGCGCCCCCGAGGCAGACCAAGGAGATTGACCGGGGCGCCAAGCTAGGCCGAACCGTCAATCCAGCCGCCCCCGAGCACCTGCGTACCGCGATAGAACACCGCGGCCTGCCCAGGGGTGACCGCGTCTACTGGCGACGCGAACTCGACCCGAGCGCTATCGCCGCTGGCCAGGATCCTCCCTGCCACAGCCGTGTGCCTCGCTCGGACCTTTACCTGGCACTCCACAGCCTCTCCCCCTCGCGGCGCATCGACGAGCCAATGCACCCCGCTGACGAACATCGTCAAGCGCTGCAACCCGTCGCGCGGCACCAAGGTCACGTCACCAGCTACGGGGTCGATCGCCGCGACGTAGTGAGGCGTGCCTAACGCCGGCAGCCCCTTTCGTTGCCCTACGGTGAACCCGTCGACGCCGTCGTGCTCGCCGAGCGCTTTGCCTTGGATATCAACGAAGCGACCAGAGCGGCCCGAGCCGCCGCGCGCGCGCACGACGTCGCGGTAATCACCGCTCGTCACGAAGCAGATCTCCATCGACTCAGGCTTCTGCGCCGTCACCAAGCCGTGCTCTTCGGCGACCGCTCGGACCTCGTCTTTCGTCATCCCACCGAGCGGGAAGAGGGTCCGGTCGAGGGCTGCGCGATCGATCCCGAACAAGTAGTAGGTCTGGTCCTTGTTGCCGTCGACCGCCGCGTGCAACTCGCCGCCGCGGACCTGCGCGTAGTGGCCCGTCGCGACAGCCTCCGCCCCGACATCCTCCGCGATCTCGAAAAGATGCCCGAACTTTAGGTGCTGGTTGCACAACACGCAGGGGTTTGGGGTCCTCCCGGCGCGATATTCCGCCGCGAAGTGATCCATCAACTTGGCGAACTCCTGCTCGTAATCCACCGCATAGAACGGAATGCCCAGACGATCAGCCACCACAGATGCGTCGCGCGCATCGCTCGCCGAGCAACACGACTTCTCGTCCGCAGACTTGCCCGACACACCGTTACGCATGAAGACTCCGACGACGTCGTGGCCCTGCTGCTGCAACATCAGGGCTACGACGCTGCTGTCGACCCCGCCGGACATGGCTGTAAGGACTCGCATAGTGACTTGCCGGGGCGCGCGAGACCTCGGCAGACCAACAGGATGGAGATCTTTGGCTGCAACGCAAGCCGCCGCCTCCGTATACTGTCGCGCCGAATCGTCGACCGCGCCGGCAATCGCCGGCGCTTGGCCACTCCAACGTGCTCTCAAGCTAACCGGTCGACTACCACGCCACCATCAAGATGTCGCAGACGACCTACTACGTCCCCGTCCCATTCGCTCACCTCCAGGACCCGAGCACCAACTCCGATGCGCCAGCCAGCGGCTCCGCACCCCAAGCCCCCGGCGCATCCACCACAGAAGCCGACGGGTCTGGGGCCGCCGCCAACAGCAACGCGCCGGGGGCATGCACCAACGACCCTGTGGTCATGATGATGCCCTTGTTCTTAGTGGTCATGTATTTCTTCATGATCCGCCCGGAGCAGAAGCGGAAGAAAGAGCAGCAAACCTTGCTCGCGTCCATCAAACAGGGGGACAACGTCGTCACGATCAGCGGCATGCACGGCGAGGTCAGCTCGCTGACCGACAAGACGGTCACCCTCCGCGTCGACACGATCCACATGACGTTCGACCGGAGCGCCGTCGCGCGCATCGAGCGTGAACCGTCGACAGACGGCGTCGCCGCGCCCAACTGACCGGAGCGGCCGCTGCGGCGAGTCTATCGCTTGCCGAGCGCTATCCCACGCTGGCTACCGCGTCGTCGCGCGCAACCTGCGGACGCGATACGGCGAAATCGACGCCCTCTGTCGGCGGGGTCGCTGTTGGATCGCAGTCGAGGTCAAATCGAGCGCGAGCAATCCAGCGCCAGAGCGCTGCATAAGGCCCGGGCAAATAAACCGGGTTGAGCGGGCGCTGAGGTCTCTCGCGCCGTCCTTGCGACCGCGAGCCCGCGAGCTACGCGTGGATGTCGTCGCCGTCACATGGACCAGTCAGGCGCAGGGCGAGCCTCCGCGCGCCGAGCTCCGGCACTTCGTCGGATTTCGTCGCGCATCCGCCAAGGCCGATGCCATAGGGTTCTCCCGCAATACTCCAGCCAGTAAGCCGCTGTGGTCGAACTACCTAGACACGGCTCGCTCCTCCCCCCTACCCATGGTCAACCTAGCTGAACAGATGATCCCGCGGCGCAAGCTCCTCTTGCTGCTCAGCGAGAATGCTCTGTTCATGCTGGTGATCTTGATCGGGACCACCGCGCCGCCGCTCAGCAGCCGCAGCTGCTGGCTGTTCGAGCCGTCGCATGAACTGCTCCGCGGCCTCGCCACGAGCTTCGCGATCGCGATCTTCTGCCAGACAGCCCTCAACTATAACGACCTCTACGACTGGAAGGTCTCGCAGAACCGCGCCGACCTCGCCAACCGACTCGTCCACAGCTACGGCTACGCGCTGGTGATCCTCGGCGTGGTCGCGCTCGTCGCCGGCCAACTGTTCTTCCTCCCTGGCCTCAACGACATCAACCAAGAGACCTGGAAGCTGATCTTGCTGGTCGGGGTCGGCTTCGGCTTGGTCTTCGTGCTGCGGCACTTGTTCCACTGGCTCTTCTACAAGTGGCGCTTTGGCGAACGCGTCATCGTGATCGGGTCGTCGCCCGAGGCGCTCCACCTCTCACGCATGCTGCAAAACAATCCGCTCGCCGGCTTCGAAGTCTGCGGCCGGATCGAGGAGTCGGGGCAACCCTCGCTCGCCACGGATAACGATGACGCACCCGTCCTCGGCGAGCTCGACGGTCTGCACCAGACTTGTCGCGCCGAAGGGATCAGCCGCGTGGTCGTCTCCTTGAAGGAACGCCGCGGCCAATTCCCGGTCGAGACGCTGCTAAAGTGCCGGATGGACGGCGTGATCATCGAAGAACGCGAGGCGATGTATGAGCGCCTGACCGGCAAGCTGGCGGTTGAGTCCATGCGGCCGAGCTACCTCATCTATGGGCGCGGATTTGCCAAGGACCCCGTGACGCTCGCGCTAAAGCGCGCACTTGACGTCATCGCGTCGCTGACCGGCTTGATCCTGTCTCTTCCGATCATCCTGATCACCATCACGCTCATCAAGCTGACAAGCCGCGGGCCGATCTTGTTCGTGCAAGAACGCGTCGGGGAAGACGGCGAGACCTTTAGACTGATCAAGTTCCGGACTATGTGCCCCAACGCCGAGGCCGAATCAGGCCCAGTCTGGGCGCAAGAAAACGACGCGCGCGTCACCCCAATCGGGAAGTTTCTCCGAACAACCCGCATCGATGAGATCCCTCAGTTCCTCAACATCCTCGCCGGCAAGATGTCATTCGTGGGTCCGCGGCCTGAGCGACCACACTTCGTCGAGCAGCTCGAAGCGAAAATACCGTTCTACCCGCTGCGACACACCGTCAAGCCAGGGCTCACCGGCTGGGCGCAAGTCCGGCACCCCTACGGAGCTTCGACCGAGGACGCGCAAGAAAAGCTGCGCTATGAGCTCTACTACATCAAAAACATGAGCCTGCTCTTCGATCTGAGCATCATGCTGCGCACCATCGCCGTCATCCTACGCGGCACCGGCGCGCGCTAGCCCCTTCAGATCACGGTCACCCCCGAGGCAACCCCCCCCCCCCGAACCCCCCCCCCCACCAAAAGACCCAAACCCCTGTCCCCCGCGCTCCCGGCGCGGGGGGCCTGGCGAAG
>Ga0163179_10000644_pt1 | contig 24819 bp, 24 predicted proteins | sample AtlANTMetagenome_FD_109643 | JGI IMG/M metagenome (GOLD analysis project Ga0163179, IMG submission 109643) | Marine eukaryotic phytoplankton communities from the Atlantic Ocean - Atlantic ANT 2 Metagenome | ecosystem: Environmental > Aquatic > Marine > Oceanic | place: North Atlantic Ocean...
AAAGACTTTTTGTTCCTCTCGGTAGGCAATCAATGCATCGAAATCGACCCGATAGGCTCCGAGAGCCGCTGCAAGTCGAAGCATGTCGGGCAAGGTGGTGTAGTTGAGATTGGTGAGCACAAAATGCAGCGCGATCTTCGGGTGGGTCAGCGACTTGCTTCTTTTGAGGACATTGAGTGCACAAATATTGGAGATGGTTTTCTTGAAGGCGCCTTGTACGCCGCGCAGTTTGTCGTGAATCTCGGGAGTGGGCCCGTCCACCGAGAAATGAATTTCATCCCACTTTTTTTCCACCAGCATCGCGCGCAACGGTGCATCCAGCAGCGTTCCATTGGTGGTGAGGATGCCTTCCATGCCGAGATCTTTCACCCGTTCCAAGATGGCTGGAGTCTTGTCGCGCGCCAATAGTGGTTCACCGCCACCGAGGATAAAAGCACGCTTGACGCCCATCTGTTCTGCTTCGTCGAGCAAGGTCAAATGTTGCTCTAAAGACAACTCGTTGACTGGTTTTTGGTGTCGCTCTGTGGTGTCGCAGAAGCCGCAGTCAAGGTTGCACTTGAGCGTGGGGTAGACCTCGAGGGTCATGGGGCCCTGGGGTCCATGGTTTTCCCATTTTCGAATTCTCGCAGCAATTTGTTCAGGGCTTGGCATTGATCAAAAGGTAGCATGCTCGAGTAGAGGCTATGCTGGGATTGTGACTGGTTCTGTACATCCCCCCCAACTCTCGGGTTCCTATTTGGTGCTCGAGACGACCAATAAATGCTCTTTGGCATGTGTGCATTGCTCTGTTTCCGAGCTCGGACACCCGCATCATCGCACGAATGGGTTCTTGGATCCGGCCTTGATTCAGGGACTCTTTGATGACCTTGAGCGTGTTGGTGCGTATTTCGACACACTGATTTTATTTTGGTTGGGGGAGCCTTTGATTCATCCGCAATTTGCGGAGATTTACCAGGGTGCGATCCGGGCCAACAAAAAGGCCAAGGTCTTCGGCAAGGTGGAGCTGCACACCAATGCGACCCATCTCACGGAATCTGCCAGTAAGATTGCGCTCAATGATGCCAATGTACGACAGGTTTGGCACTTTAGTTTGGATGCCGCGCGTCGGGAGACCTACCTGAAGATCAAAGGGATGGACCGATTCGATTTGGTCGAGCAGAACATTGCGCGTTTTGTGGAAGAGAAGGCAGCAACGGGTGCAAAATGGCCCCGCCTTGTTTTTCAATACATCCTGTCGTCTGCAAACGCTGCGGAGGCGCCTGCGTTTCGGCGCCGATGGGAGCGTGTGTGTGAACGCCAAGGTTTAGCGGTGCGCTCGGTGGCACAGCATGTGCCCGAAGGTGACGACTGCATTGTCTTCTTCCGGCAATTGGATTGTCCAACGGTGGAGATGCAGGCGTATCAAAACCAGGTGTTTCGTGAAACGATCTCGAAGATGGGGTTGTCCTTATCGGTGGAGGAGCGTGCACCAACCTCGATGGACGAGCAGAATCTTCGGGCATGTTCCGGATTTTGGAAGTCGCCGGTCATAGGTTGGAATGGAGATGTGACGGTGTGCACGCGCGACAATCGACACCAAAATGCGATTGGTAACCTCAAGGAGGCGTCATTCTCAGAAATCTGGTGGTCCGCGCAGCAGCGGGACCGTCGTCAACGGGTAGCTTGCGGTGATTATTCGGGACTCGCTCTATGCCAAACCTGCTTTATTCCAAAGAGTTCCAATTACACCGACATCAGTATGGAAGAGATTGAGGATTACGCTGCGTGGGAGGCTGCATGCAAGTAGCCGGAATCGATCGCGCATTGGACAAAATTCGGTTGAGGCGTGCCCCGCGTCGTCCTACACAAATTCATTTGTCGGTTACTGACAACTGCTTTTTGCCGTGTCTGCATTGCGATATCTGGAAGAATAAGGCGACAGATTTACCCACGGATGTTTGGATGAACACCCTGGATCGCATGGCTGAATGGGTGGGGCCGGCGAGCGTGAACTTTGTTGGTGGTGAGCCTTTTTTGCGGAAGGATCTCGAATCATTGATGTCGCATGCTGTGTCGCTCGGAAATACGGTGAGCTTCAATACCAATGCCTGGCTGTTGACGCGAAAGCGTGTACAAGCTGTCGCGGATGCGGGCGTGGATATCGCCTATCTTTCGATGGATGGGTTTTCGAAGAAGACAGTGGACTGGTCGAGGGGCCGAGCGGGCTCCTGGCAGAAATGCATGGATGCAATGGACTTCTTGGATGAAGTGCGGGGTCCACGGGTCGTGATTGCCTGCATTTTGAATTCCCACAGTGCGCCAGAAATCCCCCAGTTACTTGAGTTTGTGAAAAACCGTGGCTACCAGCTGGTGGTTCATCCGCTGTACCAGAACTTTGGTGAGGTGGAGTATGACAAGTACTGGTACAAGGATTCACCGTTGTGGCCAAAGGACTTAGGGCCGATTCGAGATGCTATCGAGTTGTTGGTGGCTGAACGAAAAGCAGGAGGGCCTGTTTGTAATGCAGTGGGTCAATTGCGGGCTATGGAAGGCTATTTTTCAGCACCAGATGTCTTCAATGGCCTGTCCTGTAAAGCGGGTCATTCCGACATTTCTTTTGACCCCCAAGGGAATGTTCGACTCTGTTATTTCCTTGATCCTGTGGCTACGGTGTTTGACTTGTCTCCACTTGCAGCCATTTGGGACTCCCCGAAGACGCTTCGTAGGAGGTGGCAGGTGAGCCGCTGTGAGCGCTCGTGCAACCTGCTAAACTGCAACTTCGATAGGACGGACCTGGATTAAATGACGCCGAATCAAAGGCATCAACGCCGCTTTGTACTCTACTTGCTCCTCATTTCGACGGCCATTTTTGTGCTGACTATTGGGGAGCACATGCGTGAAAAACGCGAGAAAGAGCGCGAGCGTGCCGCCAAGTTGGCTGACCAACCCAAGGATTACAAGAATCAAGATCCGAAGACCTACGAAAAAGGTGGTCGAACTGCCATCCCTCGTACACTTGCCCAGCAGGTCGAAAAGACCCCCAACCCCGAGGAAGCTTCTCCCGATAAACCCGACGAGTCGGTGACGGACACTTCACTTCAAGCGGGTTTGCCCGAGCCAACAGAAGTCCTGGAAGGAGATGCACTTCGGCAGGCGATCGCACAGACCATGCGCGATGATGTCACCGAGGACATTCTGTTTTGTTTGGAGGTCTGGTGGATGAAGGATCCGGGTATCCAAGGGGTTGTGGAATTGGAATATGTCATCGACGAGCAGGGGCTTAGAGAAGCTTTTGTGGTGGATCATACCGACGTCCCATTCGGTCAACTGACCTGTTTTGCGACAGCCCTTTACCGTACAGCGTGGCCGGCTTCCGTAGAGGGAGAAGTCGTGATCTCACAACCGATCATTTTTTCACCGGACGAGACCCAGGAGGGAAGCGAACCGCCACAGCCTTCGGTGGTCGATGGGCAAGGTGAGGAATTGTCATCGGGCGAGGAGGAAGACCTCGACGCGCCCGGGGAAGGGGATTCCGCCGATTAAGGTAGGACGATTTCCGGGTTTTTCGGGTGTGCTCGATACAAGAGTACGATGCGTCCGATCACCTGTACGAGATGCGCACTACAGGATTCTGCGAGTATCTGTCCTGCTTCTTTGGTGTTCTCCAAGCAGTCCGGGCTTATCCTGACCTTGATGAGTTCATGAGCGGTGAGTTCGTGTCGGACCTTGGTCTTCAGCGCATCAGTGGCTCCTCTCTGTCCCATTTGAACAACGGGTTTGAGATGGTGGCCGAGGGCACGTAGGTGTCGGTTTTGTTTTCCGGTCAGGCTGGACATTCTCGCTCCATGGGTGCGTAAAGCCGGTACACCACTTATCCCGAAGTGAAGAAGGAGGCTGTTTCTCATTGATGGAAGGTTTGAATCAAGAGATGTTGGATGCGCTCCCTGTCGATCTTCATGAGATGGCCGCTTCGATCTATCCGCGCAGAATTCAGCGATGTCTAACGCTGTTGGATCGGCGCGTGGATGGTGTGGTTGTAGCGGCTGAGTCGATTTACCGGCGACACAATGTCTCAGCGATTTTGCGTTCTGCGGAGGCGTTTGGAGTGCATGAAGCACACTTGATATGCAATGCGTTTACGCCGGTCGCTGGCGCTTCAAAGGGTGCTGAGCGTTGGTTGGATATGTCTTTTTTTGAACGGACTGAAGAGTGGGCAGAGCAGATGCGTAAGCGAAAGCATCGCATTTTTGTCGCCGATATTTCCGAGGAGGCTCACACTCCGGACACGCTTCCGGTGGACCAACCTTTTGCGGTGTTGTTCGGGGGTGAATTGGCGGGGGTGAGTGATGTGGCCCATTCACTGGCGGATGGCGTGGTGAGTGTACCGATGGTCGGGGTCACTCAGTCCCTTAATGTGTCTGTTGCGGCGGCTGTGGTGTTGAGTCGGTTGGTGGAACGTAGGCGTGCAGTGCCCGGTGTGGTGGGCATTCAGGGTGAAAAACGGAATGCGTATCTCCGCGATTTTGTTCAGAGAGAATTCGCGCGGCGTAGGTCGAGATAGCGCTTGTATTTCACAGGGCGCTTAGGCCTCGAGTTGGGACTCGCCCGCAGAAGGAAGCTCGAGATGGCGCTGCGCGAGCATGTGCCGTGGGTCGTCGGACTCGATGCCGGAAAGCAGGGCAGCCGTAGCCTGTGTAACGGTTTCATCTCCTCGATTTCTCAGGACAAGGACATCGAGGTACTCGTCGATCCAGTGATGCTCTTCGCGGTGGTTTTTGACTTGGCTTAGGAGTTGTTCCGCACGTTTGGGATCAAGTCGGTCTTCTAAGTAGAGTTGGGTGAGAATTCGTCCGGATTCAACATCGAATGGTTGTGCGCCGCAGGTTCCGGTCGTGCAGTTGCTTTTGAGCCCAGATTCCAGCACCTGCATGGCTTCCATCCGTTTTCCAGCGCGTATTCTGCACCGGGCCATTAGCTTGTAGAGTCCCATGTCTTTGGGATGGTCACGAACGAGGGAGCGCGCTGTTTCGTCTGCGCGATCAATTTGGCCATCTACCTCGAGTAAATGGGCTAGGGTGCCGCGGAGTTGGGGATGCTTTTTCTCTTTCTTGAGCGCCTTCTCGAGGTGGGTGATCCCCTCGGAGACGCGCCCTTGTTGTGCGAGGAGTTGGGCGAGTAGAGCGGCGGTGTGTTGTTGTCCGATTTGTTGGTGACCGGTTTCTTCACCGAACATGGCCAAGTCTGATGCGGCTTTAGCGATATTGCCGTCATTCAATGCTGCGCGTGCCCGTTCATGGCGAACAGCCGGTTCTTTTTCGACCCATGAAGACAGTGCTTCAATGGCTTTTTTGGGTTCTCCAGCATCGATTAGAGCGACGGCGGAGAGAAAGTCTGCGCCCAAGTCCAAGAGGCGCTCTCGGAGTTCCTCGGGATAGGATTCCATTGCCATGGCTACAGCGAGCCGCGGATCGTCTGGCGGAAGATTCCAGATGGAGTCTTCTGGAAGACCATTGGCCCGGGGTGTGTGTGCTTCTCCGATGTCGTCGTCTGATTCAGCCGGAGGTGCGATACCTGCTCCACCCCCGCCCATGCCAAAGGGATCACCACCGGAAGCGGCGGCTTTTCGTTTCTTTGGTGGGTTCGCGGTTCTCTTTTCTCGAATCAGTCGTCGTACCTCTCGGATGTCGGCTTCATCCTCGATTCCAAAGTTGATGGCCAATTCAAGATGTTCTTCTGCGCGTTCAAACTCCAAGGCGTTGGCAAGTGCTTCCGCTTCTCGAAGATTCATGTCGGCGAGACCGTGGAGTGCTTTCTCGTAGATCGCTTTAGCGGTTGGTTCTTCCATGCCTTCCACGAGGTTTCGAGCACGTGCGTATTCCCCAGCATCCAGCAGTCCAGTTGCTTTCCGGATTTGGTCTTCAGGATTCGTCTTAAAGAAAGAAAACAAGCCCATTATTCTTCTCCGAGGCCGGCGGCATATTTGGAAAACTCTGTATTGAAACTCAGCGTTTTCGGGTCACAACGCTCTACGTACAAGATCCCATCCAAATGATCGCATTCATGTTGTGCGACGATGGCATTCCAGTCTTTCATGATCCGATCGTGTTGAGTTCCTGTCTGGTCGTAGTATTGAATGCGAATTTCTGCGTGGCGCTCCACCATTGCCCGCATGCCCTCTACGGATAAACAACCCTCCCAGGAGGAAATTTTTTCGTCTGACAGGGGGGTGATCACAGGGTTGATCAGTACGGTTACACCATCCTCAAATGTACAAATTACCAAGCGTACGGAGCAGTGTACTTGGGGTGCCGCAATGCCCGCACCATCTGCGTCAAGCATGGTTTCGTACATTTCCCCAATGAGGTGCTGCACCGCTGCGTCGGTAATCGCATTGGGGTCGATGGGATCAGCCACCTGTCGAAGGATGGGGTGTCCCATTTGAGCGATCTTTAGAATGGCCATGTGCTTCGTTAACCCACCCTTCTAAGAAAGGCGTCAGGCTTGCTGGAGCTTTTTTTGGGGTTACATGCAGCGCACCACTTCAATTACAATGTATTTTACCTATTGCATGTAGGTAGATCACAGGAGCGTACCTTGGCTGATCCGACTGAGACTTGGGAAGACAACATCGGTGGTGCTGTCACTATCGATGGGAAGACTGTTTCTTTTTACGTAGATACGGAGTGCATTCTCTGCTCGGTTTGCTCGGATGCAGCTCCCAACAATTTCCGTATGAGTGATGATGAAGATCATGACATCTGCTACAAGCAGCCCGATGATGAAGAGGAGCTTGAGCAGTGCTACGAGGCCATGGAAAACTGTCCGGTAGAAGCCATCGGTGATGATGGCGCCGAGGCCGCCTAAGCTGACGGCTTCAGTGTGCGATGGAAGGCCAGTAGCTTTCCCACATGAAGTCAGGTGAGTTGTCGAGCGTATGGCAGGCCACGCAGGCTGCGCCGCTTTTCGGTAATTTCCCATAGCCGTTGAGAGGTTGTTGGATGTGACCTGACGCTGGGCCATGACAAGATTCACAGCCGACGTTGGCGGTGTCGTTGTTCAGGCTGCTGCCTGGGTGTAGAAACCCAGTGGTGTGGCAGCGCAAACAGCTCGGGTCGTGGGCTCTCTTTGCTTTCGTCAAGGTGTCAATGGCGTGAGCGTGGGCGGAACGCTTCCAAGTCGTTTGTGCCTCGGCGTGGCAGCTTCCACAAATCGTATTTCCCACATAGGTGTCTCGACTGCGCTCTACCCCGGTGAACGGGGGGAGGGGTGCTTGGTCGGGGCGAAGGGCGGGGCCTCCTCGGGAGCCATCGGCAATCAGTGATTGTGCTTCTTGGGCGTAGACATAATGGCGTTGAGTTGTAGCCACGTTGGCCGTCGCCACGGATTGGTCATTGTCCGTTGTCGTGGGTTTAATGCATGCCAGCAGCAGCCAAATCACTCGTCGAGTCCAAAAAGTTTAGATTGGATGGCGTTGATCTCCGAGCGGGCATTGTTCATGAGTTCGTTGAGAGAAGGATGGTCTGGAATTTCGGAGTCTAGATCGATTTTCCGGTCAACGACCAAGCGGGCTGTTTGCTTTTTCTCACCGACTTGTAGTCGGAGTTCCCCGAGTCGCATCGTTTGGTAGTGGCTCTTTACCCAGATGCTGTCTCCAATTTGAATAGGTGGTGTTTCAATCCGGTTTTGTCGGGTGTCGATGATGACATCAAGTTCGGGTACTTCCGCTACGATTCGCTTGATTTCATCGGGGGTATCGTAGGTCAGCAGCACCAAAATATCCGCGCTTTTCTTGAGCTCGTTGAGGACGTTGACGGCCGATTTTACGGGGTCTTCAATACGAAAAGCTGGGTTGGGGGAGAAACTTTGGTCCACTTTCGTGATGCCGGTCACGCCGATCACGAGGTCGTTTTTTTCGATCCGCAGCGAAGGGGCAATCGCGGGTTGGTCGGCCGTAGTGGGTTTAACATTGGCGGAAACGGCCCATTTCGGCGGCGTTTTTCCGTTGAGGCCGGGGAGATCCAAATACGCGACATTGACGGCGTCAAAAGAGGCGGATTCGAGCCCATCAATGAGGTGCTTGTTCATCACAGGTACATCTGCCCGAATTTCGCCATCCGTTCCCATTGCGTCGGAAAGCCACCAACCGCCGTGCACGAGTAAAGAGGCGGTGTTGGGGTGGCGCTCTGTATGTCCTTTGATTTGGCTGACCAAGCGTGGCAGTGAACCGCGTGGTCGCTTGGGGCATCCGCACGTCTCCATGTTGCCCTGGTGTTCACCGGCATAAAAGATAGCAAGGTCAGCGTTTTGGGCAGATTGACGATCGGCCACACTGCCGCTTGTGATCACTTCATGCGTCAGGCCATGACGTTGAATACTTGGGCTGGAAGTTGAGGTTTGTCCCTTGTGCTGGCAGGCCGCCAGTATAAGGAGGAACAGAGTGAACCAATGCTGCTTCGTTGTTTGCATGGTCAGTAGAATACCTAGTGAGAGCGATGCCGAGAAGTACCAACACCTATCTACAGAAGACGCTTGCGATAGCTGCCTTCCTTCTTCTGGCTTTTGGAATGGTGTCGTTGGGGCGCCATCTCTCTCATCAAGGATGGGATGAGATTCAGGAGTCGTGTGAAACACGGTGTCCAGAATCAACACGCGGCACAGAGTGCGAGGAGAGGGTGTTGCCGTATGCCTGCGGGCGGGATTTCAACTCCTACTACTACGCGCTTCAGGTCGCGAAAAATGGTGAGAATCCGTACAAGACCAAGACGTTGACGAGGGCATATCGGGTTCGCGACGGTCGCATGGGCGCTGTGCAGCCGTTCTTCTATCCACCGCCCTATCTTCTCTCGATGGCTTGGGCCGTCTCGATGGATGCGGCTACTGCCTACAAGTCCTTTTATTGGGCGGGTGCGGTGTTCTTGATTTCTGTATTCTTGGCGCTTTGGCGGTGGTTGCCAAGTGTGTGGCTATTTGGAGCGTCGGGTGTTGTGTTGGCAACGTTCACCCCAGTCCAAAACACCTTGCGAATGGGGCAAGCCAACCTCTTGGTGCTGGCCTTGCTTGTCTGGGGCGTGATGCTTGTGGAGTGGGAGGGGGCCAATCGCCGGCGTTATGTCGGCGGCGCATTAGTCGGGCTAGCTTGCATGATGAAGATGAGCCCGGCGTTGGTGGTGATGTGGTGGATGGTTCGTCGAGAGTGGAGACCAGTGTTCACGGCCATAGCCGCAGCTGTCCTAAGTAGTCTTCTCGTTTTGCCCTTTGTTGGCTTTGGGAACCAAGTCTATTTCTATCTTGAGGTTCTGCCGGGATTTACGTCTGGCAGTTACCACGATCTCTCGGTGCCGATGAACATTCCGATGAACCATTCCATTCTCAACTTTTGGATGCAGGTCGTGAGTGGATTTGAAGGGCTTGAGTATCGGAGTTCTGCCCCCTCGAGTGCGGTTCATCTTGCGCGTTGGACTGCGATCGGAATGCTTGTTGGGCTCTTGTATTGCTTACGAAACCCCCAGCCTGATTCGGTGAGTCGAGCCAATGCCGCAGGAGCATTGGTGGTGCTCATGGTGATCACTCCAGCCTATAGCTACGAGCACCATTTGGTTTTCTTGGTCTTCCCAATCTTGGCGGTTGTGGCTGCTCTCGCAGCGAGAAGACTTGCCTGGTACTGGGGCATTGTGCTTGTGGGTGTCTACAAGATTCTGGCGTGGGAAATCAGAGACTTCAAGCAGGAGGCTCTACAACAAATCGATCCTGCTGTGCTTGCAGAAGTCGGGTCGAGAAAAGCGATGTACCTCTCGGAAGCGGTCATGTTTCGAGAGCTCAAATTTCTTGCGGCGCTGGTTTTGGGAGTCTTGTGCCTGTTTGCGGCGATTAGGCCTGCTCTTGCAGCGCCTTCTGAAGCCTCGCCCGCACTTTTTCCCAAGCTGCGTATAAAGCGGGCCGGCTCCCAGGAGGTTGATTCTCCTTGAGGTGAAGCAGGTCGCTTTCTAAGGCTTTGCGATGCAGTCTGAAACTTTGCGATAGGCCAAGCGTCGAGAGAGGCTCCCAGAAATGCAGGTCGTGACGCGTTTTCAGGATGGCTGCCGCTGGGCGTTCTTGGCCGGGAAGTTCGTCTTCGGGGAGTTCACTTCTCATCAAGAGTTGTACTGCATCGAGGGGAAGTCCGATGACGCCATCGAGATGCTCTTCAAAACTTCGAAGCCGTGGTTGTTCTCGGAGTCGCCCAAAGAAATCTTCATCGGAGGAGCTTGGGTCCTTGCTGAGGGAGTGGTTCGGTGTGCTGATGTGGCGAGAAACACGCTGCTCTTCAAGGGATTGATGAAGATAACGAAGGTCTTCGTTCATTGCAGTGCGGTACATCGCTACTCCTCCTGTATGAACCATGTCGAACCCCAACGGGTCATCATGCTTCTTGGTCTTCTTCTCGGACCAAAAAGCAAAATGATTAGGGTTCGATCACTATCTTTTGGAGTACCTCGACAGCGGACTTGGCGGCGAGTCGTGAACCTCGTGCAGAAAAATGCGTATGGTCGCCAAAGTATTTGCTGCTCGCGGGGATTTTGTCCCGCAGATCAATCACCGGTAGCCCCTGTTCGGTGGCAATTCCTCGGATCATGTCGTTGTATTGTTTGAAGGTTTTAATCACGCTGACTGCATCCATTCGCAGCAGGCGTGTTCCCTCGGCAACTTGGATTGCAGCGCTTCGGCCCGTGGATTTTGTCTTTGCTCGGTGAGCATGGGTCGCAAGGACCACTTTCACGCCTTTCTGTTCGGCTGCAGCAATGAAATGGCGGATATCCGTTTCTATTCTCTCCCAGAGTGGATGATCGATTTCGCGGTTGTGCCAGCTTTGGGGGATTCGTTGAAGTTGGAATTTTCGAGAGAGTAAACGAAAAGTTGCCAGTCGATGTAATGGTCCGGGTGGGGGTTCAGACGCAAGGCCTCGCGCGTGGATAGAGCTGGAACGTAGGTCGTTGGGGCCCGCGTGAATTACCAAAATATCGGGTGTGATTCGACCGTAATAGTTCTGGAAGTCCTGGCGGTTCCCGCGGATGGTTTCTCCGGGTACGCCTGCGTTGATGATTTCGATCTTTTTGTCTGGCCAGGCTTCCTGCAGTGCTGCACCGGTGAGTGCTGGCCATGTGGTTTCGTTGGATGAGGCGTAAATGTCGAAGGTAGTGGATCCACCGATAAACCAGACGCGTACCGTGTTGGACTGTCGACGTTGAAGCTCAGGCCCGCGAAAGCCGTGTTGGTTGATTTCGATGTTGTAGCGGGCACCCGAAAGTTTTGCGCCTGGGCGGAGGTGGGGCCTATCGTCACCTTTATCGATGTAAAGGGTTTCGTGGGCGCTGCCCTGTAGGGAAAACCCGCCCATATATTCCCGTCGTTCGAGCCACCAAGCAATGCTTTCAATCAGTGTGAGTACGAGCAGTGTGGCGACCAAGGAGTAGGCCCACTTTTTCTTTTTGCTCAACGGGTTTTTCTGGGGAGGTATGCCTTTGGCCATTCTACTTTCCCCATTGAATCGCGAGCATTCTGGGTTCGGTATAGTCGTCCATTGCCCATTTGGGTCCCTCGCGTCCGAGACCTGAGTCTTTTACGCCACCATACGGCATGTGGTCGACGCGGCGAGTGGGAATGTCATTGTGGAACAAGGCGCCTACTTCAATCTGTCGGAAGGCTTGGAACACATCTGGGAGTGTTTCTCCGAAGAATCCCGCCTGAAGACCCCATCTGGATTGATTGACCAGGGCTATTGCTTCATCGAGTGTTGCATAGCTCTCGAGCATCATCACGGGCCCGAAAACTTCTTCTTGGTAGAGGCTGCACTGCCGCGGGATTCGTTCGCAGATACGCGGCGCGAGTATGGATGAGTTGTCGTGTTCGGGCTGCGCGTAGATGCGTTGTCCACCTGCGTCGATGGCTTCTTTTTCCCATTGCAGGATGCGTGCTTTCGCGGTGGGGTTGATGAGTGGGCCACAGATGACGGAAGGGTCTTCTGGGATTCCCGTGGCGACATTGGCTGCTTCAGCAATGATTTGTTCCCGTGCATCCGCGTATCGACTTTCATGAATCAAGACGCGTTGCACAGAGATGCATACTTGACCCGCATACGCGTATGCACCGCCGACAATCAAGGGTACTGCGGAATCCAGGTTTGCATCGGCATGGACAATGGCGGCTGCGTTTCCGCCAAGTTCCAGCAGAACTTTTTTCTTTCCTGCACGTGCTTTGAGCATCCACCCCACCCGATCGGAGCCAGTGAATGACAACACTTTGGGGCGGGGGTCTTCCACAAGCTGGGCCGCTCTGCTTCGGTGTGCAGGCAATACGTTGACCGCTTTTGGAGGGCAGCCTGACTCGAGTGCAATACGGCCGAGAATCAACGCTGCTGTAGGTGTTTGCTCTGCGGGCTTCACGAGGAAAGAACAACCCGCAGCGATAGCGGGACCGATCTTGTGCGCCACAAGGTTTAGGGGGAAGTTGAACGGTGTGATGGCCAAGACGGGGCCGCGTGGGAAGCGCTCCATCAACCCTGTTCGTCCGTGTCCTGCTGCAACGGCATTGAGCGGAATACTTGTTTGCCCGTGGTCTCGAGCCGCTTCCGCGGAGCGTTGGAGTGTTTGGATGCAACGGTCGACTTCGCCTTGTGCATAACGAATCGGTTTTCCGGCTTCTCGGAGGATCGCGTCAGTGAGGACGTCCTTGTTTTCTTGGACGCCGACGGCCATTTTTTCGAGAATTTCAGCGCGCTGATAGGGTTGCAGTTCGCGCAAAGCGTGAAAGCCTTCCACAGAGGCCGCTAGGGCCTCATCGATCATCGCGGTTGTACTTTGCCCAATTTCGGAGGCGATATCGCCAGACCAAGGATTGTGGACCGCTTCTAATTTACAGTTGCGGGAACCCCCTCCAACCAGGGGCAAGTGATCCACGGATTACTTCTCCTCAGGTGGAGTTGGAGCGGCTGGAGCATCGCCAGGTGTCGGTGCATCGCCGGGGCCAGGTGTCGGTGCATCGCCGGGGCCGGGTGTCGGTGCATCGCCAGGTGTCGGTGCATCGCCGGGTGTCGGTGCGTCGCCGGGTGTCGGTGCGTCGCCGGGTGTCGGTGCGTTGTCTGACGTTACGGTAATCGGTTGCGGGACTGGCAGTGCTGCTGTGCAGTCGAGCAAGATATCGGACACAGGTGCGCTGAAGTCGAGAACCTTACCGTCGACTGTGCCGAACTGGGTCTCTTCAGGTGTCGGGACTTCAATGGGCTCCATGGAATCTTCGTATGCCAACAACTTCAGTGCAGCGCCTTTGGGCGTGTACATTTCAAAAGGTCCGGCATCTTTAAAGTTTTTCGCAGCGAGCGGTCCAGGAGGCTCTCCTTCTTTCTCTTGCTGCGGTCCGCCTTCGCTGGGGGGTGGGACGAAAACGCGTACTCGGTATGGGCCTTTGCCATCTGCACATCGGATGGTGCCTGAGATCTTGACGGCTTCTGGATCGCTCTCTAAGTCCGACTGCTCATGCTTGGGTTTGTCGGAGTTGGCGTCGATCAGTACACCGGGCTCCGCCACAGGACCATCGTTACTGCCGTCGCTTGGGGTGCCTTGTTGGGGGTTGTTTGTGGCGCCTTGATCGTTGCCTTTTTCAAGGTCTTCAGGGGATTCGGGGCAGCCAGTCAAAGCAACTGTGAGTACGAGTATAAAAGACTTGAGTCTCATGCTTTCTCCACGTTCTGAGCAAAGAGCCTATTCAGGAAGGCAAAAGCCGTCATCCCAGACATAATGCATAAAGTCACCGCTGCCTTTCCAATCTTCGATGGAACTGATCCCTGTGGGGTCGTCACCATTACAGACATCGCGCAGTCTTTTCTTAGCCAATCGCCACGCTTCACCTTGCTCAATGCCAACCCATCGGCGTCCCATTTTTTGGGCCACAGCTGCCGTGCTTCCTGAGCCTAGGAAGGCGTCGAGTACCCAATCGCCCTCCTCGGTGCAGAGTTGAAGGATTCGACGTAGAAGCCGTTCCGGTTTTTTGCCGGTTTTGTAGACTACACCGCCTTCTTTCGCGATTCCTTCCCATGCAATATCGGTCCATATGTTCGTCAAGGGTTGCGTCGCAGAACGGGTACCATCGAGCATTTGTACTTGCTTATCGTAGAAAATGAGCTGGTTGCCGCGCAAAACATATTGATCGGCATGGTCGTCGCGTTGGACCACAAAGACGCGTTCCGGTTCTTGGCGAGAGTCCGCTTTGACCTGGACGATGGCTTTGCCTGCTTTTTTATCGCTGATCGGGGCAAGTCTGCAGACTCTGTGCGCATATTGGATACGGATTTGATCGAGATCCATCGTTGGATGGGCTTCTCGGAGCTTGGTGATGCGCCAAGATTCCGGCGGGTCATCCGGATTGGATAGCCAAAGGCGATAGGCTTGGTCTGGTTTCCGAGCGACCCGCAGAGGGAACACCTTGAGTTTCCCCTTGTTCTTGGCGTACCAAAGGACGTATTCACTTGCTTTGAAGAGGCCCTTGTTGACGGTTGAGAAGGAGGAGGGAGATCGTGCGTTGATCACGATTCGATTCACGAAGTTTTCTTTTCCGAAGATCGTGTCGAGTTCCACCTTGAGGTAGTCCATTTCGTTTTCATCGAGTTGAATAAAAACGCTGCCTGTTTCAGCCAAGAGCTTGTGGATGGACTTGAGGCGTAAGTGCATGGATTCAAGCCAACTCTTCGAATCCATCTTGTCGACATAGCCAGCGCTTTCTTGCGCAGCTCGAGAGACGGCACCTGTGTTGTAAGGAGGGTCCAAGTACACACACTGGATCCGCTCGGAAAAACCCTTTTCGAGGGCTCGCAGTACAGGCAGGTTGTCGCCAGTAATCAAGAGGTTTCTGTCAGTGTGCATTTTAGTCTTGGTAGCCCAGTGCGCGGAGTTCATCGATGGTTTGTTGCTGCCGTTTGCGGATCGTCTTGCTGGGTGCACCTTGGGGGGTTTCTGTAAGCCATCGGCGATGTGATTCGATGAGTTCGATGGAGGGCGTTTGGGGGTTGGACTCGCTTGGATCTATTTTGAGATCAAAGGCCTTGGGTGCGTTCTGCGGTGACCAAATCCCTTTGTGTTGCCCATCCGAAGAGAGTGCAAGGATGCCTTCTCGTTGGGAAACAAGAGGCATGGGCTTGAGCAGCGAGACAGGCCATGTCGATTCAATCCCGAGCATGCGACATGCGAGGTCTGGCAGCACTGCATTGACGAGGGCGTCTGGAAGTGTGGGGAGCTTTCGGCCCTTGGGGGGTGCGACAATGAACGGTACGTGGGTGAGTTCTTGGTAGACGTGTGTGCCGTGACCCACGATGTTGTGCTCACCCAAGAGTTCTCCATGATCTGAGGTCACAATGATCCACGTTTTTTCTGCATGGGGACCCAATGCGTTGAGTATTGCTCCGATGCGAACATCGGTGTCCTCGACCACGGCATGATAGGCCTTGCGGTAGGCGTCACGAACGCCCTCTTGTCGGTTTCGTTTTGCGGCCCCAATCCCAAATCCGCGTTTGGGATCAATCCATTTTTCATCGATGGGCCAGCGTTTCATGGATGTGCTGCTCGGACGCAGGGGCGAATGAGGACCAAGAAGGTGGAGGTAGGTGAACTGTCTCTTTGTGGCGTTCCAAGAAGTGTCGACGTGTTTTTTGAATGCCACGGGGATCTGGGTATCGGAGCTTCGTTTCCAAATGTCGAATCCGCGCTCCATTCCTAACTCTTCGGCCAAATAGGGATTGGCGTAGAAGGCTGCAGTATAGAAGCCGACAGTTTGGAGTACGGAGGGAAGATTTTGGTGGGCGTCGAGTACCGGATAGTCTCCAATTCGTGCGCTGGGCTCATCCCAGCCGTGTTGGCGGATTGGCATGCCGGTGAAAATCGACTGGACACTCGGGACCGTCCATGTGCCCGCGCTCCACGCGTGAGAGACGGCGTGTCCTCTTTTTGTGAGTGAATCGAGGTGGGGGGTATGGGCTTCTTTGAGGGCGTCGGCCCGGAGTGTGTCGATCAAGATCACAAGAAGGTGATCGCTTGAATCCACATCAGGGGCCCAAACGGGGTCCTGCTGCCCCTGGGGGCTAGAGCTAAAGCATGCAGTGAGTAGAAGAAAAAACATCTTGTTTGGGCCTAACGCGTGCGTCAGTGTCGTGAAATTGCATTCTCTTTCGTGTGGTCACTACTGGCATTGAGGGTGGATCTGGTTAGCCAATTCCTGGAGAATGCACTTGCACGGGTCATCGCACAGTGACCTCTAAGCGGGACAATCTATGGACATGTTTTCGCTGACATTCGATCGATCGCGAGAAGACTGGGCTTCATCAACGGGCCTGGTCAAGGAGCGAATTCAGGTGCCCGAGTTGAACGGGCCAGACAATGGTCCGGACCGCGGCAGTGTGATCATCAAGGTGCACTACGCTGGGTTTTGTGGTTCGGATCGCGGCATTTGGTGGCGGAAAGCTTTTGGCGACATGATCCTGGGTTCATTGGATTCAGAAGGAAAGCACAAGCGCGTTGTGGGCCACGAAATGCTGGGCGAGATTGTGAGTCTGGGCGTCAGGGCGCGGGAAAAATACGGACTGAAAGAAGGAGACATGGTCTCCACCGAATCCCACATTGTTTGTGGCAGTTGCTATCAGTGTCGTATGGGCGACTCCCATGTGTGTGCCAAGGACAAGATCATCGGTATCAGTGTGGACGGTTGTTTTGCGGAGTACATCAAGCTGCCTGCAAAATCACTCTGGCCCACGAACCTCACCAAGATTCGCCCGGAAGTCGCTGCGATTCAAGAGCCCTTTGGAAATGCAGTACATGCGTGCCAGGTCACGGATTTACGGGGCAAGACAGTGGTGGTGATTGGCTGTGGAACCATTGGATTGTTTGCCATTCTGATCGCACGTGGAATGGGCGCCTCTAAGGTCATCGGTGTTGAGGTCAATCCGCATCATGCAGAGCTCGCTCGGCAGTTGGGTTGTGATGAGGTGCTTGCACCGTCGATGCCTCCGCCAGAAATCCCTTGGGCGTCGGATCCTGAACTCAGACAGCAAGTGTTGGGTCTGACCGACGGCGTGGGAGCAGATGTGGTTCTGGAAATGGCGGGCTTCAACAGTGCGCTCAACAATGCACTCAAGTGTGTGCGAAGGGGCGGCAATGTGGTGGCCTTTGGCGTGAAAAACGGCAACGCTGTCATCGAAGATGTCCATCGTGTGGTGATGGATGGCATCCAGATTCAAGGGGTGGTGGGGCGCCAAATCTTCAAGACCTGGGAAATCACACGCAACCTGTTGGAAAACAAATCCAATGGGATTCAACAAGCGATTTGGGAGGTCATTCTCAATCGCGGTGAAGGCACACTTGTCGATATTGCTGACTGGGAACGGGACCGTTTTGAACAAACGATTCGGACGAATCCCAAGGCAGTTATTCGCTTTACTTGAGGTAGGAAGTCCGAGATGTATACCAACAATGAAAAGCTCAAATCGGAGCTCGCCGCTATTCGTGAAGCTGGCCTCTACAAGGATGAACGAATCATCGTCTCCAAGCAGGCTGCAGCCATACAGGTAGAGTCCGGTCAAGAGGTGCTGAACTTTTGTGCCAACAACTACTTGGGCCTCTCGGACGATGCGAGATTGATTGAGGCAGCCACGGCCACTATGCACAGCCATGGCTTTGGAATGTCATCGGTGCGTTTTATCTGCGGCACCCAAGACATTCACAAGGCTTTAGAGCAAGCGGTGAGCCGCTTTCTTCAGACCGATGACACCATCCTCTACACGAGTTGTTTTGATGCCAATGGCGGTCTGTTTGAGACACTTCTTGGCAAGGAAGACGCCATTATTTCTGATGCGCTCAATCATGCATCGATCATTGATGGGGTTCGCCTCTGCAAAGCCATGCGCTATCGCTATGCGACCGACGATATGGCGGATTTAGAGCGACAGCTTCAGCAGGCGGATGCGGATGGGGCTCGCATCAAGCTTGTGGCAACAGATGGCGTGTTTTCCATGGATGGAACCATCGCCAATCTCGGTCGAATCTGTGACCTTGCGGATCAATACAATGCGCTGGTCATGGTGGATGACTCCCATGCGACTGGTTTTATGGGTCGAACAGGGCGGGGCTCGATTGAGTATCGGGATGTGATGGGCCGAGTCGATATCATCACATCGACATTGGGTAAGGCACTAGGCGGTGCGTCGGGTGGCTTTACTTCTGGGCGAAAAGAGATCATCGAGATTTTGCGCCAGCGCTCGCGGCCGTATCTTTTTTCCAACACGGTGGCCCCGGCAATTGTCGGCGCGGCATTGAAGGCATTCGAGATTCTCTCGGAGACCACGGATCTGCGCGACAAGTTGGAAGAGAACACACGCTATTTCCGCGACGCGATGACAAAGGCTGGTTTCGCCATCACTCCAGGAGAGCATCCCATTGTTCCGATTATGCTCGGAGACGCCAAAGTCGCGGTGACGATGGCCGATCGGATGTTGGAGCGCGGTATCTATGTGATCGGTTTTTCCTACCCGGTGGTCCCCAAAGGTAAGGCTCGAATTCGCGTGCAGATTTCGGCGGCCCATAGCCGTGAAAATCTGGACCGCGCGATTTCTGCATTTACGGAAGTTGGGCGCGAGATGGGCGTTATTTGATTGTTTCGGGGCTGTAGTCTGAATTCATGGGTTGCGAGGTGGCGCCGAGCGGCGTACCTGCACTTGTGACGAAAAGTCGAGATTTAGGAGTTTTCATGCGTGTCTTCAAGCATTTGATCGCAAGCCTTTCTCTGTTGGCCCTCGCCGGTTGCCCTGCGCCTCCGGACTCGGGTGGCCAGCCCGGTGGGAATCAACCCGGTGGACCTGCTGGTCCTGGCCCTGAAGGTGCAAATCCACCCGGCAATCCCGGTGAGCCCGGTCAAAATCAAGAGGTCGTTAACCGTGATGCAGGTGGCAAGGAAGTGACCGACACTGCGGGCATTCCGACCTTTACTGCCCTGATTGACTCCGGTGTGGAGACCATCAACGTGAGCGGGAAGGTCCCTGGTGTCACCAAAGGCCAGCTCGATATTCAAATCGCGCACAAGGCCAACAACTGGACGGTGCCGAAGGTGGTTCATCAGGTCAAGGTGGTGAACGAGTCCTTTAGCTTCAAGTCGCCCAAGGAATACCAGGTTCCCCTCTATCTGACCGTTATCAAGGACACGAATGGGGATGGAAAGCCCGGTCCTGGTGACGAAATGATCTATTACTCCGAGAGTGTGGTTTTTGGTACAGAGGACCTGGAGCTTGAAATCGTAGCCGGCGACAAGCCTGCTTGGGTGGATGAGGTCTTCTCGGACTTGCCCGACCCGGAATCGGGTGGCAATGTCATCAAGGATGGTCCTCCTCCCGGTGCAGCTTCTTTGGACGATTTGGCGAACCCGAAGCCGGATGGTGTGGAAGATTATCCTCCCGGTGACATGCCGCTTCCGAAGCCCAACAAGTCGGAAGAGCCGGGTGATGAGGAGCCACCGCCTCCACCTGTTGACCCAGGTAAGTAATCCTTAGGGATTCGAGATCAGTTCTTTTTTCCACGCCTCGCTCAATGGCACTTCGCTGAGCGGGGCGTTCTTGTAGATGGCTTTTTGGCCGATGACTTCCGGTTTTCCGAGCATGGCTTCGAGTATGGACTCGGTCAGGGCGATGTGCTCGCCTCCTCGCTCTAAGTCCCGATGAACAACAATCCATTGAATGTTTCGCTGTTGCAGGGCTCGGGCGTCGAGTTGAACGAGTTCCCGCACTTTTTGGGTCAGTGGATCGCGGTGGTTTTCACGGTGCTCTGAAGCGAGCGCGAGTACACTGAATAGATTCTCGGGCAACTCCTTTGCGGATGCGCTCAAGCGCGCGTCGGGTCCGTAGGGGATCGGTCGGCCGGTGTGGGTTTGATAGATCAAGTACTGCGATGTCGCCATGGTGTTGCCCACAGCGCCGGGCAGGTCAAGGATCATGCCTTCATGTGGGCTTTTCGTGATGTGCTGTGCTGCCCGTGTGTCCAAGGCTTCGGTGCGCTCGGGTGGCCATGGACTGCCGCCAATCCAGATCATCTCGAGGGGTATGGCAATCAATACTCCAAGCGTGACACGTCGTGATCGCTTGGCCAGACCGGCCGCCGCCAAGGCACCTAAGAGCAACAGGGCGGGCATAGCGACGCGCAGACTGTGGGTGATGGCTTGCGGCGGAAGGAGTTCCTCTAAGAGGTGGTAGGGGAGCACATAGGTCTGGGACTGATCGTTGACCACCCAAGCATCACCCCAGTACAGGCGGCTGCCGAGGCCAAGCACAAGTAAAACACCGATCGCTGTACACCAGCGCCATAGTCGCAGGCGGTGGACGCCGATGGCAGCGAGGATCAGAATCGACCAGCCGATGTAGCCTGAGTGAAGAAAGGCTTCGCCTTGTGCAGCGAGGTCGACGGACTGGAAACCGCCCGGCCAGAAATAGGTTCGAGGATCGACCGCATTGTGGATTTGGAGTAGGTCGACCGCCGCATCGTTTCCACGCTCGACAATCGCATTGTCTGCGAGCACACTCTTTTGCATGACCCACAACAGTGGTGCGATCAGAACGCTTGCGGTGAGAGTGCTGAGTAGGGCGTTTTTGAGTGCCTCGACTTGGGGTTTTTGGATGAGCCAAAAGCAGCCCCAGACTCCAATCACAATCGACACGCCCAAGAGATAGTAGAGCGAGCCGAGCGCTGTCAGTCCCAAGAAGAGCCCAAGCAGCAACCAATCCTTCCGTTTGTTGTTTTGAAAGGCGTCATGGGCCGCTGTAAGCGCCAAGATGGTGGGTGCGAGGTTGCAGGCCTCGCTAATGCCGTTGTGGACCTCACTGAGCAGGTAGGGGCCAAAGAGGACGGACACGGAGGCTGCAAGGGTGTGTAGGCCGTGTCCAGCGATTCGAGACGCGAGGCGAGCTGCTGCCCATGAGGTGATGGTGAGGTACACCACTAAGACGAGGTTGTAGGCAAAATAGACGCCCAAGATACCCACGGGCAGCATGCCGATAAGTCCTGCATAGGGATCGATAAACCAAAGGACGCCCCCGTCGGGCCCTTTGAGCAGCTGGGTTTCCCAGGGGAGTGAGAAGGAGCGCAGGTTCTCCCAAAACCACCAGGGGCCCCAGGCGTGATTCCAGACGTCGGCATCGGGGTGGCCCACCATTTGTCGGTGGGGCGCTAAGAGCACCGGCCAGAGCGCAGCAAGTGCTAGGCCAAGGTGTACACGCCAGGGATGAGAGGCTTTTGTCATGGCTTGACATCCTCATCCATTGCAGTGGATTCCCAAGCCGGCAATCGAACGATCCGACCCACCAGTTTATTGGGCAGATCGATGCGTTGAAGTTCGATGGCTTGGCGTTGATCGAGCCAGTTATTGCGCTCTTTGTCTTGTGCTTTTGTGGCAGTGTAAATGAGGCGGAACTGGCTGTGGGCCTCGTTTTTCGATCGAAATGGGCCTTTGAATTTCCCGAATACCCGTCCTTTTCCTTGGGGTGGCGCAAGGCTGACGAAATCCCAGTAGAAGCCAAGTTCTGCGGAGCGTTGAAAAAATAGACCGTCCTTCATCTCTCCGGCACTTCCTTGAAGATCCAGAAGAAGTCCGACTGTGTTGCCGTCTTCTGGGGTCTTGTGCTTGTGGAGATACTCGAGTGCAGGACCGATTTGGTAGAGATCCGGATGGGAGGAGACGGGCAGAAAGCTCGCATGTATCCGAGGCCACTGACCCCACTCACTCAGTGTGGAGCGGGGATGGTCATGCCGTCGCTCGGCGGGCACTTGTTGGCGGGTCAACTGGTTGGCCCCTGCACTAAAAGAGAGCATCGGTCCGCATATCGCGATGAGAATTCCCCAACAGATGTACTGGGTGCGCTTCTGCCACTGACTGATACTGCAGGCGACCCCATAGCAGAGCAGGGGAAGGGCAGGCAGGAGATAGCGTGGTTCTTGTTGTCCCATCCAACTCAGCACCAACAGCCCACCGATGGCTCCAGCTAGGGCGATTTGACCCGTCTTGGTACGGATTGACCACAAGCTGATACTCAGCACCAAGAGTCCTGGCCATCCCATCGCGTCTTTGAGGACGATGAGGTAATAAGCCGGCTCCGCCGGTGCGATGGAGGCTTTGTCCACCATTGTGCTCTGGCTGTCGAGGGAGTCGAAGACATAGGGGAGCACTTCGGTGAGGTGGGGTAAGAGCCACGGTCCTGCGACGAGTAAAAAGGCGAGGAGGGAGAATCCTAAGAGCTTGTAGGCCTTGTTTCGGACCACTGCAATACCCGCTAGGAGTGCAGGAAAGACTGCGAATGCAGGAAAGGTGTATTTGGTCAGAAAGCCCACACCCATCCACACGCCAAAGCGGATGCTGTGGTGGCGGTTGGTGAGTGCTTTGCTCATGGCGAGATGACCGAGACACATCGCAATTGCCGATGCTGCAAGCAAGTCCCAGTACAGCTCGGAGAAGGCCAACCAGAACAGTGGGCAGCAGAGAAGCACAAGAAGACTGATCCACGGCAGTTCGATTTCCTCGTCTTCGGCAAGTAGTCGCAGTCCTTTCCAGATCAGTGCGAGGGCGGTGAGTCCGCAGACAAAGGGGGTGAGGGTGCCAAACCCGAAGCCATAGACGAGAACTGGCAAGAGGTAGCCAATTGGTGGGTGGGGCGCGATGAGGCTGTTGAGATGTCCGGCGAAGTCGCCCCACTGAAAGGTGGTGAACTCGTGGGCCAGACGATTTGAGATCCCCAAGAGATGCGGTGCGTCTCCGGTGGGTTGCCTCCCTGCGGGCAGTAGGCAGAAGCCTAGAATGATCGTTGCGACCAGAAAGGGAGCCCAGGGTTTGAGGTGGCGTAGTCTCGACATCATCCAGGTCGTGTTGGCTCTTCCACACAGAAGATTACCGTTTTGTTGTTGAAAACCGCTCCGACTGGAGAAGCGCAGACTTGGTCTGTATCCGTCGGTAGGAAGGGCTCAAAATCGGAGAATGTGTCTCCGTCTTTGGAAATAGAGCGTACCGGTTGTTGTCGTCCGTTGACGATGCGTGTGGCCAAGAGCCAGAGTTCGTCGTCCACAACCATCGCAAAGGGAACCGATACACCTTGGAAACGATGGGTTTGTTGGGGTGGGTTGCCACGGTAGGCCACCACACTCTCTGCTGCGAATTGGGTTGCAAAGACCCACTGGGTGCCTTGGAACACGATCGGTGATGGATCCGCCAAGCCGGCTGCTCGGATGTAGGTAGAGGCATTGTGAAAGCGGTTGTCTTGGCCGAGGGTGGCTTTTTGAATGTCGTGTGGGCTTCGATCCATGGGGTCGGTGTGCTTCTGTCCGGCGGCACCGAAATACCACAATTCAAGACCGTCTTTTCCGTTGCTGAGTTGGGGGTCGATGGGGGTGTGGTTCTTGTTGTCGACAAGGCGCCATTGGTGGGATGTCCATGTGTCGAGATCGGTGGTGCTGAGTCCAAAAACCAGTGGACCGTATTTTTTCCGCTTGTGCATTTCTTCTTCTGAACCGCACCCGGGCCACCAGCAGATTCCCGTGAGGTAGAGCCGGTCGTCGACCACCAATGCGCCCAAGCTGGAGATGTCCTTGCCCATGTGGGGTTCTAAGCGCACAAAGCGCTCACCTTGTTGTTCAAACATCCATAGCTTGCGGCGCGGATTGCTCTCAAAGCTCAGCATGGCTTGCGCAAGGGGCTTTTCGATGTCTTGTGAATAGACAGCAGGTAAGTCGTAGGTCTTCTCATCGACACGCGTGTTGCCCGTGTCGGGGGAGGAGCACGCAAGGAGCAGCAATAGGTTCAGCAGCATGGGACCTCTGATGCTCCGAACGATAGCATGCCCAAAAAAAAGGACACCCCTCGAAACACGAGGGGGCCTCAACAGACAGATTCAGGAGGAAAGAACAGTGCCCATCCCAAAAAAAAGGAGGAAGGAGTGGGTAGGGCAATCAAGGAATCGGTCATTGAGCGAATTGCTTTAGGAGTTTTTTGATTTTTTTATGTTGTTCGTAGGAAATTGGACCTAATAAGTAGGTTCTCGAGGAGAAAATAATGAAGCGTTGTAGTGTGTTGTTGGTTTTTGTATTGGGCTGTGGTTCGAAGCCTCTTCCCAAGGATTCGCAGAGCAGCAGTGATACCGGAACAGTTGTGGTCTCGGATAGCGGGGTCATCGATACTGGGAATCCGGATACCGATACGGATACCGATTCGGCCCTAGACTCGGCCAATCCGATCGACACCGCTGAGCCGCCTCCCGATCGCAATGGTGCATATGAGTTGGTCTACGTTGGTAAGACAGAAAACAAGTGTACAGGGACGAATTTAGAAGGTCAGACACACACGGTTTGGATCGAGGAATATGATCCGAAGGCATCAAAATACATCGTGCAGAATGATTTCTTTGGACCCATAGAGTGTGAGATAGATGCGAACGATGAGTTCAACTGTGCAGGCAAGAACACCGTGAAAGTAGATGTGCAGGGCAGTAGTCTTGAGTTGGCGATCACCACGAGTTTGTCTGGCGATTGGCGGAAAACGAACTTTCGCGGGGACTTTATGTTGGAGCAGGAATGCACCAATGAAAGTCGGACTTGTGCAAAGTATATGGAGGAACAAAAGATCGAAAGTCTGCCGTGTCGACTTCAGACAGTGGTTGAAGCCGAGAAACAGTAGGTGAACCAAAACCGAACAACCCCCCTGCAGTGATTCACCACAGGGGGGTTGAGATGGCACGCCCTAAGAGATTCGAACTCCTGACCTTCTGGTCCGTAGCCAGACGCTCTATCCAGCTGAGCTAAGGGC
>Ga0163179_10000645_pt1 | contig 24817 bp, 18 predicted proteins | sample AtlANTMetagenome_FD_109643 | JGI IMG/M metagenome (GOLD analysis project Ga0163179, IMG submission 109643) | Marine eukaryotic phytoplankton communities from the Atlantic Ocean - Atlantic ANT 2 Metagenome | ecosystem: Environmental > Aquatic > Marine > Oceanic | place: North Atlantic Ocean...
ATAGAGAATTCCTCCGATACGCCGGTCGATGTGGTCAATGTCGAGAATATGACGTTCAGAGAAGTTGCGGTCGGACTGTACGAAGCATGCGCCATCACCACGACGGACGAGCTGAACGGCTGGGGCGGCGGCCAGAATGGTGAGCTCGGCAGGCCCGTGTGCGAGAACCAAGGATACGAATGGTACCCATGCAGGAATGCGCAGGGCAAGCTCGCCCAGAAGGTAAACTTCCCACAGAGCCCAAACGCCTCCGTCAGGACGATCGCTGGGACTGGAGATGGCGCTCACTTCTGCGCCATAATCGACGACGGCGATGTTTCGTGCTGGGGCGCGAACTCGTTTGGGCAATTGGGGACAGGCGCATACTGCGCCGATGATGTAGCGAGGCCCAATCCCGCCACGGGGGACCTCTGTAACGTACGGAACGGAGTCACTAGGCCCCAGGAGACAGGGATGCCAGACAACATGAGCGCCATCTCCATCTCCGTCGGTTCCGGCCACTCTTGTGCCGTACTGGAGAACAACAGCGTATACTGCTGGGGGTCCAGTGCAGCCGGAGAAATGGGGCAGGGCGAGAGGTACAGGACATTGACAGCCGATCAATACGTCCATTCCGATACCAATCCCCCTACCGTCCTTAATCTGACTGATGCGTCGATTTTTCCGAGCGCTGGCAAGGGATACCTGGTAGGGGCTGACGGCGGAGAAAATGAGCATACTCACAATATCGCCTGGACGGGCAAGAACGGTAACCAACTAACAGGGCTAACCACCAACGTGAATGATCACAACGTGGATGCCGGGTCATCGGTGATTCTCGGAGTTCAATTGGAACCGATTCACGTGCCAATGCCAGGAGGGAGGGCAGCCGGTGCAATAGACTCGGGAGGCACGGGCCATACAGCGGTACTGGATGATGGAAATGTCGCCTACTGGGGGTTCGGCGACCCCAACACCGGCGCTCCCGGTTGGAACACTACACCAGCCCTCAGCCCCTACCTCGGGCCGGACCTGAATCGCTCAGTAGTCTCGTTCACCCAATCCCCTTCTCACGGATGTGCCATACTCGATAACTTCGAGGCTTGGTGCGGAGGCAGCAACTCCCGAGGACAACTAGGTCTCGGGTTTGAAAGTGACTTTGAGAACATCTCGAAGGTTTATGGGAATCACGAGTTCGTCGCGGTCGCAGCGGGAGCTTACTTCAGCAATGATGACTCTAGGTGGAACTCCACCTACTGGGGAGTCGCGTCACAGGCCACTTGCGGGATAAACATCACAGGTTCGGTGTTCTGCTGGGGATCAGACAACGGGGGAACTCTAGGAAACGGAGCCATGGGAAATTCAGCCTTGCCCATCTCCATTTATGTCGAGCCCGGGACCGATGGAACGGCATGGGTTAGCGACAGAGACCCCGACGACGATGGGACCCTAGCCATGCTAGATGCCCTTCCATGGGGGTGTCCGTCCGGATACTTCGTAGTTGATGGGGGATGCACCGGCTACACATCGCCGGGATATCACTCTCCCGAGTACTCAGAGGAAAATTTGGAGTGCGCCCCAGGCGAGTTCCAGCCCCTGGCTGGCCAAGGGTCTTGCACAGAGGCTGCGCCAGGACACTACGTAGCAGTAAGCGCAGCAACCTCACAGGATGCTTGCGAGCCGGGATACTATCAGCCTGAATCTGGGCAATCATCTTGCTTTGGAGCTGATCCGGGGCACGAGACAAACGTTGAGGCCACCGCGCAGATGATGTGCGGGACTGGCTACTACCAGCCACTAGCGAACCAGTCGAACTGCCTCGCTGCGGATCCGGGGAACTATGTCGATGGCATGGGTTCGACGACTCAGGCTGAGTGTGGCCCGGGGACTTACTCCGCCAACCTCGCCGCATCGTCTTGCTCCCTAGCTTTCGCTGGGCACCACGCACCGGGTTACGGTTCGGAATCGCAAACTCTCTGCGAGCCTGGGGCGTATGCGGATACCCTGGGGCTCGCTGAATGCAAGTTGGCGGATCCGGGCAACTTCGTTGGCGGCTCTGGCTCATCATCCCAGACTTCCTGCACAATGCCGCAATACCAGCCGATGCAAGGGCAGAGCGAATGCCTGGACTCGAGCCCGGGGTACTACGTCGACACCGATGGGGCGGCCTCGCAAGAGATATGCCCCCCAGGGACATTCCAGCCGGCCAACGGGGCGACCTCTTGCATGGACGCGAGTCCCGGGCACCACGCTCCGTCCGAGGGGACGGGGGACGAGGTACCATGCGCGGTGGGCCATTACCAGCCTGACTACGGTGCCGTAATATGCACCTCGGCCGAGCCGGGGAGCTACGTCGAAGAAGAGGGGTCTTCGTCCCAAGCTGAATGTCCAGAGGGATACTACCAGCCGGATGCAGGGTCCTCCTCATGCCTGGAAGCGGAGCCCGGCAACTACGCTGATGGTATTGGATCCGAGGTCCAGAGGGAATGCGTACCAGGTACCTTCCAGCCCCTAGCGGGTCAGGATTCCTGCATAACGGCGGAAGCCGGACACTCCGCTGAGGGACCAGCGGCAACCGCTGAGACAGTTTGCTCACCAGGGACATATCAGCCCGAGGCAGGTAGAGCCACGTGTATCGAAACGACCGCTGGGGCCTTCGCTGCGGGAGAGGGGTCATTGGACTTCGAGTACTGCGGAGTCGGCACCTACCAGCCGTCCACAGGGCAATCCGAGTGCCTGGAAGCGGATCCCGGGCACATTGTCTCGTTGATTGGCTCACTGAACCAATTCCCGTGCGAGCCTGGCACCTACCAACCGGAAGCCGGCCAGACTGGATGTATCGACGCGCAGAAGGGGCATTACGTCGAGTCCGAGGGCTCCCCCTCCCAGACCCCTTGTGAGCCTGGTTCCTACCAACCACTGGCCAAGGCGACTTATTGCATCGATGCGGGCGTGAACAACCACGTCCCCGAATCCGGGGCGTTCTTCCAGCAGCCCTGCCCATCGGGCGAGACTCAGCCCCAGAAGGGACAGTCGTCCTGCATAGCAGAGGCTGCGGATGATTCAGGTGGCTCGATCCCTGGCTTCGCTTTCATGAGTGCCCTTGTCGCCATTTCCATGGCAGCGGGAATCTCCAGAAGGCGTTAGAGCGACTACTACCTAGACAGATCATTACGCAGTAGGATTGATAGTTGGTGCGTAATTGGAACCTATATGGCCGGCATCAGGGAGTACTCTGGAACTGACCGGACCACATCCACCATGGCGCTAGTTTCCTTGGTTTCACTGATAGCGATATACTGGATCTTCTCAGGCGGATCTACGGAAGTGGGGAATGACATTCTAGAAATTTCTAGCTCGCCCGTGATCCCGACCATTGCATTGGCGATATTCAGAACTATGGCTGCACTGACTGTTATCACGACCCTATGTTTGATTGTTGCTAGCAAGACCGGGCTGTCTTACAACGTACTCGACTATGAGTCCAGAGAGTATGGCCCGAGGAGGATATTCGGTACACATCGATTAGCGGCGTTCACGATGTGGAGTTTTTTCCTCATGGGTGCTTACTTCGCAATAGCGGCATATGCCTCTTGGGCGGATATTATCGGACTCGAAGTCCCTAATTCACTACTCATCATTTGCCCGGCAACACTTGCTTCTTCTTGTGCCTGTGCCCTACTAGTCACCGTCACTGTGACATTCATGCTAATTCCAGAGGCCCATCAAAGGGGCGACGATTTCAGGCATTACTTCCGATGGGACAGTCAAATGATGCACAATGGAAACGTAATAATTCTCGGATTCGAGTTAATTGTTACTGGGACTTCAGTGGGAATAGAGCACATATCCTTCCCGATACTATTCGGCTCCGCATATGTAATTTTCTCAGCTCTATTCGCCATGAAGAAGGGCTTCTACTTCTACGACTTCATCGACCCCAGGCTGAATGGCGCTCCGGTGATACACCTGACTCTGCTTGCCGTACTTGCATTCATGTACATTGGCGTATTATTGCTGACCTCTGTCATTGAGTGGAATAGGTCTGCAGGGACCCTGATAACTGTTGCATTGATATTTCTGATGACTACGTTCAGGGACCCTAGAGAAGGGACACTAAGTCCTTGAGAGAGTCCTCTTGATCGGCTGCTTTCGTGACGCCACTGGCGAGAAGAACCCCGGATGTCCCCAGTTCGACTGCCATCTCAACGTCTGCTCCGGTCTTCACCCCAGCGCCGCAGAGTACTCCGACTCTTTCGTCCGTCTCCCTGACCGCATCTGCTGTCCTAGAGACTATGCCGGGGTCGGCACTAGTCACTGAAACATCACCTCCAATCAACTCCGGCGGCTCCACTGCAACATAGGTAGGCACCAGTGCAGCGAGAGCCCTCGCCTCATCAGTATCGGCAGCACATGCGCAGACCTGGAAGTCCTCAGGTACCTGATCGAGAAGCATTGCCACGTGCTCCAGGCTGACCTTGTGCTCAGCGTGATTAATCAGAGTTCCAGTAGCGCCCCAATGTATCGCAGTATCGGGGTTAATCCAGCCAGTATTGGAACCAAAACCGATAGGGTCGATGTGCTGGCACCATACTTCCAGATTCGGGGCTGCTTGAACGACCTGTGCGAGGTCCAGGGGAGAAACTGCTGCGACTAGCCTTGCATTGGTCTCAATTCCCTCCATAGTACGAGCCAGAGACACGGCAGAGGCGCCATGGGCCTCTTGATACGTCTTGAAGTTCACAACCACCAGAGTCTCGCTCACGGATATGCGAGTAGCCCGGATGCTTTGACCGTGCCGACTATTCTGATTCCCCATGGCCAATTATCTTACCAACCATTCTGGAGTCATCGGAAATCACTGCCCCCTCTCCCACAAGGCACCTCTGGAGGACTGCCCTTCTCCCAATTATGGCACCCCCCAGTACTACGCAGTCAGTAAGACTCGCACCACTGGAGACGACTGCGTCCGGCCCTATTGAGCACCCAGACACCTCCCCTTCGGATTTAGAGCCCGTTCCAAACCAAGAGTCGTCGGTTGAGTGGCCACTGGAAAATCTTCCATTCTCGATGCACACTTGTGCTGCTTCGATGAACGAGTCGGGAGTCCCGGCATCCACGAAGTATCCTGAAAACTCTAGTCCGGCCATTCCCCCCGATTCAGCGATACCGGGGAATACCTCCCTCTCCATGCTGTAGGAGCCGATTGGTAGTGAGTCGAGGACTTCCCTGCTGATTATCGAACAACCAGCATTGATGAGGTTTGAGAACTCAGTTCCGGGATCGGGCTTTTCTTGGAACCTCCTTATCATCCCATCTCGGCCCAAATCACAGACCCCGAACCTACTGGGGTCTTCGACGCTCCATAGCGAGAGAGTGGCTAAGGCGGACTTGCTGTTGTGGTGCTCTAGTAGGGATTCCACATCGACACTGGAGACTAGGTCCCCATTTAGCACCAGGATGGGGCCACTTCCCGAAAGTAGGGGCCTTGCATTGGCAATTGCCCCCCCTGTCCCCAGTGCATCTTCTTCGATGGATAGGATGACCTCGTAATCCACTTCCCCGGAGGCCGAGAATGCCCTCATCTCGTCTATTCCATATCCAGCGGCTACTACTACCCTATCGATCAAATCAGGTGGGACGCATTCAACCACCCTTTCTAACAGCGTCATATCGAGCATGGGAAGTAGTGGCTTGGCCCTTCCTGTTGTCCAGGGGCGTAGCCTAGTGCCGAAACCACCGGCCAGCACTAGCACGTCCATGCCTAGGCGTGACAGCAGACTGGTTTGAGCGCTTCGCGTCCCCGTGAGGCTGGGGGTTCTTGCGCATCCTTCAAAGACGGGTTGCGAGTGGGTGGGGCGTTAGCATGAACATCCACGAGTACCAAGCTAAGTCCATGTTCCGAGAGTACGGCATAAAGGTCCAGGAAGGAGTTCACTGCACCAGCGTTGAAGAAGCACTCTCTGCTTACGACTCCCTAGGCTCTTCTGTTGTGGCCGTAAAGAGCCAAATTCACGCTGGAGGGAGGGGCAAGGGGACTCTATTCGACCCTGCCTCAGGCGAGGAAGTTATGCAAGGAGGGGTGAAAATCGCGTTTTCCAGAGACGATGTCGAGAAATTTGCGACGAGCATCTCTGGAAACCTCCTCGTCACCAAGCAAACTGGTCCTGAAGGGAAAATAGTTAGCAACATGTACGTAGAATCAGGATGCTCGATAGAGCATGAGTACTATCTTGCGGTCCTTGTAGATAGAGATTCAAAATCTGTCCTTGTCATGGCATCCACCGAAGGCGGAATGGACATTGAAGAGGTCGCTGAGAGAACGCCTGAAGCCATACACAAAATTTGGGCTGATCCGGCGACGGGGATTAGCGAAGAGGATGCATCTGGGTTGGCATCCTCACTGGGACTTTCGGGTTCTTCGGCGGATGAAATGGCAGGGATGTTAGCATCACTTTACGAGTTATTCATGGAAAGGGACTGCTCGATGATTGAGATAAACCCGCTAGTCAGAACTGAAGACGGGGGCATGGTGGCCCTAGATGCAAAGGTCAGTTTCGACGAAAATGCCGACTTCAGGCACCCATGGAGGGATGAGCTTCGGGACCTCTCTGAGGAAGAAGAAGTAGAGATCAGAGCCAATGAGCTTGGCCTCTCATATGTCAAACTCGACGGAGACATAGGTTGCCTAGTGAATGGGGCAGGTCTCGCCATGGCCTCCATGGATGTGATCAAGCTTTACGGGGGCGAGCCTGCAAACTTCCTAGACATCGGTGGCGGGGCCACCAAGGAGTCCATTACCGCTGCATTTGAGATCATACTGGAAGACTCGAGCGTTAAGGGCATCTTGGTCAACATATTCGGAGGGATAATCAGATGCGACATGGTTGCAAGGAGTGTTATCGAGGCCTCCGAGGAAATCGGCCTCAATGTCCCATTGGTAGTGAGATTCTCTGGGACGAACCACGCGGAAGGAAAGGCGGTTCTCGACGAGAGTGGGATGGCAGTCCACACAACAAGCACACTGTCGGAAGGGGCCCGTAAAATAGTGGAGCTGATAGGAGGGGGAATCTGATGTCCATATGGATCAATGACGACAGCAAGGTCCTGATACAGGGAATCACTGGACGGCAAGGGACATTTCACGGAATTAGGATGTCTCGGTACAAAACCAAGATCGTGGGAGGGGTAACGCCCGGCAAGGGAGGCCAGACGGTTGACCTCGATGGTCTCGAGACTCCTGTTTTCGACTCGATGTCAGAGGCCATATCCGAGACTGGTGCGGAAGTGAGCGTGATTTACGTCCCGGCAAAGTTCGCAGCTGGGGCGATTGTTGATGCAGCAGAATCATTCCAAGCGGCCGGAGGCGGGCTAGTTGTCTGCATTACCGAAGGAATCCCCACCCTCGACATGGTAAAGGCCGTTGCAATCGTCAACTCTTGCCCGGATGTAAGGCTCATTGGGCCTAATTGCCCGGGGATAATATCCCCTGGTGAAGACGGTGGTTGTAAGGTAGGGATCATGCCTGCATTCATCCACGAGAAGGGGCGGATTGGAATTGTGTCCAAGTCTGGAACCCTGACTTACGAAGCAGTGGCTCAGACGATGAGCGTCGGGGAGGGGCAGACGACCTGTGTGGGGATTGGGGGCGATCCCGTCAATGGAACTGGTTTCATCGACTGCCTTTCAGCATTCGAAGATGACCCTGAGACAGAAGCTGTTGTGATGATCGGGGAGATAGGCGGCTCTGCTGAAGAAGAAGCTGCAGAATGGGTAGCTGCAAACATGACCAAGCCAGTAGTCGGATTCGTTGCCGGCTCCACGGCACCGCCAGGAAAAAGGATGGGTCATGCAGGCGCGATAATATCGGGTGGAAAGGGGACGGCTGCTGAGAAGTTCGCCGCTTTCGAAGAAGCGGGCATTTACGTGGCCAGGGATCCGTCGGAAATTGGTAAGGTCCTAGTTAGGGCCCTTGTGGACGCTGGATTGCGAGAGCCTTAGATGCATTGTGCCCGAGCGAGGGTCACTGGAGGCATTGCATGAGCGATCTAGAGCCGTCAATAGAAAAGCTCCTAGAAGAGACTTCTAGGTCTTTCTATCTCACACTAAACAAGCTCCCCTCGGGGGTTCGGAGGCAGATTGGGCTTCTTTACCTGCTAGCCAGGATTGCTGATACCATCGCTGATTCCAGCGTAGGAACGACTGACGAGCTATTGCAGACTTTGAAATCCTACAACAGTAGAGCGCAGGGCGTTTCTGAGAAGATGCCTGACATGACAGGACTCTCGGAATCACAGGCTAACCCCTCCGAAGCAAGATTGCTTCTCAGGTCAAATGATGCTGTGGAATTGCTAATCGAACTCTCCGACTGGGATAGGGAGGCGATTAGAACGTGTTTGTCTGTGATAGTTAGCGGACAAGTCCTCGATCTCGAGAGATTTGGTGCAGGAATAGGGGAGACGGTTACGGCCCTGGATAACTACGATGAGCTGGATGACTATGCATACAGGGTCGCCGGGAGTGTTGGAGAATTCTGGACCAGGATGACTCTGGAACATCAATTCAATGTCGACGATGAAACAAGAGAAGCGCTCTTCGAGAATGGCGTGAGATTTGGCAAGGCACTCCAGATGATCAACATACTGAGAGACATTCCCGAGGATCTGAAATTGGGTAGATGTTACATTCCACTAGATCATTTAGATGACCACGGGTTAGCTCCAGACGATCTCCTAGAGTCGGAAAATATGGAGCGATTCAGGGAGCTCTACAATCAACTACTGGACAAGACTTCGGAGCATCTAGACTCGGCCATTGAGTACATTGGCATGATTCCCTATTCCCAATTCAGACTTAGGGGCGCTTGCATGTTGCCCGTCCTAATCGCATTGAGGACGATATCACTACTCAGGTCCAGCAATGTACTAGATGGCGGAAATAGGGTCAAGGTTTCCAGGGATGAAATCAAGGAATTGACTAGGAGGGTCATACTTTCCATTCCCTCCAAGAAGAGTTGCCTGAGACTACTAGACTCGGAAAGGCTGTGAACGAGCCCTACGGGCTCAGGCATTTGCCGGTCCAACGGGGGGAGAGGTTCAAGAACAGGCCTTTGGCGCTCAAGACGAAGGAGTATGACTGAAACTCACGAGCCTGACAGCGTTAAACCGCTGGGATTGGTTTCCGAGCGAAGCGTTTCAATCCTCGAGGCCGATGTCGAGACACGAAGCATAGAGAAGGTCCGTCAGACAGTTGGGATTACTCGAGATGCGGCCAGGGCAATCAGCATTACCGCTATTGAGGCGTTCCGCGAAGGGGCGATTTTCATGGGGGTTATTGGCCCCAGGGGCGAGTTAGTGAACCCATTCGCCCATGTGGATGCCGCAATTTGGTCGGAGGCAGAGGTCCCACAAAGTATCATAGATACCGCTTATGACTACTGCGAGGAGCTTACGAAAAGGGAGGCGGGGAATTTTTACCATTCTTTCAAGTACCTCCCGGACCTTCAAAGGAGGTCTATTTGTGCTTATTACGCATTTTGCAGGAGAGCCGATGATATCGCCGATGGCGACTATGTCGATCATTTTCCAGGGGGCTCTTCGGACGATCCAGAATCAAGGGACTACAGGGAAAGGATCGAGAGGCTCACTAGTGGGGAGCCAGTGGTAGACAGGTCTTCCTACAACGACAAAATGTCACAACTATTCTACTACAGGAAGAAGCTTTCAACGGCATATGAGAACGTGACCTCCACCGATCCAATCTTCATAGCCCTGAAGGATACCGTCCATAATTTCGGAATTCACCGACAGTCCCTTGATGACATGATTAGCGGCATGGAGGATGACTTCCACAGAAACAGGTATGAGACCTTCGAGGAACTCTATTCATACTGCTATCGCGTAGCCTCAACTGTTGGCTTGGTATGCATAGAAATTTATGGGTATGATGACCCTATGGCTAGGGAGTATGCGGAAGCCTGGGGCATTTACATGCAGCTAACTAACATCCTCAGAGACGTTGCGGAGGATGCTGCTAGGAACAGGATCTACCTCCCTGTGGATGACCTAGGTAGATTTGGCATCACCCCCGAAGACATCCTAAATGGCGTATCCATGGTTTCTCACCCAGGGTGGAAGCCATTCGTGGAAGACTTCATCGAACAGGCCGACAGATACAGGGAAAGGGCCTTCAAACTCCTCCCGATGCTAGACAAGGGGTCGAGATATTCCCCCGCTGCAATGGCGAAATTCTACGAGTCCATCATGGCTAAGATTAGGAAGAAGGGAGGGGATGTTTTCACGGAAAGAATTCAGCTATCCAAATCGGAGAAGATCGCACTTGCAGGTTACGTTTACGCTAGATACCGGTTTTTGGCCGTATGAGTGCAAACGGCCGCTGAAGGCGTTGGGAACAGAAGAAGTATTGAGAGAATTACAAGGAGGGAGTGGCATGAGGATAGCGGTATTGCTGGAGGAAAGGTGCAAACCCAACAGTTCTGCTTACATGTACCTCGAAAAATATGCGGGGATGTGCGGCGGGGAATGCATCCAACTTGAGGACGGCAAATTCAGAATCTTGGAGATGGCATGCCCTGTCTGTTTCACCAGGGCAAAATTATGCCCAGGGGAGGCGGTCAAAATAATCAATCTACCCGAAGAGCTCGATCATGACATGACTCACAGGTACAGCCTCAATGGGTTCAGGCTATTTCGACTACCGACTCCCGCCAAGGAGTCCGTCATAGGAATACTTGGGCCTAATGGGATAGGCAAGTCAACTGCAATAAACCTACTATCGGGATCAGTGAGGCCAAATCTTGGAGACTGGCAGAACCCCCCTCCTGACTGGGCCGATGTGATCTCCACATTCCCCCGAGGCGAGCTGCGGAACTATCTCGGGCTTGTTTCCCAGGGAGAAGTAAATATCGCAGTAAAGCCCCAATATATCGACAAATTGCCGAAACTATGGGATGGCAAAGTGAGGGGGCTTCTCGCGCGAGTTGACGATAGGGGAGAACTCGAAGAATGCGCTAGAAAAATAGCAGTTGATCACCTCCTAGACAGGGATCTCACCCGACTTTCGGGAGGCGAGTTACAGCGAGTTGCAATTTGTGCCACTATACTGAAGGAGGCTGATGTTTACTTCTTCGACGAGCCTTCTTCTTATCTGGACATTTACGAAAGAATGAGGATGGTAGGGATAATTCAAGACTTGGCGTCAAAGGGGAAAAGGGTACTGGTTGTGGAGCACGATCTTGCTATTCTCGACGTTCTCTGCGACCTATTGCACATAATCTATGGAGAGAGGGCCGCATATGGGATTTTCACGCCGCCGAGATCAACTAGAACAGCGATAAATGCATATCTCGATGGATACTTGCCGGAAGAGAATGTGAGAATTAGGGACAAGCCAATACGGTTTGTCAGAGGTCGGACCCGGGGAGAAGATATTGGAGTTCCAATTCTGAAATGGGGAGACATGGAAAAGAAACTGGGCGATTTCCATCTGAAAACCGGCCAGGGAGAAGTTCGATCCGCAGAAGTGATCGGGGTAGTTGGTCCAAACGCCACAGGAAAGTCAACAATGGCGAAGATGATTGCAGGGGAGATGGAGCCAGATGAGGGTTGGTGTACAATGGAGGCCAACGTTTCTTACAAACCGCAGCACGTCAATACAGACTTCGAAGGAACCGTGCAGGATTGGCTAGATACCGAGCTTGGCGGGAAGTGGCGATCGGGAGAGTTCCATACCCAGGTCATCAGGCCCCTTCAGGTGGACAAAATGCTGGAGTTGCAGGCTCAGAGGCTCTCAGGAGGGGAATTGCAAGCCGTAAGCATAGCGATATGCCTGGGCAAAGAAGCCGATATTTACCTGATGGACGAACCTAGTGCACACTTGGACGCGAATGCTAGGATGGAGGCAGCCAAGGCCATCAGGAGAACGATGGAAAGCAACGAGAAGGCCGCAATGGTGATTGATCACGACATCTACTTCATCGACATAGTGAGTGACTCCCTGCTAGTGTTCGAGGGAGAGGGAGGCAAGTCTGGATTTGCCATGGGGCCCCTGAGCCTCCGTAAGGGAATGAATCGATTCCTGTCTGATGTTGAAGTCACGTTCAGACGTGACCACGAGTCAAAGAGGCCTAGGATAAACAAGCCCGAGAGTGTCAAAGACAGGGATCAAAAGGCCTCTGGAGAGTATTTCTATACGGGCTGAACCATTGGATTATTGAATGCGGATGGATGCGTATGGATGTGGGCGAAGAAGCGAGTGGCGATGGTTCAGAACCTGATGGACCGTCGGAAATTGAGGACCCCCTCGAGAAAATGGAAGCAGAGATAATGAAGTTGGAGAAAGAATTGCAATACTCTGCCGCTGAAATAGTCAATATCAGACAACGTTCTGCCAGAGATAAGTCTGATGCGGTCAGATTTGGGGCTTCAAGCCTGTCAAGAAAGATACTCCCTCTCATCGGTAGCCTAGAGAAGGCTGTTTCTAATTTTGAGGAGTCGTCATCCGATGCTTTCCTAGATGGGACGAGAATGACTCTGGATGGAATTTGGACGGCACTGCAATCTGAGGGGGTTACCCGTGTTGATTCCGTAGGGAATACGTTTGACCCGACCTGCATGGAGGCCATTGCGATGGTTCCTGCGCCCGATGGAATTGAGCCAGGCCAAGTGGTGGAGGTAGTGGAAGATGGGTATATGCTCCATGAAAGAGTACTTAGGGCCGCTAGAGTAATTGTGGCTGAGGCGAGTGTGGATGAGCCATCCGATTGACCCCGATATCTCAAAGTCAATGACCCTGCCATCTAGGTACTACACGGATGAAGAGAGTCACCTTAGCATAGTTTCTGGATTTGATAAATGCTGGCACTTCGCAGCACACAGGAGCCAGTTGGAAAGTACCAACTCGATTCCACTCGACCATATGGAGGGATTGTTGGGAGAGGCCATGGCATTGATAGAGTCGGACAGACTGAGATGCCTGTCGAATGTTTGCACACACCGTGGGATGATCCTAGTTACAGAGCCCTGCAACTCCTCCTCAATCAGGTGTGGCTACCATGGCCGTACATTCGGACTGGACGGGTGTTTCAAGAATATGCCAGAATTCGAGGGTGTCGAGGATTTTCCCTCTGACAGGGACAATCTTGTGGAGTTTCCAATAAAGGATTGGAGGGGGATGATATTCTCTGGGACCTCCCCCTCCAGATTTAGCTCTATTTTTGACTTACTTGAAGAACGAATAGGGTGGATGCCCATCGAGGACTTCCGTCATGACGAATCACGGCATCGGTCGTACGAAATCGATGCCAACTGGGCCCTTTACGTGGACAACTACCTGGAGGGCTTCCACATACCGTTCGTTCATGGGGGCCTTCATGATGCCTTGGACTACGACTCCTATACTACCGAGCTCTTCGACGGAGGGGTGCTCCAGATAGGCATAGCTAATGGTTCTGAGGACACTTTCGAACTACCCAGTTCATCGCCTGATTTCGGGAAGAGGGTGGCAGCTTACTACTACTGGATTTACCCCGGATTAATGCTGAATTTCTACCCATGGGGGCTCTCAGTCAATCTTGTAGTCCCCATTTCAGTTAGTAAAACCAGAATCATCTACCATGGTTTCGTATGGGATGACGAGAAGCTAGGCAAAGGTGCTGGGGGAGATCTAGACAAGGTCGAGGAGGAGGACCAGGAAATTGTCGAGGCTACATTCAGAGGAGTCTCTTCCGGCTCCTATGACAGGGGAAGATACTCACCAAAAAGGGAGACTGGCGTACATCATTTCCATTCAATGATGTTCAACGATGGAATATAGTTTATATCCAAGGCTCCATCATACGTGTCATGGCCAATACCAACAATGTACCCACTATCGTTCTAATCGCCCTATCCGTCCTACTTTCAGGGTGCGCTGGCTCTTCTAACGAAGAAATTCAGGGATGTATGGATGATGTTGCTCAGAACTACGATGAGTCGGCGACCCTTGATGACGGTTCTTGCTCATACCTTGACACGGACGGGGATGGCGTCTTCGATCATCTTGAGATTCCAGGTTGCGCGGATGAGGAGGCAATAAATTACGATTCAAGCTCCACAGATGACGATGGTTCGTGCACTTACCCTCCCGCATCGCAGTACTCCACGTCATGGTCGGAGGTAGGAATGGACAAGCCATGCCAGTGCTCTGATGGTTCCAACTACTCAGTTTGGCACAGAGATGCGTCACAGACCCATGTTGTACTTTACTTCCAAGGAGGGGGGGCGTGCTGGAATGACTTCACTTGCGTAGTCCCAGGTGGGACATACAAGACAGACACCGGGGAATGGGATAACCCGTCTTCAGGAACCCAGGAAAACTCCAATGCAGGCGGGATCTTCAACTTCGCTAACCACGACAATCCATTGGTTGATTACTCATTCATATTTGTCCCGTACTGCACCGGGGACATTCATGTTGGCAACAACAACGTGACATATGAACATGGAGAGGTTCAGCACCGTGGACATCTGAATGCTATGTCGGGTTTTGAATTGATGAAAAGTTTGTATCCCAATGCTGAGGAAATTTTCGTAACCGGATCGAGTGCTGGATCCATTCCTGCAACACTGTATGCCATGAAATCGGCAATGGACTATCCCGATGCCAGTGTCTCGGCATTCAATGATGCTACGGGTGGATTAGTTTCCTTGGAAACAATCGATTTAGACACGCTATGGTCGATTAATGAGACCATGTCCGACTTCTCCCTAGATGGGCTTATCAGCTTCAATAATCTATCTAGTGCAGATTTGGTAATTGTCCCAGCAATGCAAAATCTAGGAATAAAATTCGCCAGGTATGACAATGCCTATGATAACACTATGAGGTACTTCAACGGACTTCTAGACAACCCTCCCTTCGACTACAATGAACAAATTAGAATTTCTGAAAACGAAATAGAAGAGGCCGGGATAGATATCTCTGGTTTTATCGCACCTGGTGATGGGCATACAATCCTGGGGGGTAGCGGCTTCTACGAGCTGGAAGTGGAAGGTCACTCTTTCCTTGAGTGGTTCACTTCTTTCGTGGAAGGGGGGCAACCGGAAGACGTGCACTGTAATGAAGACTGTAACGTCAATCCCGATGGTTCTACAGTATGATGAGTGTATCAAGAATGATAAAGTGGGTTGATGAAATGATCGAAATGAGAAACAGAAAAATTGCCATTCTAATGATTACACTGATGCTCCTATCCGGATGTACGGGAAGCGGTAGTGGTGGAGACTCGGATGTTCAGGACGGGGTGGACAGCCCCATGGATCCCGTGGAGGGGGAAAATGAAACAGATACGGATGGCGATGGGCCGATCACAATATCCATCCCGCACTCAGTGGGTTGTGACAGCCTCGACCCTGGACATTGTATGATGCCGTTCCCATCGAGCAAATATCTTGCAGATGATTCGAGCACGAATACGGGTTTTCGATTGAACGTACCTGCAGAGGCGATACCCGTTTCTGGATCGGCTGGACCGAGTGAGATTCCCATGCTAGGGCTTTTCGACGGCCACAGTCCGTCGACTCAGATATTCACTACATTCACGGAGACTCCCGACATTTCCTCTCTTGCAGATCAGTTGAGCATTGGCTCGTCTATTTCGGAAGACCATGGTTCGGTGCTTCTGAACATGGACAATGGTGAGATTCTCCCCCACTGGGTCGAGATTGACGAGAGGAGCCAGGATGACGAGCCTACGATCGTCTTCCTCAGAACCGTTGGAGGGCTCGAGCATGATGCCCAATACGCTGTTGCCTTCAGGGGACTCATCGACAACTCGGGGGACGCCATAGAGTCGCATGCCTCATTTGCCGCTTTGAGAGAAGGCCATGAGACCAATGATCCCGATTTAGAGGCTAGAAGGGGCAGCTATGAGCCCATGTTCTCAGCACTTTCCGATGTTGGCTTCGAAAGATCAGAAATCCAATCTGCCTGGTGGTTCCATACGGCCTCTACAGAATCTATTATCGGAGATGTAATCACAATGCGTGACGATGCCCTCGAAAGACTGGGTGACGACGGAATTGGTTGTAATGTTACCGAGGTAAACGACAATTGGGGAGATGATGGGATGACATTCAGGAGGATCAAGGGAACGTTCACTGCTCCGCAGTATGTAGAGGCTGATTTTCCACCGACACTACTCCGAAGAGATCAGTCCGGTACTCCATTATTTGTCGAAAACAGAGAGGTGGTTTTCACCATAACAATACCACAATCTCTGGCTAATTCCAGTACCCCTGGGCCACTCACGGTCATGGGTCATGGATTCCTGGGCAATGGGGATGGAATGGTCAGTGGTGGACTGCGCGAGTGGGGGGAAATATTTGGAACTCCGATGATAGGTACAGACTTCAAGGGATGGAGTTCAGATGGCGATTACGATGCAGTGACCTTTGCACTGATGAACGTCGAATACTTCCAGCACCAGGCAGAGAGGCTGATGCAATCAATGATGAACAATGTTGCAATGGTCAGAACTTTCTCGGGAGTATGCTCCGATCTTACAGAGTTCCATCACAATGGAACCAACCTGATTGATGTGTCGGACATTGGGTATATGGGATACTCCCTTGGTGGCCTCAGGGGGCCATCGATGCTTGCCACCACTCCAGGTATGGATCGAGGGGTTCTTTGGGTGGGTGGCTCTTCGTTCACCCATCAGGTTGAGAGGTCGACTCAGTACACCCAGTTTGAGGAATTGTTCGCAAACGAAATAGCATACCCCTCGAGAAACGATAGGGCGGTTCTGATTGCGCAGATGCAATCAATGTGGGACACAACTGATGCGGAGTCATACTTGCCCTTTATCGAGGAAGGTTTCGAAGGGAAGACTCAGCCATTTGAAGTCCTATACATCAGTTCGGTGAACGACGCCCAAGTTACGGTTTTGAGCACCGATAGGGCCGTACGAACTGCTGGACTGAGTAATCTGAACTCATCTGCATGGCACCCTTGGGGGATAGATGTCTCGTCAACTGCGATAGAAGGCTCTGGAGTCGCATACTTCGATGGGGGGTTCCCCGACGTTCCTAGTGGAAACATCCAGGGGCCGATGGAATATCACTCACTGGCACACAATCAGATAGCTGAGTTTGAGCCTGCCTACACCATGGCCTTCGACTATCTTCTCACGGGTACTATCTCGAATACATGTGGAGTTTCTTGCACTTTCGAGGGAGTCTGGTGACTAACCTACTGGCTCCCCACCCTCGCCGAGGAAGGCTAGCCTCCTCAGTGCACCATTACTGATCAGGTAGTCGATTACAGGTAATGGGATGGTTGCTCCCAATACCTCGGTTACGGCTTCCTCTTCAGTTATGGTGGACATCATCCTAGCTGTCTCCCTGACTCTCCATCCCTCGTATCTCTCTCTGAGTTCGAGATGGGTGATGACGACTTCCCAGCCCCTCTTTCTGTAGAGTTCAGCAGTTTCTCGGTCACTGGTGAAAAGTGTGCCTGGTGCGCCGTGGTATTTCTCGGCATGAGAAACCCAATTTGGGGGGTCATCGATATCCGGAATGGCCACTATCTGGAAACCTCCGAGTTTTTCGTCCGACCCTGCCCAAGCTTCCACCATTGCCTTCCGCTCCTCGGCTGACCAAGGATTCCTGAGAGTCTCGGGACGATTCGAGGAACCTATGGCTATTACTATCTTAGATTCTGAGCTATTCTCATTTCTCCATTCAACTGCTGATTTGATGAGTATCTCGTGACCCATATGAAAGGGCTGAAATCTACCCAAAATCACTATACCTGGTTCCGGTGGAATTTCAGGTGGCTGAGGTGAAATTTGTAATTCCGTCATCATAAACCCTCGATGAAATCGGATAAACTCTGGTCTCCCAAGTACCATGAAAATGAATCCAAGTACTCCCTACCAATCAACAGAGGGAGGCTTTTCCTTCTTGAGTTGTCTATAATGTCAAAAAGAGTGCCGGATGAGTCCTGATGTGACTCCATAGTGGGTAAAATTCGAGGGTCCTTAGACGGATTCATAGTCTCACCGAGCTCCTCTCTTCTGGACATCCAGTCGATTACCACAGACTCCACGAATGAGGTCCTATCGGTATTGGCGATATTTTCTGAGAAATTACTCCAGACCTCCGGTTTCAGGAAGGATCCTGTTCCAGGCATCTTGGTTCCAGAGCTAGGTTCGACATACAAGAACAATCTAGCATCCCAGCACCTCCACTCCCCCTTAGATGACCAATGGGAAAGGAGGAGGAGGAGATCTAGTTTATCCTCTAGCTTGAGGTCTTGATTAGGCAGTGTTAGGCTTTGATCAATCTCCATGACTCGATCTGCCCATTCTAGGACTTCCCCCTCCAAGTCTATGTCGAATTGCCGGTGCAGTGAATCCACTTGCCTCGGCCTTATTCCTCTTATTGACATCCCCTCCATTCCTGAAATCAGTTCTCCCAATGGCATTGATAGCAAATCGGTTAATGATTCTCGATCGACTAGCGAGATTATGACATCGACCATGGCAATCTCGTACCAACCAAACGGTGGCATGGGATGAACCCTCGCTTGGGGGGCCTTTGCCCGTTGGCGCCACCGAATTCAAGAACTTGTGTGGTTGCGCTGGATACAACAACGAAGCGGGATGTGTACGAACTTGGCGACTATTGAGGAGCAAATCAAGTCCCTTGAAGAGGAGATTGGGAAAACTCAGAAAAATAAGGCCACAAACGCCCACATTGGAAAACTGAAGGCCAAGATTGCAGCTTTGAAAGCTCGAAAAGAGAAGGCACAGGCACATGCGAAATCTAGCGGAGGCGGACATGGTTTCGAAGTCAAGAAATCTGGAGATGCATCGGTATCTTTGGTCGGATTCCCAAGCGTTGGGAAGTCTAGCTTGATTTCACAATTGACCGGAGCCGATTCAGAAACGGGAGAGTTTGCCTTTACCACTCTGACATGTATACCAGGGGTACTGGACCACAGAGGCGCAAAAATACAGATTCTTGATCTACCCGGATTGATCAAGGGAGCTTCCGAAGGCAAAGGCAGGGGCAGGGAAATCCTGAATGTAATCAGGGGCTCTGATATGGTGCTATATGTGGTCGATCCATTCCAAGATTCACACTTCGATATTCTGGATAAAGAGCTCTGGATGTCTGGTATGAGGCTCAATCAGGAAAGGCCACAAGTGTACATCACAAGAACCGATAGGGGGGGAATAGTTGTCAGATCCACAGTAGAGCAGACGAATCTGACTGATGAGGACATTCAAGAGATCATCAGAAGTTTCGGCATAGTTTCGGCAACGGTCACACTGCGGACTGATGTGACTGATGACCACATTGTGGATACCCTCGCAGACAATAGGATCTACAACAGGGCCGTAGTCGTAGTGAATAAGATCGACTTAGCAACAGAAGGTGACCTTTCCAAAACAAGGGGGATGCTACCAGAAGAGTGGCCAGTTCTGGAGGTTTCTGCCAAGACAGGGGAGGGCGTGGAAGAGATGAAGGACTTCATATTCGATAACCTCCACTTCATGTCGATTTACCTAAAGCCCCAGGGTCAAGATGCGGATATGATAGAGCCATTGATAGTGAAGGATACCTCGACCGTCAGGGATGTGTGTGTTAAGCTGCATAGGGACTTCGTCAGAAAATTCAGGTATGCCAGGGTAAAGGGCCCGAGTGCTAAATTTGACTGGCAGAGAGTGGGGCTAGACCACCATCTCAATGATGGGGACGTGCTAACTGTAATTCTGAGGAAGTCGTGAGCGATGAATTGACCAATGGTAGCCTCTCGGAGGACCATGGGCGGCGACTCAGGGGACCTTATCCCTCGTGCAGAGTTGAGGGGACTCGTTGGTCACCTACGGAAGAGGTTGTTAGTTCTATCAGGGGCCCTATTAATCGGCTTTATAGCAGGATTTCCCGCATCTGGAGAGGCGATAGAGCTGCTCCTGGGGTCTAGCTCATACAGGCCCGAGGGAGTAGAGATTGTGATTCTCCACCCCATGGAGGCGATACTGCTTAAACTCAGAATTGGAATTAATTTCGGAATATTGCTCTCTGCATTGGTTCTGATGTGCGACTTGACCTGGAACGGCAGGAGGATTGTTGCAGAATCTAGGAGGTCCGGGGACCCTGGTAAGGGAAACTTTGCTGGTACCTTGTTAGTGGTTATTCTGGCAATCACCCTTGGACTAATGGGTGCGGCGTACTCTCATGGAGTTCTTGTGCCGCTCCTTCTTGACTACCTATCCAATGATGCTACATCCGCCGGACTAGCCACAACATGGCAATTGCAGTCATGGGTTGGCTTCATCACGGGACTGTACTTTGCATCGATTCTAGGATTCCAAGTCCCTCTGATCGCCTCCATACTCCTGAGGAGCGAGCTGATAGAGAGAAGTTCAATCTCAGATAATAGGGGCAACCTCTGGTTCTCTGGACTGGTCTTTGGGGCATTGATATCCCCTCCTGACCCTGTTTCGATGTTCCTGGTGGCCGGGCCTATGCTGCTTCTTCTAGAAGCTGCACTGGTGGTTGATAGGATAACTAGGAGTCAATAGTGATTCCACGGTTTCTAGCATCCTCAGCCCTAGCTGCAGCCCTGCCGTCGTCTACGTCGACCCATCTCATCATGTAAGCTCCAATTAGGATTAGCAGTGAGATGCAGAAAACGCCAACCCTGCTACCGTACATCACGGTGAGAGTAGCATACAGGAGAGGGCCGATGAAAGCGGCCACCTTTCCGAAGAAGCCGAAGAAGCCGAAGAACTCAGCGCTCCTGGTCTCGGGCACCATCTGCCCGAATATACTCCTAGCCAGGCCCTGGGAGCCGCCGAGGAGCGTCCCCATTCCACAACCCAGAAGCAAGAACTGGAGACCGACGGTAAGACCGAGGGGCTCCCATACGATGTCCCTGACAGTTTCCGGGATTACGTCTATCGGGCCATCTCCAAGGTTGGTCGGGTGATCTATGCCGACCGAGCTGGATTCGCCCAATGGACCGCCAGAGACACTGGCACTGAATCTTGTATCGCCAATCGAGGTCAGGAAATTCTGAAGTTGTGCCTGGTCATTTACCTTGACCATGTGAGGGGCATCTTCGGAGCTTCCCCACTTCCAATCGTAAATGCCACTCTTCTCACCGATTTCAACGGGCAGAATTCCAGAGAACGTCTCAGCCCATTCCTGCTCATTGAACTCTTCATCGGAGAAATCCGCTTTCTGGGCTATGCTGTGATCGAAATTCCAATTCATGTATGCCACATACGATCCGGAAGTGGCGAGTCTTTCCTGTAGCCAAGTCTGGGGGAGGGGGGACGGGCTGTCCATGTAGTCCAAAGGATCCGTGCCCATCTCAATCTCGTAGGCGTTATCGAACCAATCGCCATCCACATCATCATCGTACGAGTCTGCAATTCCATCACCATCGGAGTCCCACTCGAAAAGAACGTCATGTTGGTCATGTGAGTCCAGTGCTAGAGGGGCGAAAGAGCAGGCGGCGAAACATAGCACGACCCAACCTGCAAGGGACACTGAAAGTGCCTTCTTGGTTCCAATTCCATCAATTGTAATCAGTCCGAGAACTCTACCCCCATTGGAAAGTGTAGTGAAAAATAGGGCACTGGGCCACGCTACGAACTGTATCGCGAGTATGGTCACCATTAGCTCAGTAGTTGTTACACCCAGGACAGCGGTGCCGAACACGCCACCCAATGCAGTTACGGTGTTTATCCCGTCTATAAAGAAGAAATACGCGAGCATGTAGATGAAGAGGGTTCGGAACTTGCTGACTTCCTTCAGAGTCTGAATAACCTGGCGATAAGCCGACATGAGGTCGACTGATTCCTCCTCCGCCTCCATGGGAGGCTCGGGGACGTACTTGAAAGTAAGAAGGGCGAAGCCATACCACCAGACTCCTGCGGAAGCTAGGCACAGCCTGATGACGAAGTCACCTCCAATCCCGAGAACCAGTATGAAGTGAATCAGGAGTAGTATTCCCCCTCCCAGATAACCGTAAGCGAATGCGCGGTTCGAGATGTCATCCATCTCGTCATCTGTCCCCATATGAGGTAGCATTGCGTTGTAGAAGACGCCGGCCCCGTTCAGCCCTATGTTGGCTAGGAGGAAGAAAACCATCAGCCAGACCCATTCCGAGCCGGAATACAGGAAGTCGAATCCTATCAGGAATGTAGATCCCGCACCGATATATGTCAAATATCTCAGCCACGTCATCTTGATTGGCTTTCTGTCCGCTATGACACCGAAGGCGGGAGCGAGGATAGCTACCATCAATGTGGCTGCAGCCACTGCATAGGCCCAAACAGCGTCACTAGTCATGTCGATGTTTGCGATAGTGGTAGTGAGGCCATTTGCTTCCAAGAAAAGGTAAGCATACCACGCAGGCAGTATTGCCACGGTCGTACTTGTCTCAAAGGCTGACTTGCCCCAGTCATAGAATGCGTACCCCCTTACTGCCTTTGGATCTGAAGCCCGGTCTAGTTCTACTGCATCTGACATGGTAATACCTATCCGTCGTACGTGCAGAGAGGTAATTATTCTTGCCGCGGACAGAAATTGTCTGTAAATCCCTTATGGGCCTGCATTATCTCGGACAAACGTGGTTGGCAGCGGGAATTGGAGGCAACCGGAGGAGAACTCCATAGAGGCCCTGGTTCATGGGATTAAATTCTCTGATGGGGTTGAGTTCGATCTAAGAATGGATGGTGACGGTGAGCTAGTGGTTTTCCATGATGAATTCGTCTCAGGGAAAGGAGGGATTGCGAATCGTTGTATCGAGAATTTATCCACTAGTGAACTGAAATCCAGGGGAATTGTGACTTTCGATGATCTGCTCTCTGAACCCAAGTTTACCGAAACGTGGAATGATGCAGGTAAGACGGTCGATATCGAAATCAAGATCCCGCACCCAGTCACAAACATCGGAACCGATCATTACCTTGGTTCGATGATGGAAAGAATCGAGGCTGCGATTGAGCCACTCTGCCTTCCTGAAAAAACGACAATAGTTTCTAGTTTCTCACCTAGGATTTCCTCGGTTGCTAAGTCATCTGAATTTTCAATTCCGGTTACGCGACTGATGCCCCACATACGTTCTTGGGGGAGGTACTGGAGATTGAAGAGAATAGTTGCGATGCCTCATTTTGCCACTACTTCGGTTCCTTCCATTGCCAATAGTTTCAGAGAAGAGGGGATGGAATCAATAGGAATGGCATTGGATTACTTGGTTGGATGGACTAGGTTTGTTTCACCCGGTTCAGTGGTTGGAACTAGGGGCAACGGCCTTCGTAAATTGCATGAATCTTTGAAGGGGATGGGGATGTTTGTTTGGCCTGCACCCCTCGAGCTGGAGGACGAGCTTGTCCAAGCAGGAATTTCTCTAGTTACGGACAATATGAATCCAGATATTCTAGCGAAGCCTGACGGGAGTATCAGATGGCCGAGGCCTGGTAGTCAGCCACTTGATGAGGAATGGAGGGGCATTTTCAGTTCCGCATCGGTGGATGAGTTCCGGGATCTCTTCATGGAGGCGAGTGAGTCTCTGCCCACTTGGAGTGAACTAGGTTCCAAGGAAAGGGGCGATATTGTTACGAAGAGGGGTAAGGAGTCCTATTGGAGTGGAACGGAGGAAAAATGGAGAAGGGATGCCGAAGGTGGGCTCCCTTGGGGGTGCCCCAGGATTATTGGCCACAGGGGTGCAGGTAAGACCCATGGGATCTAATCACAGTCTTCTGTGGGGTTGATTCTTTGGGATGTACTTGGGCCTGTATATTGGGGTCCCCCTCCCCTCTCTAGCATCCCTCTCATCCAGAATCTGTGCGCATATCCCAGCAACCCTTGCCCAACCAAAAAACGTAGTGTAGTAATCTGGCTTCCTAAATCCGACGGAGTGCAGCAGGGTGCCACTACCCAAATCCACGTTTGGATAGGGATTGCTAATCTTTGGGATTCTCTCTTTCAGTATCTCAGGCGTTATTTCTCTTAGAACCTTTACTGTCTTGTACAAATCGTCATCCGGGCATATCTCCTCACCCAGTCCGATTAACAGAGATGCCCTAGGATCTTCTGCCCTTAACACGCCATGTCCGAATCCATATATTGGCCTACGTGAGTCTATCTCCGCATTTACGAAATCGGTGACCTCTTTTGGATCTGAAGTGCCTATTCTCTGGACGAATTCCAATACGGACTGGTTGGCTCTCCCATGAAGTGGCCCCGATAGTGCATTCATTGCACTGGAGAGAGCGGAATATACCGATGCCCTCCCGGAAGCTACAGCCTTACCTGTAAATGTCGAGAGGTTTCCTCCGCCGTGATCCATGTGTAGGATGAAGAAGAACCTCAGTACCCTCTCCATCCTCTTAGCCTCGTCACCTTCAATTCCTAGCATATGGACGAAGTTCTCTACGAGTCCTAGTTCCGGGTTTCGTGGCTTCAACTGTTCGCTCTTACCTCCACGTAGCAGGAAAACTCTGGCCATGAGCTCTGGCATCCTAGCAATTAGATTCATAGAATCAGCCCTAACGTCTCCCGTAGGTTCTGCTGTACCCAATGCCATAATGCCGATTGCTAGCCAATCCATCGGGTGTCCGCTTCCAGGGGTCAGTGACTCAAGGACCCTGAGGGCACCGGTTGGCAGGGACTCTGCCCTGTGAATCAACTCGGCCCTGAACTTCTCCGATTGCTCGGGAGTGGGCAGTTCTTTGTGCAGTAAGAGGTAAATTACATCCTCCTCTTCTAAATCCACGAGGTCAGCAACCGGGTAACCAACATAGTGAACTCCTTCC
>Ga0163179_10000646_pt1 | contig 24810 bp, 21 predicted proteins | sample AtlANTMetagenome_FD_109643 | JGI IMG/M metagenome (GOLD analysis project Ga0163179, IMG submission 109643) | Marine eukaryotic phytoplankton communities from the Atlantic Ocean - Atlantic ANT 2 Metagenome | ecosystem: Environmental > Aquatic > Marine > Oceanic | place: North Atlantic Ocean...
ATCGACACTGGCGACCGAGGCGAGGTAGGCCTGGATGAACTTGCGCAGGGCGAGGTCCCGGTCCCCCTTGAAGGACTTGATGAGGGAGGAGTACATCTTGTGCCCCCGGTCGTCAGAGCGGTCGTCGCTGCCCGGGGCAAGGGTGCCCTTGAAGGTATCCTCCACGTCCCCGGGGAGGATGTCGGGCAGCTTGATGGACTCGAGGGGAAAGAGGTCGAAATACTTCTGCGGAACAATGAGAGGGGTGTGGGGGCGGATGAAGCCCAATCCCATGAGGAACGGCTTCCCGGATTCCGCCAGTTCCCCCAGTTTCTCCACCGCCCAGCTGGCATTCAGTTCGTCGCCGGTGGGATCCCGTTCAGTCTCTGAGTGATACTTCAGCTCGCGCCTGCCCGCCCAGTTTCCGGTGCGCCACTTGAAGCGGCTGCCCTCCAGGTTGCGCAGGGCTCCAAAGGAGCCGTCAACCGCCCCGAAGTCGTCCCGGAAGGGGCTCGGGATATCCGGGTGGGCCACGTCGGTCTTCTGCCCGTCGTTGGCAAAGGGACCGTAGTCGGAGAGGTAACCAAACTCAGACCACTGATTGCGGCCCCGGTTGTGCATCAACTTACCGGTTCCCAGGGTATGGTAGCCGTGCTGCCGGAAATGGGCCATCAGCGTACGGGAATTCCGAAGGACCTCATAGCTGTCCCACGCGGTGAATCCGAAACACCCCGAGGTATGGGGGTAGAGCCCGGTCAGGAAGCTGGCCCGTGACGGATTGCAGATGGGGATGTTGCAGTGGGCCTGGGTGAAGGAAACCCCGGACGCGATGAGGCGCCGGATATTCGGGGTCCGGGCCTGGGGGTGGCCCCCGAGGGTCTCGACGTAGTCGTTGAGGTCGTCACAGACGATGAGGAGCACGTTGGGCTTTCCCGCACCGCTGGCGGATTGCAGGAGAAAGATCAGGGGAACAAGTCGGAGGAGGATACGCATGGCTTCCGTTCGCTTCGGGCTGGACCATCCCACCAGGGGGGACGGCCCAGAAATAGCCTGCCGGGCGGGGAGTGCAAGCCGGGTGCTCCCCCGGGAAAGGGATGCCCGCCGCGTCGGCTCCTTGTCCCCACGGGCATTGATGCTACCTTTCGCTCGTGCGCAGACTTCTCCCCTGCTCCCTGCCGGGCCCCAATCGTACTCTTTTCTTCCTCCTCGGGGCGCTCCTGCCTCCTCTCCAGGCCGCGAAAGAACCTACCCCCGGGGACAAGCATCCGCTCAATCCGTCCTACCGACTGGTCTGGCAGGACGAATTCCCCGGCACGCGACTGGACCGGAAGAAGTGGAGCGCAGTCGATGATCCCACCGTCGGGAAGTATGGACACGGAAACGGGGAGGCCCAGGCCTATCTCGATGCCGAGGGGCGAACCTTTCAGGTCCGTGACGGTTACCTGGCGATCACCGCCCACCACGACCCCGGGGCCACCTATCCGATTCGGGACAAACCTTCCGGCAAGGTCACGAGGACGACGGCCGGGCAGGACTTTGCTTCCGCCAAGCTGACGACCGAAAAGCTCCACTCCTTCACCTACGGGATCTTCGAGGCCCGCATCCGCAACCCGGTCGATACGAGGGGACGCCATACCGCGATCCCCGTCTGGCCCGCCTTCTGGATGCTGCCCGAAGCCGCTACCGCCCCTTACGACGGATACTGGGACAAGGCCGCCCTCGATAACAAGCGCGAGTGGACCCGGAGCACATGGCCCTACAGCGGGGAGATCGACATCATGGAAATGTCCGGCCGCGCCACCCGGCTCTATCACGGGGGGGCCGTCTACCATACCAGCCCCCGGAGGTGGACCGTCGGCCACATCGGCTGGTACTCCCACTACCGGCGCTATGATGGAGCGATCAATCCGAAGCAGTGGATCGCGGACCAGAAGCTGGACGGCTCCCTGCAACCGAAACCAGGGCAGAAGTCCTACGTCTCGGGGTTTCACGTCTACGGCTGCAAGTGGACTGCCGATCGCCTCATCTTCATGCTCGACGGCCAGGAATGGGGCCCGGGGCTCAATCTCCGGGACCTGTCGAAATTCGGGGGGAGGAAGATCTACCGCGACTACCCCTTCTACGTGATCCTCAACCTTGCGATAGGAGGCAACTACTTCGGGGTCTGGGGTCCACACGATCCCGGTCCGGACCGGAAAGGTTCCAACGAACTCTACGACTTCACGCGCTTCCCCCAGTCCATGCAGATCGACTGGGTCCGCGTCTACCAGAAGCAGGAGCAACAGTAGGGTGCAACCAGCACCCCGCATGCCGTTACCCCGGGCCGGCACGTGGCAGCCCGGGACCCCTCCCGGTCTCAGGCCCCCTCGAGGACCTTCAGGGAAACATCTTCCACCATTTCCTCCACCAGGGCCTTGTATTCCAGCATGTGAGGAGCGGTGAAATGGGCCTCCAAGCGGGCAAAGGATTCCCACTTCTCAATAACGGTCACCCGGTGTGCCGCCGTGTCCTGGATGGGAATTTCCGTCTCCATGTCCACCGTGGCTGCATATTCGAGGCATCCCTCTTCCGCGAGCACGTTCGGGATATTGTCCTTGAAGATCTCGAGGAAGGAAGCCACCTGCGACTCCTTGACGGTAATGGATGCGACTACGTGGATCATCTCTGCTGCTGGACCATTCTCTTGGCGGACACGGGATCGAGGGCCTTGCTCCCTGCCGCGGGGCTACCCGCAGGCATCAGCCATTGGCCTGGCCTGGCTTGCTCCTTCCAAAGAGGGAGGTCAGTTCGGTCACCTTGGTGATGAGCACCTGGCCGTTCTTCTCTCCACTGTTCCCGGAAAGCTTGATCGGCGTCCCCACATGATAGGCAAGGTTGAAGCGATGGAAATCACCGAAACTCACCTCGATCCGGACTGATGGTTGGCCCTCGACATCAATGTAAAAGACCTTGGCCTCATCCAGGTTGTCGGACATCCGCAGGCGTCCCTGGGCCGTGATCGTTCCCTGCCCCTTCGTGACCCAGCTTTCAAACGGGCGCTCCCGGAATTCATCAAAGGCTCCACCATCAAGGCCCGGCAGCGGCGCGGAAGCGTTGGAGTAGGACTCTACATCTACCCCGAATTTCTGCATCAGGGTCAGGTGCAATCGCCCGAGTTCCTGGTTCTGGGAATATCTCAGGTAGCGGCCGGTCTTGAGCATCCCTCCTCCCTGGCCCGCCAGCACGACGGGGATACGCTGGGCGGTGTGGTTGTCGCTGTGCCCCATGCCCGACCCAAAGAGCACCACGCACCGGTCCAGCAGGCTGCCTTCCCCCTCCCGGATTCCCTTCAGGCGGGTGAGAAGGGAATCAAATTTCTCCATGTGCCAGAGGCTGATCTTGAGCAGGGCGTCAATGTTGGACCGGCTGAAGTTCCGGAAGAAATGGGAAAGGTAGTGATGCTGTCGGTCGATTCCCAGGAAGTCAAAGATCAGGCGGCTGTTGCTGTTTCCCAGCATGTAGCTGATGCAGCGGGTTGAATCCGTCCACAAGGCCATTGTGATCACGTCCAGCATGGACTCGACCTGGTCATCGAGGGAGTAGGGTGTATCTGGTCTCTTCAGGCTGGCGAAATCAATCTTTCCATTGGCCACCGAGGACATCTTGTCCAGCCGTTGTTCGGTCTCGCGCAGGACCGTGAAATATTCCTCGAGGGTTTCCGTGTCCTCCCGGCCGGCCTTGCGCTGCAGGCTCCTCGCATCCTCGCGGACCCGGTCGAGAAGACTGCCCATTTCCTTCCGCCGACCGGGGTCCTGCGACGGGTTGCGGAAGAGCCGGTCGAAAACGAGCTGCGGGTCACTCTCCCTCGGAAGGGGATTGCCCTTGTGATCATACGAAATGTAACTGCACCCGACCTGGTTGACAAAGATACCCTCGGTAGTCAGCTCCAGCGACCGGTGAGTCGTGTCCTGCCCGATCCGGTCGGCAATGACCTGGTCCATCGAGGCCGACCGGCGGTTCTCGTGGTGACCGGAGAGAAAACGACGGGTGGAGTTGCTGTGGGACGAAAAGCCGAAGTCCCCCATGTTGTCGAGGATGAGCAGGTCGTCCCGATGCCGGGCAAAAGGCTTCATGAGCGGGGACATCCGGAAATCATTCTCAGTGCCTCCGTTGATATTCCACGAGGGAGGATGCACCCCGTTCGGCTTGAAGAGGGTCACAAAGCGAATCGGGGATTCTTCCTCCCGGGAGCGAGTCGCGGTCTGTGCCGCCCGGGACTGCATGAGGTTCAGCCATGGCAGGGGAACCAGCGCCCCGGCCGCCCCTCGCAGGAACTTCCGCCGTTCGATCTTCCAGTGTTTGCTCATTGCGATTCCGGTGTCTCGATGATCGTTTCCCGGAAGGAAAGACTCATGACAACCTCCACGAAGAGATCTTTCCACGTTCCATCGCTCTCAACAATCTTTTCCGTGATCTCTTCGATCACAGGATAATCACTCCGTTCCGTTTTCCTGCAAAGGGCGTAGGAAAGCGTGCGTTCAACAGCATTCCGGACCACCGGACGCCGCTGGGTGGTCAGCAGGATCTCCTTCAATCCTTCATAATCGCTGAAGCTCTCCCCGGTCGGCAACTTCCCTGAGGTATCGACCCCCTCCTCCGCCTTCTTATTGTCCGTCAGGAGGAAACGCCCGTTGGCATCATAGCCGTCAAGGGCGAACCCAATGGGATCAATCTTCTCATGACAGCGTGCACAGCTGGCGTCACTCCGATGCCTTTCAAAGCGCTCTCGAAAGGTCAGCTTTTCCCCGGGCGGGGAAGGCCTGACAGGAGGAATATCGGCGGGCGGCTCCCCCAGTCGCTCGCCAAGGACCCGGCGCAGGAGCCACGTTCCCCGCTGGATCGGCCCGCGATTCATGGTCAGCATCCCGGGCATGGTGATGATCCCTCCCCGCCAGGTTGCCTTCTCAAGCGTGAAACGCTCAAACGGAGTCGTCTGGCGCTCGATCCCCTTGGGCTTCCGGTGAAGCTTCATGCGACCGCGATCCGCACCGTAGAATCCGGACACGCCCGTATTAATGAAGGTCGTCCTGGAATCAATGAGCTCCATGACCGGCCGGTTCCTGGTAAACAGGTAATCCAGAAACAGGACGGGCTGCGTCCTGAGAGCATGGTGCGCGATGGGATTGGTGATGAGTTCATCCAGATTCGCAATCCCCAGCCACTGCACTCCGAAGCTTTCGGCAAGATTCCGTGCGGCTGGTGACTCCAGCATACGCGCTACCTGAGCGGCCAGGACTTCCGGGTCCGCCAGCTTCCCGCTTTGCGCCAGGGAAGACAGTTCCTCATCGGGACGGTCCTCCCAGAGAAAATAGGAGAGACGCTCGGCGAGTTCAAAATTGTCCACGGGCTGCCTTCCCGGCTTTCCCTCCATCAGAAGTCCCCGGTAGAGGAAGGACGGAGAGAGCAGAACCGCCTTCATCTCGAATTTCACGGCCTGAAGCAGATCCTGTCCCGTCTTGCCACGGAGAGACCCAAGAATGGTCGCATACTGGGACTCGGGAACGGGACGCCGAAGGGCCCGGGGCACAAATCTCCGCAGGAGCGAGACGGCCTGCTCCTCGGTGAAATCGCCCACCTCCCATCCGGAGGGCAGCGCATCTCCCAGCAGAACCTGAAGATGACGCCGCTGCTTTGGAGCAAAGAGCTTCTCCAGCACCGCCTCGGTCAGGAAGGCATACTGCTCCCAGATCACCGGGGACAGGGCCGCCCCATGAGTGTCATTCAGGAACCCACTGGCTCCGGGCGGGTCCTTTGGAAGCAGCTTGAGGACAAGTGATTTCTCTCCCACCACGGTCTGCTGCGCCTCCGCGATGGTGACCTCGAGATCATATCCGAACAGCGACCGAAGGGTATTGCGGTATTCCGGGCCCGAGAGCCGGCGCGGTCGAAACACACCCGGACGCGCCTGCACCGGTGCCGCGAGGCGCCCCTTGTACCAGTCGACAATGATCTGCCTCTCGTGTTCGGCAAGACGGGGCTTCTCATCGGGAGGCATCTCCCCGGACTCCACCATCTCAATCACCGTCTCCCAGAGCTCAAACCGGGCATCGGCATCGGTATCGGTCCTGATCCGGGAGAAATCCACCTGCCCCCGGATCTTTCCATCCCCGTGACATTCGAGACACGAGCGCTCCAGCAGAGGACGCACGGCCTCCTCGAAAGTCAGCTCGGCACCGTGACACAGACAGGGCGGCCCGGCGGACAGGCACAGGACCACCGCAAGGACCGCACAAGAGCAACGGAACCTCATCCTCGCTCTTGTTCCCTGGCCATTGCGACGTCCTCGATAAACCCGACGCCCAGCCCGTCGCTCCGGACTGCCACACCGTCCACGAACTACTTGCGGGGCAGAAGCTTGTTCACCACCTCCACAACCTTGGCTTCCCCGTAGTTGTGACCTTCAACGGCGGCGACAAGTTTTCCATCCTTATCCCGGGCCACGATCCCGTGGGTCGCCAGCTTCGCATCCTTGATATCCTCCCTGCTCTTCCCGGCACCTACCTTCACGGCCGAGATGGCAACCTTTTCCCCGTGCTTCTTTTTCTGGTCATTCACGATGACCGTAATCTTGCTGCAAAGCACTCATCCATCGAAGTAATAGTAGGTGAGGGACGGTTTCTTGTCGTCGGCCGTGGCCGCGGCAGCGAGGCCGAGCGGGACGAACAGGACCAGCAGGAATCTCTTCAGGAAATTCATGCCTGCAGCCTACCAAGGCAAACCCCCGGGGGCCAGTCGTCTTTTCAGATGGCACCCGGCCCCCGCCCGGGCCGTTGCCAGCAGCACTCATCCGTGTCATCCTTGGACGTGCTAACCAAGGAGACCAGCTACCTGCACCGGATCCCGCCCACACCCCTCGTGCAGGTGGCCCTTTCCGGAAGAGGAAACGGGCCTGGTATCTGGTGCAAGCTGGAGTTTCTCAACCCCAGTGGGTCGACCAAGGATCGCATCGCCCGTCACATCCTCGAAAAGGCATGGGCTCAGGGAAAACTGCAGGCGGGCGCTACCGTGGCGGAGGCCTCCAGCGGATCCACCAGCATCGCGTTCGCCCTCGCCTGCAGCCAGATGGGCCTCCGCTTTGTCGCGTTCATCCCGGACAGCGCCACCTCCGAGCGGGAACTCATCATCAAGGCCTATGGCGGGGAGGTCCGAAGGGTTGCCGGCGGCATGCCCGAGGTTCTCCGCACTGCGCGGGAGACGAGCACCGCCGAGGGCTGGTTTCTGGGACGGCAGTTTGCCAACCCGGACAACACGGAGGCCCATCGCCTCCACACCGGCCCCGAGGTTCTGCGCCAGATCCCGGGGGGAAGGGTTGACGCCGTGGTGAGCGGGGTGGGAACCGGGGGAACACTCCGGGGTCTCTACGAATCCTTTGCGAGCGCCGGTCACCCCGTCAGCGCGCATGCCGCCATACCTCGCGACCTCGCCCTCTTCGGCTCCAATCAGGAATGCTGCAGCCTGCGCTTCAGCAGCGATGTTCCGGGTGTCGTGGAGGGGCTGAGCGAGATTTACGCCGAATGGCGCTGCGAGCACCTCCAGGAGTGGGAGATTGATGACAGTGAATGCCTCGAACTGACCCGCAGCCTCTGGAGTCATGGGTTCCCGGTAGGGCCCAGCTCTGGCCTCAACTATGCCGCCGCCCTCCGTGTCGCTTCCCGGCTCGACTCTGACGCTCAGGTCGTCACTGTCTTTCCCGATCGCATGGAACGCTACTTCTCCCACAAGGTCTTCGCCGGCTTCCGTCCTGCTGAACCTTGAGGCGATCCCGCAGCACCACGCAGCATCTGGAGGAAGCCGCGCCTTGTCGCCCGCCCCAAAGCAGCGTAAGCTCCCCTACCGCAATGCGTATCACGGACCGTTATATCTGCTGGCAGGTCCTCTACGGCACAATCTTCGGTGTCTCCCTGCTCACTGCGGTCCTCATTCTGGGCCAGCTTTTCCAGAAGGTCCGCCCCCTGCTCGTCGAGCAGGCGGCGCCCCTTGATCTCATCGGACAATTCATCCTGCTCATTGTCCCCTACTCTCTCATGTTCACCCTCCCATGGGGGTTTCTGGTTGCCAACCTGCTCTGCTTTGGACGGCTCTCGCGCCATAGCGAGCTTCTCAGCCTCAGAATGGCCGGCCTCAGCCTGACAAGGGTCGCCCTTCCAACCCTCCTCGTAGGGGCCGCCTTATCCGCCTTCTGCTGGTGGCTCGCCGGAACGGCCGCCCCCCGAGCCAAGGGGGCCTCGCGCGACCTCATCTACGAGGCCGTGAAGAACAATCCTCGCAAACTCATCGAACCGGGCGTGGTGATCTCCCGGTTCCAGGACCAACGCGTCTATGCCGAGGGCAAGGATGAGGATGGAGTCATTCACGGCCTCCACATCTACGTCTTCGACAGCGATGATCGTGACGCCGGGCTGGAGACCTACATGTATGCCGACCTCGTGGACCTCTATGTCAACGAGGACGAGAAACAGCTGCGCCTCAAACTTACCAATCCATTCATCGAAGTCATCCCCGATGAAGAGGGCGCGACTCCCATTCCGATCCGGGCCGAGGAAATGGAACCCGTGCTGATCGACTTTTCCGCAACCAACAGAAAGAGGACCAAGCCGTCCGGCATCACCAACGCCGATGCTCCCGCCCGTATCCTCGAATCTCGGGACCGTCAGGAAATCGCCCGGAACGAACTCACCGGCGCGACGCCCCCCCGCCCCGCCGGCCTGCCCGTAGGCGCCCGATACGAACCTGAAGTCGACGACGACGGAGATCCCATTCCGGTCCCCCTCACGCCCGGCCGCATCGAGGAACTGGACTACGCGATCCAGAAGGAAGATCGCTTTCAGAAGAGGATGAACATCGAACTGCACAAGCGCCGCTCGCTCTCGCTGGCCTGCCTCTCCTTCGCCATCATAGGGATCCCGCTTGGCATCTCGCCACGCCGTAGGGAAAACTCCAATGGCTTCCTCCTGAGCCTGCTCATAGCAGCCACCTATTTCGGCTTTCTCATCTTCGCTGAGGAGCTCGAGGACGCATCCCAGCCCACCATCCTAGCCGTTCTTTGGTTCCCCAACCTCCTCTGCCTCGGCCTCGGGATCTGGCTCTTCCGAAGGGCCAGCTTCCGGTAGCACTTCCGCCTGCCGTCCAAACAGCACATGTTCCCGAGCCCCCTGCGCAAGCTTCTCCGGCGAACACGGCTGGCCCGGCGCAGGGAACCCGGCAACTCCCTCGACCCCCTGCCCATCCGGGGCCCACTCCGCCGTTACAATGGCGTCAAGTTCCGGCAGGACTTTCGCGCCGCGCTCAACGTCGCCCTTCTCGCTCTTCCGCAGGGCATGGCTTACGCGGCCATAGCTGAGCTTCCCATCATATACGGCATCGCCTGTTCCGCGGTAGCAGCCATCGTGGCTCCGTTTTTCTCCGGGTCCCGCCACACCATCCTGGGCCCCACCAACGCCACCGCCTTCATGATCTTCTCGTTCTTCCTCATTCCGGGAATGGCGTCTTCAAGGGCGGAGATCATTACGCTCATGCCCCTGCTCTGTCTGATGGTGGGGGCCTTCTGCCTCGTAGGCGCCCTCCTGAAAACGGCCGACCTGCTGCAGTTCATCAGTCGCAGCGTCCTCGTCGGCTACATCACGGGAGCCGCCACCCTCATCATTGCCAACCAACTCAAGCACATCTTCGGCACCGCGGAGGCAATCGAAGAAGGAGGCCGAACCTTCGTGGATATACTCTCCAACCTGGCCAACTCCCTGCCAGCCCTGCAGTGGCAACCACTGGCTCTCGGCTCGGGAACCCTGGTCTGCTACCTTCTTCTCCACTCACGCTTCCGACGCCTTCCCGTCTTCGCCATCACCCTCGTCGGCTTCTCCACTCTCGCCTGGGCCCTCGCCCGACACACCAGCCTCGGTTTCGAATACGTCCCGAAATTCGAGGGGATTTCCTTTCAGCACCTCGCCCCTGATTTCTCCGTCTTTCTAGAGCCGGGCCTCTTCGAGAAGATTGCCCAGCTTTCCACCGTGGCCTTCGCAATCGCCTTTCTCGCCTCCCTGGAAAACACCGTCATGTCCAAGTCGCTCGCCGCCCGCACCAGCGACCGCCCTGATGTAAACCAGGACCTGCTATCCGTTGGAGCTGCAAACATCGCGACCGGACTCCTCGCAGGAATGCCGGCATCCGGCTCCCTCACCCGCTCTGCCCTCAACTTCGACTCTGGAGCCCGCACCCGCTTCGCCTCCATCTTCTCCGGAATCCTCTGCGTGGCCGGCCTCTTCCTCCTCGCTGCCTTTCCCCTCGTCCAGCACGTCCCCCGGGCCTGCCTTGCTGGTCTCGTGATCGCCGTGGCGGCCTCTCTCATTTCTCCCCACGTCATCCGCATCTGCCTGCGTTCCACCCGGGACGACGCCTTCGTCCTGTTGGTCACCTTCGCGTCCGCACTCTTTGCCCCACTCCACACCGCCATCTTCATCGGAGTAGGACTGTCCATCTCCCTGTTTCTCCGCAAGGCATCCCGTCCCCACCTCGTCGAGTATGAAGTCAACGACGACGGAGACCTCCGGGAACTGGGCGAAAAGCGCAAGCGACCCAATCCCGCCATCTCGATCGTCCATGTCGAGGGGGACCTGTTCTTCGGCGCCGCCGAACTTTTTCGCACTCAGATCCAGCGCACCTTCGTGGACGACAACCTGAAGATCATTATCCTGCGCCTCAAGAACGCCCGCCACCTTGACGCCACCAGTGTTCTGGCTCTCGAGGACCTCATCCGCTGCACCAGGAAGGAGGGGCGCCACATCATCGTCTCGGGAGCGACCCGCGAGGTCTACCGCGTTCTCAAGTTATCCGGCGTCCTGGAAGTTCTCCAGGAAGGTTGCGACCGCGCGACCGGGGAGAGCAACCTCTTCCTCCACAAGCCCAGCAATCCCAACCTTGCCACCCGGGACTCCCTCAAGAGAGCCCAGCACCTGCTCGGAAGCAAAGAGGCCGATATCAGAATCTTCTACGACCCCACCCGGGAGGCGTGATCCGGTTTACCCGATCCGGTAGACAATCCGGGCCTTGGACGTGTCGTAGGGAGACATCTCCATCTTGACCTTGTCCCCGACCACCAGACGGATGAATCGCTTGCGCATCTTCCCGGAAATATGAGCCAGAACCTCGTGATCACTGGGCAGCTTCACCTTGAACATGGTCCCCGCCAGAACGGCCGAGATAGTTCCCTCGATTTCAACAGCCTTGTCCTCCCCATCGGCCCCCTTCTTGGGCCCACTATATTCGCTGCGCCTTCTCCGGCGCCTGCCTCCCCTTCGTCTTCTTGGTGGTCCCGCGATAACTCGATCCTTGGTTTTGCGAACCGGCAGCATGCCCATCCGCGTGGCGCATCATTGTTGATATTGGCCAACCCGCAATCGAAATCTCCTATCCGACCCCTGATTTTTCAGGCTACCGCCCCTCCCTCCACCCCCAGGATCAATCCTCTCCCGCACCCGCAGCCAGACCTGAGGATTAGCGTTGACACCCGGGGGCCTCACTCCTAGTTTTTCCGCCCTTTCCGCCCCGATTGAACCTTGGCGGAACGCCTGTGATGAAGACTTTTTCAGCTAGAGCCGTCGATGTAGAGCGCAAGTGGCATGTCATCGATGCCGCCGACCAGATCCTTGGCAAGGTCGCGGTGGAGGCAGCCCGCCTCCTGCGGGGCAAGCACAAGGCCACCTATACTCCGCACGTCGACACCGGGGACCATGTGGTGATCATCAATGCCGAGAAGGTCCGCCTTTCCGGCAACAAGGAGACCCAGAAGATTTACACCAGCTTCTCCGGCTACGTCGGCGGGCAGAAGGTGGAAACCCCGAAAAAAGTCCGGGCGCGCCGCCCTGAACTGCTCGTCGAGCGGGCTGTGCGCGGCATGATTCCGCATAACCGCCTCGGTCGCGCACAGTTCCGCAAGCTGCACGTCTACGCCGGCCCCGAGCACAAGCAGGAGGCCCAGCAGCCCGAACCCTACGCGCTCTGACTACAGCCCGCTTCCAGCATACTGAACCGTTTTCAATTCCAGTCCCATGGCCGCTACTGAAACCATTCACACCGCCACCGGTCGCCGCAAGACCGCCGTCGCCCGCATCTGGATGACGGAAGGCTCCGGCGAAATCGTTATCAACGAACGCCCCTTTGAGGAATACTTGCCCACCCTCCCCCTGCAGAATGAGGTGCTGGCTCCCTTCCAGACGGCCAACCTCGTCAATAAGTACAACCTCAAGGTAGTTGTCCGGGGAAGCGGACTTCCCGGCCAGGCGGACGCCATCAAACTCGCAGCAGCCCGGGCCCTGACCCAGATGGACTCGGAACTGCGCGGCGCCCTCAAGGCCGCTGGACACCTGCGCCGCGACCCGCGCGCCAAGGAGCGCAAGAAGGCCGGCCAACCCGGTGCGCGCAAGCGCTTCCAGTTCTCCAAGCGATAGGACCCCGCGTCCTGCAGCACCGGACGACACCGGCATTCTTTTCTCTCATCCCCGGGCGGGATGGAAGATGTGGCCCCATGCGGTTCGCACCAAGGTCTCGTAGGAAATCCGGCATTCGTGCTTTTCCTGTCCCGGATAAGCAATAAGCAATGACTTCCATGAAACTGCTCTCCTGGAACGTGAACGGAATTCGTGCGGCCCTCAACAAAGGCGCGGCGGAGGCAATCACGAGGGAAGCACCCGACGTCCTCTGCCTGCAGGAGACGAAGGCCCGCCCGGAACAGGTCGAGCTTCCGCTCGAACTTGGCTGCTACCGGAACTATTGGAATTCCGCTGAGAAGAAAGGGTATTCAGGCACCGCAATCTTTACCAGAGAGGAGCCCCTCGACGTTTTCAATGACATCGGCATCGATGAGCATGACACCGAGGGGCGGGTCATCAGCGCCGAATTCGCGGATTTCGTCCTCGTCAATGTCTACACGCCTAATTCACAGAACGAGCTCCGCCGTCTCGACTACCGGTTGGATTGGGACCAAGCCTTCCGCAACTACCTGAAGCACCTCGAAAAGACCCGGAAAAAACCGGTGATCTTCTGCGGCGACCTCAATGTCGCTCACCAGGAGATCGATATTGCCCGACCCGGATCTAATCACCGGAGTGCAGGGTTCACGGATGAGGAGCGCACAAGTTTCGGAGACACCCTCGCAGCGGGATTCACCGACAGTTTCCGTCATTTCCATCCCGAGGTGACCGGAGCCTATTCCTGGTGGTCCTTCCGGGCACAATCCCGGGCGCGCAACGTCGGTTGGCGACTGGACTATTTCGGCGTCTCCAACACGATTCTGGACCGGCTCCAGTCCGCCACCATCCTGTCCGGGATTCATGGCTCCGATCATTGCCCGGTCGGAATCGAGCTGAAATAAAGGCCCGGGTGCCCCGCCAGCCTTTCCCTTGCTAGAGCGGAAGATCGTAGCTCCGGCCTGCGATCCCTTCGCGCCAGTTCACGAAGGCCGAGTTTACGGTCGCGTAGCCGCCGGGAGTCGGGTAGTTCCCGGTGAAATACCAATCGCCGCATGGCCCCTCAATGGATGCATGCAGGTTCTCAATCGTCTGAAAGATAACTTCCACCTCACCCTGCCAGCCATTCTCGGGAAACACCATGCGGCTGATTTCCGCTGAGATTTCCTCCGCCGTAAACGGCTCGTAAATCCGCTTTACACAGTTCTCCATCTCATCCCAAGGCTTGCGCAGCTCCTCCAAGCAATGCTGATGCACCTCTTCAATCAGGAGGTGCCTGCCGTCCCGCTCCAACAGGCGGATGGCCGCCTGAAAGGCAATGAACTTCCCGAGTTCCGACATATCGATGCCATAACAGTCCGGATAGCGGATCTGCGGGGCGGTCGAGCAGATCACGATCTTGCGCGGATTCGTCCGGCCCAGGATCTTGAGAATGGAAGTCTTGAGCGTGGTACCCCGGACAATCGAATCATCCAGAGCCACCAGCACATCGTCTTCCTCCACCACCCCGTAGGTAATGTCGTAGACATGGGAGACCAGCTGGGCACGTCCCTTCTCCTGCGAGATGAAGGTGCGCATCTTGATATCCTTGTGCGCAATTTTCTCCCCGCGAGGCCAATTGCCCATGATGAGATGATTCAGCAGGGTCTCCTCCAGGTCCCCTTCCCGGGCCGCCTCGAGGATATTGGCCCTCACCCGCTCCCGCCGGTAGTGCCGCAGCCCCTCCATCAGTCCATACCAGGCCGTCTCCGCCGTGTTGGGGATAAAGGTAATGACTGCCGCGCCGAAGTCCCCGTCGACAGCTTCAACCACCTGCTCACTCAGGGCTGCTCCCATCGCCTTGCGCTCCTGGTAGATCGCCGGGTCATTCCCACGCGAGAAATAGATGCGCTCGAACGAGCAGGGCCGCTTTCCAACCTCCGGGGAAAACCGTCCCGAACTGAGCGTTCCGTCACTCTTGACGGTGGTCACCACACCCGGCTCCACCTCCTTGACCGAATCCTGCGAGGTCTCAAAAACCGTCATCAGCGGAACGCGCTCCGAGGCAAAGGCAATCACTTCATCCGTCACCAGGCAGTGGCATGGCCGGATCCCGTGCGGATCCCGCATCACGAACATGTCCCCATTACCCACCACTCCGCAGATGGCGTATCCCCCGTCCCATCGGGTAGCCGACTCGCGCGCGATCTGAATGACGTCCAGTTCTTCCGAGATTCGGTCAGGAATCTCCGGCCCGGGCACACCCTCGTCCCGCAGGCGCCGGTAAATATCGGTGTGCGCCTCGTCCAGGTGAAATCCGATTTCCTCCTGCACCGTCTGGGTATCTGTCCCAAAGACCGGGTGCTGACCACGCTCGATCATCTGCGCATTGAGCGCCCGCGCGTTGGTCATGTTGAAGTTGCCCATCACCATCAGCGTGCGGGTGGGCCAGTTGCTTCTGCGCAGATAGGGGTGACAGGAACCCGAATCGAACTCACCGGATGTTCCGTAGCGCAGGTGCCCAATGAGCACTTCGCCGGCGTAGTCGAACTTCTCCTTGAGGGCCGCAGGGTCATCGAGACTCACGACACCCTTCCGCGCCAGCTTGTTGACCCGCTTGAGCTCGCGACGGAAGAGCCCTGCGAGGGAATCACGGGCCGCATCCCGGCAGCGAAAAATATAGGGCTGCCCTTTCGGCATATCGAGCTTGGCACAACCAATGCCGACCCCGTCATGGCCCCGGTTGTGCTGCTTCTCCATGAGGAGAAAGAGTTTCCTGAATCCCCAGAGCGAATCCCCGTAGCGGTCCTGGAAATAAGCCAGTGGCTTCCGCAGGCGCACCACCGCAATCCCGCATTCGTGATTCAGGTGGTCACTCATGCAGTGCCTAGCATTTGGAACTCACCCGCACCCCGGGAGTCTCGTCGACCGTCCCGAGCACAACCCCGCCGGGGCCGGCCGCGGCAGCTAACTCGGCCTGTGACTCTTCCACGATCACCACCCACCCGATGCCCATGTTAAAGGTATGCCAGCAGCTCTCTTCGTCCACGAAGCGCAGAAGCTTCCCAATGGCCGCATTGTCCCATGCCGGAACGTCCAGCGCGCACCCCAGTCCCCGTTCCACCAGGAGCCGCTCGAGGTTTTCAGGCAACCCTCCTCCGGTAATGTGTGCCATGGCTCTGGGGCGCACTCCCGATTCCCGCAGGGCACTGACCACATCGAAATAAAGCCGGGTTGGCGGCAGAAGTGCTTCCACGTCTTCCCTGCCGAACTCCTCTCCGTATTCCCGGAGGACGCGCCGGATCAGGCTCCAACCGTTGGCATGGACTCCATCGGACTGATACCCGATAAGGACATCACCACGTGAAACGGAGGAAGGATCGATCATCTCGTCCTTCTCCACGCACCCGATACAGAATCCCGAGAGCTCCACCACGCCCTCCGGCACCACCCCGGGCATCTCAGCCGTTTCTCCTCCAGCGAGGATACACCCACACTCCTCCAGGTAGTCCGCCATGCCCGCCACGAGACGGGTAATGCGCTGCTCGTCGAGCTGTGCAACCCCGATGTAATCAAGGAACATCAGGGGGTCACCCCCGGTGGTAAGAATATCATTCACACTCATGGCCACCAGGTCCTTCCCTGCATCCTCAATGCGGTCGTACTCCAGCTGCACCTCGAGCTTGGTGCCCACCCCGTCACATCCGGTCACAATCACCGGCTGCCGGTAATCCTTGAGTTCAAAGGCGGCCGCGAACAGGCCGTAGCCCCCCATCAATTGCCGCTGCCTCTGAGTGCGCTGCACGTGGCTGCGAATATCGCCGACCAGGGCCGCGGCCTTAACCGTATCAACACCTGCCTCTTTATAGGTCAGCTTGTCGGCCATTCGATGGCGGATTTGTAACAGGCCCGCGCCTGACCGCAAGCCCCGGTTTCCGGTTCTCGGGAAAGCCCCCTGCCCTGCCGGCGATCCGTTCCTGCCCCCGGCCGGGAGGGGCCCTGAATCCCCACCCGTCACCGGTTTCACTTCCCGAATTTTCGCCTCAGATCGGAAAAAGAAAACTGCACCAGAACCGGTCGCCCCGCAGGTGTAGAATACGGCAAATCACACGCAAACAACTGATCGAGCAGGACTTGTGCTGATTCCGGCCTGCAGCGCTCTCCTCGTGCACCCACCTTTGCAAGCTCACCCGCAAACTTCTCGAAGGTTAACACTCGCCCACTCCGGCTCTCCGCGCTTTTCACGAGTTCGTCCACCAGATCCAGGAGGAGCTGTCTGGGATCGGCACCTTCCAGGAGCGCCGGCACGCTCCTCACCTGGACCGTCCCCCCTCCGAAGGACTCCACCTCCATCCCTGCTTCCTGGAAATTCTCCGCGTTACGCAAGGCCACATCGGTATCCCGCGCTTCCAACTCCAGCAGCAAAGGCACCAGCAACCCCTGAGACTCCGCGGCACCGTCCCTCGCTCCCCGCAGGAAGCCCTCATATAGAATGCGCTCCCGCGCAGCCTCCCCTTCCAGCAACACCAGGCCGTCACCCGCCTCCAGCAACAGATAGCGTCTCTCCAGCACCCCAATGACCCGGAAGGACGACCTGGACGGGGACTCCTCCCGCACAAACTCCTCCTGAACCTCCGCTCGCCAGGTCCGCGCCTCCGGCGGAAGAGTGGACACCCGACTCTTCAGCTCCTCTTTTTCGCCGACCGGAATATCTGCGCTCTGCTCAACGGCGGGACTGACGACCGAGCCGTCCTCGGGGAGTATCTCCGTCAACCGGGCGGCCTCGGTATCCTTGGCAACCGGCTCTTCCTGCCCCGGCACAGTGACCTGCGATCTCCGGCCCACCGCTTCCATGATCAACGTTCGCAATTCCGCGGGGCGGTGGAATCGAACTTCCCGCTTGGCGGGATGTACATTCACGTCAACGAGGAGCGGATCCATCTCCAGCCACAACCAAGCCACCGGGTGACGCCCTGTGGTCAGCATGCCCCGGTGCGCCTCCGCAAGGGCCCGCCAAACGGCCTGATCCTCCACGGGGCGTCCATTCAGGAACAGATACTGCCCCCGACGGCTCTTCCGCGCATCTTCCGGCGGCAGGAGATAGCCACTCACGGACATGCCTGGATGTTCCAATCTCGGCACCTCCACCAGCTTCTCGAGATTCTGCCGGCCGAAGAGATCTCCAATCCGGACCCGGCGGTCATCCGTTCCCGCCACGTCGAAGGCCACTCTCCCTTCCTTACGATAGATCATGCGGGTCTCCGGGCTTGCCAGCGCGTGCATGCGAACCTGGTGATCAATGTGAGCTGATTCCGTCGCTTCACTTCGCAGGAACTTCCGACGGGCCGGAATGTTCCAGAACAAATCACGCACTTCCACCGTCGTTCCGGGAGGGCACCCCGCCTCGAGCACATCACGGAGCTTTCCGCCTTCCACCGTGATCTCCGTTCCTGACACGGCTCCGTGCTCGCAGGTCGTGAGACGAAAACGTGAGACGCTCGCCACCGAGGGCAGCGCCTCCCCCCGAAATCCCAGTGTCGCGATTGCGCTCAAGCCCTCCTTGTCCCGCAGCTTGCTGGTGGCGTGGCGCTCCAGGCTCAGGAGCGCATCCTCCCTGCTCATTCCACAGCCATCATCGCTCACCTTCATCAGAGCCACTCCACCCCGCTGACTTTCAACCCTCACTTCCCTCGCCCCCGCATCAAGGCTGTTCTCCACCAGCTCCTTGACAACACTGGCCGGCCGCTCAACGACCTCCCCGGCAGCGACCTGGCTGGCCAGGGCATCAGGCATGACATGAATGCGCGGCATCGACAAAACTCTAGGGAGTGCAACGGGGCACGCCGACTCATTTTACCTCCCTGCCGATGTCGGGGGCTTTGGTAAGCAAGCTCCAAATAATTTTCCCCTTTTAGACCCCGATCTGCTCCGGTTTTTGAAATTTGCATTTCGAGAATTGAGATTTATCAGATGCTTGGTGATTGGGAGTCCTGAACATCCGTGCTCCCCGCTAAACAATCGCTGGATAAACCAGCCGCCCTGCCCCATCCTTTTCCCCGCCCCGGAATGATTACACTCACCGAAAACGCAGTAAAGGAGCTGAGGACACTCCTCAAGAGAAAGGGTGCCTCCGACACTGCAGGCCTGCGACTCGGTGTCCAGCGCGGTGGCTGCGCAGGACTCCAGTATACCATGCAGGTGGACGAACGAAGCGAGGACGACGGACTGATTGAACAGGATGGCGTTCGTGTCTTTCTTGCTCCCGACAGCCTCGATTACCTCCGCGGCTGCCACATTGACTATTCAAACGACCTTTCCGATTCCGGATTCAAGATCGTGAACCCCAATGCCGCCCGCTCCTGTGGCTGTGGCACATCCTTTGAAGCAAAGGAAGAAGGCGTGGAACCCGGCTACGATCCGGCCCTCGATGGCACCAACTGCTCCTGAGCACCACCCACCCCAACCCTTCCACCCCTTGGCCCGGGCCGACGACCTAAAGAAATTCCTCAGGCGACGTCCTCCCTGGTTCTGGTGGACTCTTGCCCAGCTCCTCGCCGGGGCATTCGCGGTAGCCAGCTGGAGTTTCTGCCTCTTTCTCTTCAGCCTGCCCGAGAGACCCTGGAACTACGATCTCCTCCGGAAGTTCGGCCGCATTGCACCCGTCGTTGCCTACGATCCCCTCGAGGCTCCCGAAGGCACCAGCGCCGACCCCCAGGAACTGCTCTCCAAATTCTACACTCTCGATGACGAGCTACTCGAAGCCTACAACATCCACTACAAGAGAAACTATATCACGAACTTCGCCAAGCCCGAGGCGGTCCACTATGTCGAGGGCACCTACCGCCTCACCGGCACCCGGCCCCTCTCAGACGAGGACTTCTTTTCCCCCGGACTGGCCGCCCGTCTCGAAGCCATCGTCCAAACCGATGAGCTTGCCGAGCCCAGCCCCTACCCCGTCATCATTGAACTCCTTCTCCCTCTTGAGACTCCCGCCGCAGGGGAACTCTTCCCCGAGGGACACGCCTTCGACCTCAAGTTCCTCGAGCACCGCGCCCTGATTCTGCATGCCGAGCGTAGTGGCACCGCGAACGAGCCCAGGGTCTGCCTTACCGTCGTTCCGCTCGCCTTCGAGAACTACTTCGACCCGGAGGGGGGGCCCCTGCCGCTCGCCCCCCCGGAACCCCTCGTGGTGGATGCCCTCTTCCCGGTCATGGCCGAGAACCGGAGCGAGTAACAGAATCCCAGGCCACTGACGCAACCACTCCCCCCGTGCGAAGCAACAAGGGCCACTGCCTGCTCGCCGCCCGGCCGCTCACTGCCCCCGCAGCCTGCGCACCTCTGCCGGCCCCACCTCGAAGTATTCTGTTCCCGATGGCTTGACGGTTCCATTTTCCACAACCTGATACTGGAACATCTTTATCGGCTTCACCCCTGCCATCTGGGACATCAGGTAAACGCGGATCGTCATGGGCTCCGTCCCCTGCCCTCCGGGGAGTTTACTGGCCGTGAACTGCACTTCATTGCGACCGTCGCGCGCCCCTCCGATGATCACTTCCGACTCCTTCGTGTTCTGGTAAAGATGTCGACTCATCCCGTTCACCATCACGCGCACTTCCCGTCCGGGACAGTAGACGTAGGTCTTGGCGATATATTTGACCGGAGCGCGCAAAACCACCAAGGGCTCCTCGACTGAACCAACCGGCAAAAACTCCGGCTTCTTCAGATGGTCCAACTGCCCGGCCTCCAACTTGGACCGCACCTCCGGCAGGCTCGCAAGGTTGAGGTAGTCCGCTGTATCGTATTTCCACCCTTCGACCTCGCGCACGAACGAAAGGACCAGCAGATTCTTCGGAGGCCGACCCCCGACTCCGAAATCAACCGGGCCGAAGTAAATCAGGTTGGCAGTCAAACCCTTCACCTTCACATCAAGCAACTTCAGGGAACGGGTATCGGGTGGAGCTGCCGGGAGATTGAAGAGGGTTGAGGCGATCCCGCGACGCTCAGAGTGAATGCGATTGACAATCGATGTCCGCCGATGAGTCGCGGTGTGAAGCTGCCAGTTCCGGTAGTTCTTGGTCATCATCGCGTGGCGCCAGTGCTGGTAGACGGCATCCAGGTGCCCGGCCAGGGCCTGATCAGCCTGCTGTGCGGTGACTCGCGAACCCGCGAGGAGCAAAGTTGCTCCCAGAAGGGTGAAAACCGATCGGATCATGACGGAAACTATGGACATCTTCGGTCCGGAATGAAAAATAAAATCCGTTCCGCTCCATTTCGTCAGCTCCGTGATCGACCAACTCATCAAGGCCCCTCCCATCGGCGAAACGCGCGACCGTGAACTTCTCAAAGACGCTCAATCCTTCATTTACTTCCATTCCCCCGGCGGCGATCTGGTCGCGCACTTTTTCTTCCCGCCGGGCCACGATCCCGGGACCGCGACCGCGCCCGTAATACTCTTCCTCCATGGTGGCATGTGGGATCTCTCCATGCCTACCCAGTTTGTCCCTCACGCCCTGCACTTCGCCGCTCGTGGGGCGGTCTGCATGTGCGTCGAGTACCGGGTGACCGGCAAGGGCGGAGCCTCTCCCGTTGAGTCGCTGGAAGATGCCGCCATGGCGATGGTTTTTCTTCGCAAGAATGCCGCTACCCTTGGCATCAACCCCGATAAGATCGTTTTCGCCGGGGCCGCCTCGGGTGCTCACCTCGCGCTCTGCTGCGCCACCATGCCGGAGATCGGAAACGAACCCGGCGATCACTACCGGCCGGCCGCACTCATTCTTTTCAGCCCGCTGGTCAACACGACGCGCAAGGGGGTTGGCGGAGAGAACTTTCCCACCGAAAAGGAGGCGCTGCATTACAGCCCTTCTGAATACCTTCCACGCGCCGGACTCCCTCCCTGTATCATCTACCATGGCCGGAATGACCGTCTCATCCCGGTCGAACTTGTGGCCAGATTCGCCAAGCGCTACGCGAGGAAGAAAAACAGCTGCGAGCTCATGGAATTCAAAGGGGCCGGCCACACCTTCTTCAACTTCAACTCCCACCAGCAGAACTACGAGGTCACTCTCCGCTCCGCAGATTTCTTTCTTGTCGACCTCGCTCTCCTCGAACCCGATCCCCTTGCCGAGGATTACTAGGATCACCGCCTGACCCTGCCCACCGCCTGGAAGACTTCTTTCTCCGGGCATCTGCACCTCCCCGGAACATGGAGCCTGAGCCACGAACTCCCCTGTTACGCAAGGCAGCTCCGGAGGATGTGGAGGAAATTCACTCACTCGTCTGCGACCTGGCGGTCTATGAAAAGCTGCGCCACGCCGTAACCTCTACTCCCGCTGACCTCCACCACGCCTTCTTCGGACATTCTCCACGCGGGGAAGCCTTCGTGTCTGACGCTCCCGGAACAACCACCCCTCCCATTTCCGGCAGCCTTGCCGGGTTCTCCATTATCCTTCCAACCTTTTCCACCTTTACCGGCCAGGCCGGCCTCTGGCTCGAGGACGTGTATGTCCGGCCCGAGTTGCGCGGGCGAGGTCTTGGCAGAGCCTTTCTTGAACACTTCCTCACCCTTGCGAGGGAACGGGGCTGTGCTCGCGCGGAGTGGTCGGTCCTGGACTGGAACACCCCGGCTATCGAATTCTACCAGCATCTGGGGGCCCATGTCATGCCCGAATGGAGGATCGCAAGAATGGAGCTCTGAAACCGGGCCTTTACCTGCTCGGACAGTAAGCCGGGGGGGCATCGCACCACTCCTCGCCCCTGACGGACGAGGCTTGCGTGAAGGGTTACGATCTGTACCTTCCTGCCGGAGACCATTTCATCATGATCAGAAACACACTATTCGCCGCAGTCGCCTTGATGGGCTCGCTTGTTGCCGCTTCCGCTCAGGAGGCCAAGCTGCCCAACCCGCTGGAAACACCTTCTCCGAAGGGAGCAAGGGTCTACTTTATCGGGCTCAAGGACGGCAAGACCGTCAAAGGCCCCTTGACCATCCGATTCGGACTGAAGGGAATGGGCGTCTGCCCCGCAGGCACCTATCTTCCCGACACCGGCCACCACCACCTCCTCGTCAACATGGACGCGAAGGATCTCGATGCCAAGATGCCGATCCCTTCCATTGAAGGCAAGTGCCTCCACTACGGCAAGGGGCAGACTCAGGTCACTCTGGACCTTCCCAAGGGCAAGCACACCCTTCAGCTTGCCTTCGCCAACTTCGCCCACATCCTTCACAAGCCCGCAGTGGTCTCCAAGAAGATCACCATCACGGTAGAGTAGAAGGCTCTGGTGGCCGGCCAAGCCATTGAGGGATCCCGCCGCCCTCAAGCGAGCGTGCAAACCGCGGAAAGAACAGTCGCCGGTTTGAGCACCCGCCGGGTGATGCCCGTCCACGCACCCAAATGGTGTGGTCACTGACGAAGAGTTTGCTCCAGCGACTTCTTCCTGTGAGCGCAATTGCAGGATTCTCCTACGGGAGCTGAGTGCTCCCCATGAGATAGCGGTCGCATTCTCGCGCAGCTCCCCGCCCCTCATTAATTGCCCATACGACGAGGCTTTGGCCGCGACGCATATCTCCAGCAGCAAAAACCCCTTCCACGTTGGTCGTGTATTGTTCGTGCTCAGCCTTGACGTTACTGCGCGCATCCGTTTCGAGCCCAAACTGGTCTACAACCTCTTGCTCCGGACCAACAAAGCCCATCGCGAGGAGCACTAGCTGACTAGGAAGAACCCTTAGCGTTCCCTCCGTCTCTACTGGCGAGAATCGCCCGGCTTCATCTTTCTGCCAGGTGATATCCACTACCTCGATACCCGAAACGTTACCATCATCGTCCTTGATGAACCGCTTCGTCATGACGAGATACTTACGAGGTTCTTCACCCTGCAGGGCCTGTGCCTCCACCTGACCATAGTCGAGGGTGTAAACCTTGGGCCACTCGGGCCATGGGTTGTCCGGAGCACGATCCATTGGCGGCATGGGCATGATTTCGAGCTGTATGACGCTTTTACACTTCTGACGAAGACTCGTCCCAACACAATCTGTGCCTGTATCGCCCCCTCCAATGACAATCACATCTTTCCCCGTCGCATTGAGTTCTTCCGGATTCGTTCCATCGAAATCGTGATCAAGCTGATGACTGGTATTTGCAGTAAGGAAATCCATGGCCATATGGACCCCCTTCGCCTCTCGATTGTCGATCGGCAGATCTCTTCCCTTCGTGGCTCCACAACAGAGAACCGTGGCGTCGAAATCCCTGGCTAATCGATCCTTCGACCAATCTGGGTCCTTACCGACATCAACGCCTGTCACAAATTCGACTCCTTCTTCACGCATGAGATTAACCCGGCGGTCAACGACTTCCTTCTTATCAAGTTTCATGTTGGGGATCCCGTACATGAGCAATCCTCCAATTCGATCAGCCCTCTCGAATACAGTGACCTGATGGCCCGCAAGGTTGAGCTGGTCTGCACAGGCGAGACCCGCAGGACCAGAGCCAACTACGGCGACCTTCCTGCCTGTCCGCTGGGCGGGGACCTGAGGCGTAAGCCATCCCTCTTCCCAACCACGGTCAACGATAGAGCACTCTACATCCTTGATCGTTACGGGGGGCTCTATGTAACCGAGCACACAGGAGCCTTCGCAGGGAGCCGGGCAAACCCGCCCGGTAAATTCTGGGAAATTATTCGTTTTTCGCAACCGCTCAAGCGCTTCCTGCCAGCGATTACGATACACGAGATCATTAAACTCCGGGATGAGATTGTTGACCGGGCAACCGCTGGCCATGCCAGAAATGAGAAGACCCGTATGGCAATATGGAGTCCCACAATCCATACAACGCGAACCTTGCTCCATCACTTTCTCGTCTGAGCGATGAGCATGAATTTCCTTCCAGTCCTTGATCCTCTCAAGGGGCGGACGATTGGGAATAGTTTCCCGTTCGGTGTCTAAGAATCCTGTTGCTTTTCCCATTACGTTAAACTGTGTCTGCTTGGTGGAAAAGTGAGCCTTCCCATGCTGGAACACGACGCCTGTCACAGCGCCAAGATCACCTTATCTTGATATCTGGTTCAATTGCCGACCTTTGCGTTTTCTTCGAATGCCGCAAGGATGACAGCCTCTCCTTCGAGTCCACTTTCCTCCGCTCTCTTGATTGCATTGAGAACCCTCTCGTAGTCGGCAGGGAGGACCTTGAAGAACTGAGGAACAATATTGCTCCAGTCATTCAAAAGCCTCTTTCCCTTCTCGCTTCCGGTGAGCTCTACATGCTTCTCAACACGATCTTTAACCTCGGAAATCTCGCTATCACCACACTCAATCAACGGGTAGAGATTGACCATTGCCCGGTTAAGCTTGGACTCAAAGTCC
>Ga0163179_10000647_pt1 | contig 24808 bp, 19 predicted proteins | sample AtlANTMetagenome_FD_109643 | JGI IMG/M metagenome (GOLD analysis project Ga0163179, IMG submission 109643) | Marine eukaryotic phytoplankton communities from the Atlantic Ocean - Atlantic ANT 2 Metagenome | ecosystem: Environmental > Aquatic > Marine > Oceanic | place: North Atlantic Ocean...
AGAAGCCTCTGCTCGTCATCGACGCAGGCAGCGGCCAAATCAAAAGAGGTGCTCCCATTTTCAGACAGCCGTTTCGCTGCCCAAGCGGGTAACGGCACCGTTGTCATGCGCTCAAAACTGCCCATAGAGGCCCGTGGGCTCTCGCTAACCGCCTCTTCAATCGCCCTTTCACAGGCTTTCGACCCGGAAGCATCACGACATTCGGGCAGGGTGTCGGCCATCAAGGAACGGGCATAAATCGGCGTCGTCCGCCCCTGAAAGACCAATGCTTTCTGTTCGGCGTGCTCGCCGCAATGTGGCACATCTACCCGCGGGTTTTTTCCATGAAGACGGCCAAAGGAAAGCGATGACAATATGCCCGCTTGTTTGGGCTCCACACCGGCCATGAACTCCATACGACGCGCGTTTGACGCACCAACTACACCGGTGAGTTCAGCGCGGTAGTACACGCCCGATCCGGCAATCAACCAGTCTTGATGATCAATGCTGCCAACACCCACCTCTTGGATATCCGGTGTGTTTCCAGACGCGCCGCACCCCTTCAAAATGAAAACACGCGAACTATCTGGCGCATTGGGTGCACGGCCGATGTCCAATTCTGCAGGAGAGCGTGCAAACCCCTCTCCTCCGCCAGACATCTTGCGCCGTAGCGCAGACCAACCCAGGTCCGTCTGCAATCCCAGCCACTCCCACACCGCGGCCAGCCAAGCGGCATCCGCCACACCTTCCGAGCGCGATCGGAACACATGAAACTCTTCGTCCCTGACCGGTTGAGAGGTGTACTTTCCGGGAACCGTTTGGGGAGGCGCGTCACCAATCTGAAGGTAGCGCGCGCGTTCGATACGACGGGTCCATTCGAGACCTTTCTCAGCTGGGCCTGAAAGCGCGTCTTCCAATCCCAACGCCCGAACTTGCGCGTCATTGAGTGAACCACTTCGGGTCCACCAACGGGGGTTCAGTGGCTCAAGTTCAGCCTCTCGCAAACATGTCGCAACTTCGGTCGACGACCCCTCATGACACTTTCCGCCAACATCAAGCACCGTGTGTCCCGCGTCAGCGGTAGACGCCAAACGCGAGTCAGGAACGGTACCAAATGCCAGCAAAACAGCAAAGCACGCGCCCAGCGCAACGACACTAGGAGTCCACGCTTCCCAAAGCTGCGCAAAATCGGACTGTTTCCAGAACGTGTCTGCGATCGCCTGAACCGCCTTGCAAAACCCAAGCAGTAAAATCCCGAAAAGAGGTCCTGCGAGCAAACTGAGTAGCCCCGCCACCCACCAGTTGGTGCCCGGGCGTGGGGCACGCGTTGCTGTCCGTCCGACCAACCCGTCGCCGATCTGCGCCGTTTCACCCTCAGCCGCCGGGAAAAACAGCGCGCGGTCTGCCGACCCATCCGCCAATCCACTAAAGAACAGCGCCTCTCCATCCAAAATCTGGAGACGCTGCCAAGTCGTGTCGATCTCTTCGGCGGTCCCCTTAAGGCCCAAACCGTCGCTTGGATCCAGCGCCTTGCACACTTCGGCACCGATATCCTCGGGCGCGTTGTCTGACTGGCTGAACAGTACGTACTGACCATCGACAATCGTTCGGTGCGCGTAGTCCCGAGTGCCTTCTCGGGACTTCAGCAACGCATTCCGATGGGTAGCCTTGTGCAGGTATTTTAGTGACGCATCTTCGGCGTTCCACTGTACGGTGCCGAGATGATCGGCGATTTGTGACTCCGTAAGCCGTAGGTCATTATCCGCAGCTTTTCCGACACTGACCGTCTTTCCCTCAAACTCTGACGGCAACCAATGCCCCTCCATACGGACATGTGGGCCCGCTTGGAAAAACCAAGGCAAGGTGCGCAGGCTGGCTTGTTCCCAAGCAACAAGGGTGACCACCAGGCAAAGCAACGCAGCCACCAAATGCTTGATCGGCGTTTGCTGTTCAAGCCAACGCTGAAGCGCCTCGTGTAGACAATACAAACAGCTCAAAGCTGCTGGCAAACAAATCAGTAGCGCCCAATCGCTACCAATAAAGAAAAACCACCCACACCCAAGAAGGGTAAGCAACAAAAACAAGGCTCTGCTGCGACGCTTAACAACGCCGTTTTTTGTGCTCACGATCAAGCTCCGCTCTGGCTTGGATCTCGGGGGATGCTACCACGTTTTACTGCCCAGAGATCGCGTAAAAGCAAGCTTCTCCCAAACGCTATTGCTGCAATACCGCAGCGGCCGGTACACCCTGCAGATGAACCAGTAGCGAAACCGCTACCCCCGCCCAAGCGCGTTGTGGATGACCAGGGTGATCAAACCGAACACCGCGCCAAACACCCCGCCGAGCACGATGCCCTGCATCAACAACCCGGTCATCAGGTCGCCAGTCAGTCCGTCCGCGAGCTGTTCTGCGTACCAAGGGTTTTGCGCCTGGTAGACGTCGAAAAACAACAGCTGCGTGATTGCGGTGAAGATCCCACACATCGGCCCGGCCGCCACGATGGTCACGAAGGGCTGCGGAATGTCGTTACGCAATGCGAAGACCATCCACGCAACAAAGCAGACAACCCATGCAATGGGCTCCCACGGCATCGGCAGCCCGACGAAGACCGTCAGGCCTCCAAGCAAAACCCCGCTCAACGAGAGCAACATCAAGTTTCCAAGCATGGCTAAAAGATAACCACACCGCGCCGCTTGAGCGTGGTCAGCCGTAGGAACGACAGCATCCTGGTCAGGTCAGTCAACCCCAAGACCGACCGGACAGCTCACCCCCGTACCGCCAAGCCCGCAGTACCCATTCGGGTTCTTATGCAGGTACTGCTGGTGATAATCCTCGGCGAAGTAAAACGACGGCGCGTCTATAATCTCGGTGGTTATCGGCCCAAAACCCGCCGCGTTCAGCCCGGACTGAAATGTAGTCTTGCTTCCTTCCGCCGCCTGTCGTTGTGCGTCCGAATACACGTAAATGCCGCTTCGGTATTGCGTCCCGACATCGTTTCCCTGTCGCATGCCCTGGGTGGGATCATGGTTTTCCCAGAACACGCGCAGCAAGGCGTCAAAGCGCACCACGTTGGGATCGAACACGACCCGGACCACCTCGTTGTGTCCCGTTTTGTACCCGCAGACCTCTTGGTAGGTCGGGTTCGGCGTAAACCCCGCGGCGTAGCCTACAGCCGTCGAATGTACGCCTTCCACGACCCAAAACTTACGCTCGGCCCCCCAAAAACACCCCATCCCGAACATCGCAAACTGAAGGGGCTCGGCAAACGCGCCATCCAACGGGTTTCCATTGACCGCGTGCGCTTTAGCGACCGGCATTTTTTCGGCACGCCCGGGAAGCGCCTCTTCCGCCGAAGGCATCCGCGTTTTGTTGCCGTCATCAAAGAAATCAAAGATAGAAAAGGCCACCGCTCCCCCTGTGCGCACACCCCATAAAGACACGCGCTGACAAGCACGGTACCCTATTACCATGCGCATTTGGATACTCGCTATTGGGCTTACCGCCTGTACCCCAAAAACCTCGGACACCGCGACGGACGACACGGTCAATCCGGACGACACCGCGGCGCGAGACACCGCGGACACCGGAGAGAGCGGCGGACCGGTGGGCGATTACTACTGTCCCGACGAGATGTCGCTCATCCACGACGAAAGCTCATCGATAGCCCCCTTCTGTATCGACACCTTTGAAGGCCAAGCGACCGGCGAGCCCGGTGATATCGATCAGTTTTTTGAGACCATCATCGAGAGTACCGGGACGATCGCGTCAGAACGCGACGTCGAACCGACAGGCCTCTCCTTCAGCCAGGCCGTGGTGCTGTGTGAGGCGACGCCCGTCATCGACACAAACGGCGAAACCGTTGCGTATAAACGCTTGGCGACATTTCAACAGTGGCAGGACAGCGGTGACGGCGTGCTGGGCGAAGGGGGAACGATGTACCCCTATGGAGAAAAACGGAGCGAGACCGCCTGCTACGTTCCGACGAGCGCCAACGAGCTCCTTGTGAACAGCGTCCAACTGACAGGAACTGCCGAAGACTGTGTGAGCGTGTTTGGCGTGCATGACCTCATTGGAAACGCGTGGGAGTGGGCTGATTCGGGTTTGACGGCGGACCTTGAGCCCTGGTTTGAAAACGTCGAGGCAGAGACAGGCTGGGCCATCGAAAAGGACAAAGATGACGCGCTGCTGTTCCCCGTCGAATGGGCCGAAGCCGCAGGCGTCCTGGCGGTCTCGATGGCCGGACTACAGCCCGATCAGCTGTATGTTCAAAGCGACGGGCGCCTTACAAGCTCAGCAGAAAACCTCCCTACGGAAGAAGGCGCCAGCACCGCCGGCTACCTGTCCTACGGGCTCGCGTTCTTGTACGAAGGCAACGGCGCACAGGCCACCGGCTATTCCTTGCCCATAGAATTTCGGCTCGACAAAGCGCAAGACGAAGCCGTGCTGTACGTTCGCTCGGATAAAGACGGCGTGCCCGTCGGGTTCAAGGCCGGAGGCGCCTGGTATACCGGCGCGGGGAGTACGCTTCAGCCGCACCAACCCCAAGAGGTCCTAGATCACCCACATGACTTCGTGGGGACCATCTCTGCGCGCTGTGCCACAGACGCGCTGACGTGGTGAATCAGTCGTCGTTCTGAACCCGACCACGGCCCCGCTTGATCGCACCCCGACGCTTTTTCTTATCTACGCGTCGGCGTTGAGAGGCGCGCGTCGGACGGGTGGCTTTCCGTGGTTTCGCCCGCACCAGCGCCGATGTGAGCATCGCCGCGAGCCGCTGTCGGGCACGGAGTCGGTTTTCAGACTGGCTCCGGGTTTCGTCGACCTGAACCAGGACGTCGCCATCCTTGGTCAAGCGACTGGCTAAACGCTCCAGGAGTCGCGCTTTCTGAGAGGCCGAAGGAACTGTACTCTCATTCACATTCCAGCGGAGCGTCACCCGGGTACTGGTCTTGTTCGCGTGCTGACCGCCGGGCCCACCGCTCGTGCTGACCTGTTCACGCAGTTCACCGGCAGGGATCACAAAGTGCGTCCCAACCTGCAGTTCTGACATGTCAACCGGCCTGCTGTGTCTCGAAACCAGCGTCTACGACGAGCGCACGAAGTGAGGCCTCATCGATGCTTCCGGTGACCACCGCGCGACCCGGCTGCAACGAGACAAACACCGTGTCGACGCCATCCGCCTCCGCGAGCGTCCGCTCAAGCTTTCCAACACATCCGTTACAGGTCATGCCGTACACGCTGACCTCCAACGCGTCTTCGGAGTGCGAATCAGCACCACGCATGGCCCACCACCGCATCACATCGCGTCCCGCAAACCGCGCGAGCAGCCCGGTCAAGACCACCGCACCTACGGTCTCCCACCACGAACCATGCGCGCCGTGGACATGCTCTCCGACCACACCGGCGGAGATCAACGATTCAAACATCAGCCCAAAGACAACGCTTCCAGTGATGATTACCAACAGGTAAATCGCCATCGGTCGCCGCCCTAAGGCCCGATAAATCGCGCCAATCGTCGCCACATTGGTCGCGGGGCCCGCCATAAGAAAGACCAGCGCAGCACCTGGCGGAAAGCCATTAACGACCAAAGACGCCGCGATAGGCACGGACGCAGTCGCACAGACATACATCGGCAATGAGATGACAAGCATCACCAGCATGGCAACGCCTGCCCCGACTTCAGCGACGCTCGAAAAGAAGGACTCTGGGATGTAGACTTCGATAGCTGCAGCGACCAACACACCGAAGACAATCCACAACCAAATAGACTCAAGCACATCCAGGGCATGGTCGACCATGCCGCGCCAGCTTCTGTCAGTGGTACCACCCTCTTCGGACTCAGCGCTCTGACCCGCCGAATCGCGATCTCCAGCCTCAACCAAGAGTCCGCCCAGCACGCCCGTCACCGCAGCAGCGGCCATCTTGAACAAAGCGAACGGCCACCCCAAGAAGGAAGCGCTCACCAAAATGGAGTCAACGCCCGTCTGTGGGGTGCTGATCACAAAGCCAACAGCAGCCCCGTCACTGGCGCCGTCTTTCTTCAAGCCCAGCCCCGCGGGAATGACACCGCAAGAACAGAGTGGAAGCGGCACACCCAACAAAACCGCCTTCACAACACCGGAAGAACCGCGGAGTTGTCTATGAACGAAGCCCGCGGGCATAAACCCGTGCAAAAGACCAGCGAACACCATCCCGAACAACATCCAGGGTGACAGTTCGAGCATCACAGACCAAGTCGCGTTCAGCATCGCTACCTCGAGGCCAAACCGCCGTAGCGGTCAATGAAACACATTAACTCAGAAAGTTAGCGCGAGCGCACAACAGCAACGCGCCAAACGTTTCAAACACCTCCGGCCCCTCTACGACATTCGGAGGTCGACCCTATCGTTCCAAAGAGACCTGCTGGTCGGACAGCGTTGAACAGGGCCAAGCCCACGCGGAGATTGGACGCTCTGAAGCGCCATCAAAAGCACCCACTTCAACCAAGGCCTGAGCGAGCGCCTCAGTGGCGACCGGCTGCCCTGATGGTTTGATGTGTGAGCTGCTCGTAAACTGCTCCGCCGGAATCGGCAGATACGTGAGATCGATCACATCCAGCGGCAGGTCCGAGACACTCTGAACAAACTGCTCCACGCCGGTCTGACCGCTACACGTCGGGCGCACCCTTGGATGCAAGGGTGACCGCACCAACACCGTTCGCGCCCCATAAGTACGCGCCAACGCGACGAAATCCGGGAGGAGCGAGTCGTCTACAGCGGAAGGCTGCATGCCCTCTCGACGATTCTGAGCCGCCTTCTTCTGCCCGCCCGCATCCGGGTTGGGCACCAAACCCTGCGCTATCCGTGCCTCCGGCGTGAACAGGATCGTCTGCGACGCCAAATCCAACTCCTGCCGCGCACGTCCGCGATTGCCAAAACCGGGATTAATCAGCGCGCCAAGAAACGCCGCCGTCCCATGCTCCACGACCCCATCGAGCAATGCATTTCGCAATTGATACCGGGACGCTTGAATTCGCCGCCAACGATGTGATTCGACGCTACCCCCAAAGTAGTTCTCGACAACCAGGGGGTGGGAAGAAGCAGCGAGCCCATAGAATTCGGACTCAGCCCTTGGCGTTTCCAAAACGGTGAGAGAGTGCACACCGGCATTGGCATAAATCACTACAACTGCCGGTCTGAAGCCCTTTTCGTACACCTCTCCCACAAGCAAGGTGTACCAATGCGGAATGTTGGTACCGTCCGACGCGAAAGAACTCACCTGCTTGGTCGGTTTAAAAGAGGTCTCCAATCGCGCCACATCGATGGCTTTTTTGGCGATGGAATTGCCAAAGATCACGAGGTCGCCAACACCTTCCGCTTGGACGATTGCAACCTCTTCACCGAGTTTGGTCGCAGCGCTCACCATACGCGCTCCCATCCATTGGTAAGCAACGAACAACAAGGCGCCCGCAATTGGCCACGCCAAAAGCCCGCACAGTCGCCTTAGGCGCTTAGAACTGGAAGTAGATGAACTCATCAGCCGCTTCACGCGCAAAGAGGAAGATGACGGCGATAGCGCAGGCCCAGAAAAGGCCTTCGAATAGCGGCCAAACCGCACGCTCTCGCAATCGAGGAATAACGAAGTGATTTACGACCAGCGCCAACGCTAAAAACACGGCACCAGAAACCGACACGGTGAGCAGCGCGGCGAAGGCCGCGGAGTACACCGTACTGCCAAGTTCCCAAGGCAATGACGCGTACAGCAAAAGCCGTGAAAAGTCCTGTTCGCGAAAGAGCAGCCAGCCGCCAAGCGTAAACAAAAACATCAGCAGGATTTTTGCCGGACGCAACAGCGGATGCTGTGAAACCGACTTGGGTACCACCGACCCCGCGAGCCTATACCCCGCAAGCAACGAGGCGTGGTACGCGCCCCAAAGCACAAAGTTCCAGGACGCGCCGTGCCACAAACCACTCAGAAGCAATGCGGCGTAGGTCGCAGCGAGACGTCGCGACCCCGTGCGACGACGGCCACAAAAGGGCACATAGACATACTCATGAATCCATGACGAAAAGGAGATGTGCCAACGTTTCCAGAAGTCTGACGGGTTGGTCGCCAAGTACGGCGAACGGAAGTTCTCCATCAGCTCAAAGCCCAGCATCCTGGCTGTGCCCCGCGCAATATCCGTGTAGGCCGAAAAATCAGCCAGAATCTGTATCGCAAATCCGAATGTCGCCGCGGCGATCAAGGGCGCGGACGGTTCGGGCATCGCGAACACTTTGTCGACATACATCGCCACGGTGTCCGCCACGAGCAGCTTCTTCACCGCGCCCCAGAGCGCCAAGCTAAACCCGGAACGAAAGCGTTCGTGCGAAAAGACACGGACCTGCTCCACCTGGGGCAGAAGGTTTCGCGCGCGCTCTACCGGGCCCGCGACCAGCTGCGGAAACATCGTCACGAAGGTCGCGTAATCCAGGAGATCACGCCGAGGCGTCAACTTCCCTCGGTAAATATCGAAGGTGTAGCTCATCGTCTGGAACGTGAAGAAGCTGATCCCAACTGGCAAGAAAATGCCGAGCGTCTGCGGGCTGTAACCAAAACCCAGCGCCGTCAAAACGGCGCCGACATTCTCGATAAAGAAGTCCAGATACTTGAAGGCGCCGAGCAGTCCCAGGTTCCCGCACATACTGACCGTAAGCAACAAACGCTTGTGCTTGGGGCGGTCTGCCATGGCGATCCCAACGTAAAAGTCGAGAAGCGTTGAGAAGGCGAGCAAACCGACAAACCACCAGTGCACCCAACCATAAAACACGAGACTCGCGACCACGAGCAGCGCATTTTGCGCCCGGCGACTCCTGATCCCCCAATAGAGCGCCAGAACAAGCGCAAAGAAGACGAGGAACTCAAACTGAACGAAGGTCAACGCAGCGCTCGCCTATACAAAATCGGAAGAGGTAAAGACCCACCTTTTACGAAAGCAGGCAGGCCTCAGACAGTTTACCCGAGTTGTGTGGCGGCCCACTGCGCCGCGTAGGTCAGAATCCCATCCGCTCCTGCGCGTTTAAACGAAGCGAGGCTCTCCATCATCACCGCATCGAGATCCAGCCAGCCATTTTGAGCAGCAGCATGAAGCATCGCGTACTCTCCGCTCACTTGGTACACCATAGTTGGGAGCTTGTAGGCCTGCTTGACGCGCCAGACGACATCCAAGTACGGCATACCAGGCTTGACCATGACCATATCTGCGCCCTCTTCGATATCGAGCGCAACCTCGCGCAGCGCTTCGTCACCATTCGCAGGATCTTGCTGGTAAGTACGCTTATCGGCGGCACCCAAGGCCGCCTTGGAGCCTACAGCGTCACGAAATGGGCCATAAAAGCTGCTCGCATACTTGGCGGAATATGCCATGATCTGTGTGCTCTGAAGGTTCGCGCCGTCCAATTCCTCACGAATCGCACCCACGCGGCCATCCATCATGTCTGATGGCGCGATGACATCGCAGCCCGCCTGCGCCTGAACCCGCGCCTGCTTGCGAAGCGCCTGAATGGTCTCATCATTTAGGATCACGCCGTCGCGTACGATGCCGTCCTGTCCATTAGAGGTGAACGGGTCCAGTGCGACATCACAGATCACCCCAACATCCGGGACCTGCGCCTTCAATGCCGCGACCGCGCGGCAGATCAGATTGTCAGGATTCCAGGCTTCATCCCCATCTTGGGTCTTAAAAGAGGCATCCAACACGGGGAAAACAGCGATGGCCGGGATCCCAAGATCGGCGCAACGGCGTGCTTCTTCGAGCAGATGATCGATAGTCAATCGATCCACACCGGGCATCGAGGGTACCGGCTCGCGACGTGATGGGCCATCCACGACGAACGTTGGCCAGATCAGATCATTGACCGAAATTGATGACTCACGAACGAGTCGCCGCGACCAATCCGTCTGACGATTACGTCGCATTCTGGTCTTCGGAAAAGAGGGGGCCATCGCAAACTCCAACAAGACACAAACTCTATCCCAAGCAGGGGCTAGGTGGAAAGCCTACGTGAAAGCGATATAAGAGCCCGCCAGAATTCATATGGAGATGCTCATCATGCCCCACCACCTGTCTCGTTTGACCCTACTCCTCGCGTTCTCCGGAACCCTGTCGTTCGGCTGTGGCGGCGACGCCCCCGAAAACAACGCGCAAACCACAAGCAATGACGCCGTGACGTGTCCTCCGCCTGTGATGGATGCGCTCGAGGGTGAGGCCCGTCCCGCACTCGTCACCGGTCAAGCCTGGTTCGTCACCGGGAACGACGGCATGCCAATCCCATGTCCCGCACGTATGCAAATCTGGCGCGAAGGCGCTGACGGCACTTGGGCAGCCACCACTGTCGAAGACCCAGATTCGAACGTCTTCCACAAGATCATCCCGCTTGAAGACGGGAGCCTGGTCACTATCGGTGCAAGTAAAGCCATGCTCAAGCAATGGCGCTTCGCAGATGGTGCGTGGCAACAGGAAACGCTTTGGGAACGCAGTTGGGGCGGAAAATTCGATCGCCTGCGCGACATCGAAATCGGTGACGTCGATCAAGACGGCAAAGACGAATGGGTCATCGCCACGCACGACGCAGGCGTAGTCGCCGTGTACAACCCCGAAGATGGCGCCGAAGGCATCATCGAGATGGACCAAACCGCCGACACCTTCGTACACGAAATTGAAATCGGCGACCTTGAGGGTGATGGGAAGCTCGAATTCTTCGCGACCCCAACCGACCGGAACCGCGTCGGCGTCTCTCAGAAAGGCGCGATCACGATGTACAAGTTCAACGGCGAAACCTACGACAAGACCGTCGTAGAGGCCAAAGAGGGCACCCACGCTAAAGAAATCTTAGCTTACGACTTGGACGGTGACGGCAAGTCCGAGCTGCTCGGCGTATTCGAAGCAGAACTTGATGACGCGAAGCAAATCACGACACCCGTACAAATCCGGCAATACACGCAGCAGGCCGACGGCACCTTCGAAGTCAGCGTGCTCGCCGAGATCCAGGACGAGATGTGTCGCTTCCTCGTCGCCGGTGACCTCGATGGTGACGGCGCGGTTGAACTTGTCGCTGCAGCGAAGAAGAGCGGTGTTTGGCTTCTGGAGCGAGGCGAAGACGGCAACTGGACGCCGAGCAACATCGATGCCAACTCTGGTGGCTTCGAGCACGTCGCCAAAATCACTGACCTGAACGGTGACGGCGCGGTCGAGCTTTATGTCGCAGCAGACGATCAGACGACGCTCGCTCGTTACACCTACAACGCCGAGAGCGGACAGTACGACAAGACCAAGCTCGCGACGCTTCCGAAGGGCTTCACCTGGAACATGGAAGCAGGAAAGCTGTGAAACGCCTGCTGGGACGCTTTCTTCTCTGGCTGGGTGGCTGGAAGCCTTCGGGCGACCCGCCGCCAGCCGATAAGTACGTTCTTATCGCCGCCCCGCATACCACCAACTGGGACGGCTATTGGATGATCGCGCTCATCTTCTACTTCGATCTCCCGATCAGGTGGGTCGGCAAGCACACGCTCTTCCAGGGGCCACTCGGCTGGTTCATGAAATGGACCGGGGGACTGCCAGTCGATCGCCGTAGCTCCAACGATGCGGTTGGGCAGCTCGCAGATCGATTCGCTCAACACGAGCGTATCGCCATCACGATGGCTCCAGAGGGGACGCGATCGCGGCGAGACTACTGGAAGAGCGGCTTTTACTATCTTGCTAAAAGAGCGAACGTCCCCATCGCACTGGGCTTTCTAGACTACGAAAAGTGCGAGGGAGGCTTCGGCGGCCTTCTCTGGCCATCCGACGACCCCAAGGCGGATATGGACGTCATCCGCGCGTTCTACGAACAGAAAACGGGACGCAACCCAGAGAACAGCGGCCCCATCCGTCTTCGCAACGAAGCGCCTGAAACGGTGGCACCTTAGCCGACTTAGCGGCGCTGTAACTCTGTTCCCCTGGGCCGCATTGGGCTACGCTGGCTACGATGTCCGACCCGCAATCCCAAATGCTCGAGATGGTCGAGCAAATGCCCGCCTTTCCGGCTTCCGTGCAGCGCATATTAGCGATGACGGCGAACGTGAACGTAGCCCCTAAAGATCTCGTACAGGTGATCGACCACGATCCCGTGCTCACAATGCGAATCCTGAAGGTGGTCAACTCGGCATATTACGGACTGTCCAAGCCCATCGTTTCGGTGAAGCACGCGGTGGTCTACATCGGAATCAACACGATCAAACATCTTGCGCTGGCCATCGCTGCAGTCGGCACAATGCCCCGAGACAACGAAGCGGGTTTCGCGACCAGAGCATTTCTAATCCACTCCGTCACCACGGCGGTAATCAGCAGACGCCTTACCAATTCACTGCGTGCAGGTGCGGCCGCAAGCGCTGACGCCTTCGTTGCCGGCCTAATCCACGACATTGGAAAGGTCGTCTTCGCACACTTTCAGCCCGAGCAATACCGTCAGGTCCTCGAATTAGCCAAGACCAAGCGGCTGCCGCTCCACGAAGCGGAGTTGCAAATTCTCGGGGCCGACCACGCAGAACTCGGTGGCCTATTGGCTGAAAAATGGAAGCTGCCCCCAGACCTGGTCGACGCCGTGCGCTACCACCAGATCGTGCCGGACGCCGCGTCGACCTCGCCACTCCGAAACAGTGTCTTTTTGGCGAACATCGTAAGCAATATCATCGAGCCGATGCCGTTTTCCCCTGTTCCTCTGCCGGCGCCCCCGGACCACGTCCTAAGCCGTTACGGCAAGAGCATGGAAGAGCTTCTCGAAGAAATGAGAGGGCTTGAAGATGAATTCGAAGCCGCTCGAGCCTTTGTCGAACGGTAGCACCACGGCGGAAGATCCATGAAAGTGAAGTTCTGGGGTACGCGAGGCTCAATCGCCTCACCAGGCCCGAGCACCATTCGCTTCGGCGGCAACACCACGTGCGTTCAACTGGTGACCGACGCCGGCCACCAGATCATCTTCGATGCGGGGACGGGCATCCGTCCACTCGGTTTGCAATTGGCGAGAGAGATGCCGGTCGATCTCGATCTGTTCATCACCCACACGCACTGGGATCACATCCAAGGCCTACCGTTCTTTGTCCCGCTCTTCGTGCCAGGAAACATCGTCAGGCTTCACGGTGGCTTCGATCCAATCTACGGACGAGACATCCAAGCGATCTTGTCTCAACAAATGGAATACTGCTACTTCCCGGTCCGCACTATCGAACTGCAAGCCTCGATGGAATACACCTCACTTCGAGAAGGTACAACGGTCGAGGTCGGCGACGCGACGATCACCAATATCGTCATGAACCACCCCGTGCTGACCTATGGGTACCGCGTAGAATGTAACGGCAAGACGTTGTTCTTTTCCGGGGACCACGAGCCCCGTGCGCTGCAATTTGGCGCAGACCCCGAGTTCGCAGAACTGGTCAAAGCACAAGACGAAGTGTTGGTAGATTTTGTACGAGGGTGCGATGTCTTAATCGTCGACTCGATGTACACCGAACAAGAGTACCCGAATAAGATCGGCTGGGGACATGGCACCTTCAGGAGCACCACCGAGCTCGCGTTGGAATCAGGGGTCAAAAAGGTGGTGTTCACCCACCACGAGCCCAATCGCACCGATGACGAACTTTGTGCGATGATCTCCACAGTCGAAGGCTGGCTCGAAGGCGTCGAAAACGCACCAGAACCCGTCATGGCGTACGAAGGGCTTGAAATCGAGTGGTGAGCGGCCGCAAAGGAAGCTGGCGTTTTGTCGCATTGGCCTGTGTCGGCGTCCTGCTGATCGCCGAAGGCATCGTCCGTAGCGCGCCCAAGACCGTGGATTCCAGCGGTCCCAACGGCGCACAGACCCTCCTTCAAGGGCACCCATCACGTATTTGGTCGCTGATCCCAGGAACCAACAATAACGGCCTGTCCACCGCGACGATCAACGCACTCGGACTGCGTGGGCCAAAGCCCGTCACCCCGCGTCCAGCAGACACTCAACGTATTCTGGTGCTCGGAGACAGCGCGTTTTTTGGTCATAGCGTCGCCGACCAGGAGACTTTGCCCTACTTCCTTGAAGCACAGCTTCGTGACGCGGGGATGAAAGTCGAAGTCATCAACGCTGGGATCCCGGGCTACTCAATCCTTCAAGGCCGTGAGCTCCTGAACGAACTGGCCTGGGATCTTGAACCTACGCTGCTCCTGCTCGGGTTTCTTTGGTCTGACAACAACTTCGAAACCAAATCCGATCGCGAGATGCTCGACGCCCGGAAAGCGGCGCGCTTCAACCCCCTGACCCACTCCGCGCTCTTTCTCTGGGGCGTAGAGAAACTGACACACTCCCTCCGTCCAGATGGACAAACCATCGACTGGACCACAACGACAGACAGCAAACCGACCGCAGAAAACCAAGTGCGACGCGTTTCTTTAGGCGACTACGCTGAAGCGCTCACCGAACTGCTGATGGAAGCTCAAAAAAGAAACGCTGGGGTGATGATGCTCGCCCCGACGAACCTGGGGCAAGTCTCTGGCGAAACCCCGCGCCGACATTCGTCTTGGATGCCGTACTACGACGCCCAATCCGACGTCGCCGAGGCCCACGGGATTCCCGTATTCGACATCCTTGCAGCGCTTCAATCCGCGAATCTACCGCTTAACGAGCTCTTCGTAGACAAAATGCACCCGACTGGCCGGGCGAACGCGCTGATCGCTGAAGCGCTCGTGGACAGTCTGACCGCCGCGGGCTGGCCCACTGAAGCGCTGCAGGCGCGCTCAAATCCCAATTTCGACCCACGGGTACGTGAAGATCCTCACGCCTCTGGGTGGTCGACTCCGCCCCCTCCGGAAGTGCGGCAGCCGTCCCCACTAGATGGTCTCAAAGGTGCTGGGCCAGGAAGCAATTAGTTCCAGCCGCGCGACCGAAAAATCCCAAAGGCGCTGGTGTAGCCGTGTAGAAAAGTCTTCGCGTGGATGGGACCTATCTCTCCATTACAGAAGAAACCGCCCACGGGGATATCTGCGACTTCACGTGCAAATACTTCGCAGTCATGATCGGCGCGCCCATAGAGATTCATGCCGCGCCCTAAACACGAAAATAGCAGCGCACCTCGGGGCTCTTCACCCGTCACTTCGCGACGATAACGCGCCAACACCTCATGAAGGTCTTCTGCGGAGGTCGACGCGTCCCGCACATGGAACTGAACCACCTGTTGGTTTTCCACGAGCGCGCCCACACCGATCACACCCGCAGTAGAGTCCAGGCCGATCAAGTTCCGCACGAGAAAATCGCCCTTTTGCGGGTCGGTGATCGACGGGTCTATGCAAAGTCCAATGTGAGGAGCTTGTCGGAAAAGCTCCAACTCCCGTGCAGTCAGACCCGTCAGCGTCTCTTCAAGCTCTCTTACCGCCCCGCGGCCATTCAATTCGAAAATAAGATTGCGCTGGCTACGCGTGATCACCATCGGGCGCCCGACAGGACGACAACCCTGGGCAACCGCCGTATCAATGAGGATATCTCCCCACATCGCCACACCGATCGCACCACGCGCATGCACCTCGTCATCCAAAAACAGACGGTTTTCTCCAGCAACACGGGCACCGCTTACCAAACCGCCTACTTTGGAGCAGCCCGGATAGGCCATGTCCAAGCTGCCGAGTAGTCCGTCGGCATCACAAGAAAAGGGATCGGCCAACAGCAAAAAACTGGGCTCATGAATCGCCTCGCAACCCAACCGGGCGGACCACGTTTGTGGCGCGTCAACGAACGCTTCCAGCTCGTCCGGAGACAAACGGAAAGGCTTCAGAGCAACGTCGGGTAACACCGCCGCAGTCACCGAAACCGCAGGCTTGCCCTCGAACTCCCGCCCGGCCCCAATCACACCACCCGCAGTCGAACCAAAGAGCACCTGTGGGCCAAACCGATCACAGAGCCTATCAGGTGCTAGCGCTGCTTTAGCGGAATGGTGTGGAGAGACAAAGATCACCAATAAATCGGGATGAAGCCCCGCCAATTGGGACTCAAGTTGTTCCTCGACTTCGTCCATCGCATCGTTGAAGTCTGCTTGTCCCGAGATGACCGAAAACCAGTGCATGGCCGTTTACCTTCCTTCAGGTAGCGCGCCTTAGTGTGTCACAGGTGGAGGCGTCCCGGGGCGTCCGGCTCTCCATTGTTCCTCCGGAGGCCAAGGGCAGTGTCTACAGCCACGCCCGCAACATGAACGCTGACGCAACAAAGTCTGGGACGTCAGTACAAAAAGCCCATTCGTCGGATCGATATAGCCGGGCTCCCCGCGCTCAACGGCGAGATCGTGAAGCATTTTGATGTCTGGATCCATGGCCATGGACGCGCTCTAACGAATCTAGTGCTGGCCGACAGCATAGAAGCATACAGAGAAGTTTGCTCAGAAGAAGGCACTACGGCGCAGATCCCAGTAAAAGCGCTTCATCTCTCGGAGCGCACTGTGACCAACCCCATCGACCAACTGCCCGGACCCTCTCCCCTCCGAGGCAAAGCTGTGGAACTCCCCAGTAACCCCGAGGACTGGCTCAACGTTGATGCGCCACTGTCCCTTGAAGCGCTACGCGGAAATGTTGTGGTACTCGACTTCTGGACGTACTGCTGCATCAACTGCCTGCATATCTTGCCAGAACTGGCCGCTATCGAAGACCGCTACGAAGGACGCTCCGTCGCCGTTATTGGTGTGCATACCGCAAAATTTCCCGCTGAAAAGGCACGAGAAAATGTCGCTCGCGCGATCGAAAGACACCGTATCCAACACCCCATTGTGTTGGACCCGGAACAAACGCTCTGGCGTCTATACGGTGTGAGGTCCTGGCCGACGATCGTGGTCATCGGGGCGGACGGCAAGATCTTCTGGCACCAACCCGGCGAAGTCTCGCGAGACGTTCTGGGAGAGGTGATCGATCGCGCGCTCAAACAGGCCGAAGAACGAGACTTACTGAAAAGTGCAGCGTGGTCACGCCCGGAGCTCGCCCCCAATGAAGGCTGGCTACGACATCCCGGCAAAATTGCGGTCTACCCCAACGCATCTCAACAAGTCATGGATGCCGACTGCTTCGACGGAGAGGGCCGTCTATACGTCGCCGACACAGGCAACGACAGGATCCTGGAGGCGCAGATCTACCTTGGTGCGGACGGATGGCCGCGTGCCCAACTTCTCCGCAGCTTCGGCGGCGGCGCACCGGGGCTCGTAGACGGATCACCCGATGATGTGCGGTTCTCGGCCCCACAAGGCCTCGCCCGATCTGAAAATACGCTCTGGGTAGCCGATACAGAAAACCATTGCTTACGCGCGATCGATATCGAAAGCGGACATGTCAAAACCATCGCTGGAACCGGAGCAAGAGGAGAAGGCGTCATGGGAGACCCGGATCTCCCCCTGGAGATGGCGCTTCGGTCCCCCTGGGACGTGGAATGCACCGAACAAATGGTTCTCATCGCAATGGCCGGAACCCACCAAATCTGGCTCTACCTCATCGAAGAAGACTCGATTTTCCCTGTCGTAGGGAGTGGCTTGGAAGATCACGTGGACGGTGAGTTGGCCGAAGCCGCATTGGCGCAGCCGAGTGGCCTGTGCTGGTTTGGCAGGTATGTGTTTGTGGCCGACAGTGAAGTCTCGAGTATTCGCGTGATCGATTTAGAAGACCGACAGGTAGGTACCGTCGTGGGCGCCGGACTCTTCGATTTTGGGGACAAAGACGGGAGCGCCGCACAGGTACGACTGCAACACGCGCTGGGGGTGACGGTCGCTGACGGGAAACTTTACGTCGCCGACACCTTCAACCACAAAGTCAAGCAAATCGATCTCGAAGGCGGAGACACGCAGACGGTGGTGGGCGGAACGACAGACATCCTATGTGAGCCCGGAGGAATTGACGCGCTGGGCTCGTTTATCGTCATCGCAGACACAAATAATCACCGAATCCGCGTACTCAAACGCGAGACGGGCGAGATCCGAGACTTGGAGATCCTGCCCTAGGTTGGCCTGTGCTCAATAGCCCGAGACCCAGTTGTCTCCACCCAGCCAAATAAAACGTGTCGGAGCGTGCGCTTGCACATCTATGCGTCGCTGGGTCATGCCGTCTGAAGACACCACACGGAGTTGGTAGGCCCCGGAGATCAAGGGCTGCGTCATCGGGGTAGTGCCGACCAACTTTCCGTCTAAAAAGACCTCCGCCCCCTGCGGCTCCGAGTCGACCGTTACAGAAAATGAGGCCTCTTCTTTCGGAGTAGGCTCTACAGCAGCAGGCGCGCGTACGGGAGCACTGGTGCTCACCTTCTCCGAAACAGCAGGCGCACGTACAGCGGGTTCACGCACAGGCGCCGACACAGGTTCGACAGGCGCTGACTCGGCGGCCTCAACCACTTCATCAGCCTCCACCGCCGGTTCGGGAGCCACACGCTTGAGCGACTCGGTCGCGACCGGTTGATCGATAACGGCTTGCGGTGCTGGCTTTGATTCGGGAGCATCTTGTGTCAACACGTATCCCAAGCCGCCCAGAAGCAAGCCAAGCGAAATTACAGCCACGCCGCCGAGCCCTACAGCCACTTGGGTAGAGACCGTACCGGTTTGCGTAGTCTCCGCCGTCGCGGCGGTTGCGAGGTTGCTTCCAGTCAACAGTGACGGAGAGGTTTGGACGCTCCCAGAATGCCCCGCAGATAAGCCCTGAAAGCCGGACGCATCTTCGAGCGCGTACTTTTCGCGACGCTCGGCCACAAGATCTGGCACAAACCTCGGTGCGAACCTTCGAAGACTCTCCCCTGACGTACGCTCGGAGAGATCGAGCATCCTGTCCGCGCACTCGAACGCGCTGGGGCGCTCGTCCGCGCTCCAAGCAAGCATACTGCGCAGCAACTCATGCAGTTCGACCTTCCAGCGCGCGCCCCACTCGGGTCGATCAACGCCTTGAATAAGCGCGGCCACATGCGATTGGTACGCCCGGGGTGACAGCGGACACCTCGAAATCTTCTGCCGCGAGAGCAGTTCTACCAGTGAAATCCCGAGGGCATACAGGTCGACAGCAGCGCCAATGTCATTGGTCATCCAAGACTCTGGCGCCATGTAGCGTGCCGTTCCAAAAGCCACAGACCGCGTCAAACCCTCTCGCTCAAACTCTGCGCGCGCCACGCCAAAGTCCAAGACTTTGACGCCTCCGTTGCCAGTAATCACGACATTCGCAGGCTTGATGTCTCGGTGAACAACTCGGAGCGGCTTTCCGGTAATCGGTGAATTTGCGTTGTAGGCCGTATGCAAAGCACTCGCGACAGCCGCCCCCACCTCAAGCGCAGCACGAGGCGGAAACAGCGCCTGCTTCATCAGGCGCGAGGCATCAACACCCTCTACATACTCCATCAATACCGCTGGACGCCCTTCGATTTCGGTCAACTCGATGACCTTCACGATGTGGTCATGATTGAGTTGTGCGAGCAGCCGAGCCTCATCTCGCTGGCGCGCCACGATGTCGTCATTTTCGAGCATGTCCAGGTTAAGGACCTTGATAGCGAGACGCTGTACGAAGTCATTCTCGCCGCGAACATCAGCCAAATACACAGCACCGAACCCTCCACGACCGAGGGTCTCGATGAACTCAATTGTCCTATGGCTGGTACCGCTTACCTGCACGGAGTGCCCTTGCTCCGAAATCATCCGCGCACCGAACAAAGCCGGTGCTCAACTTTCCGCTCTATAAAGGTAGCAAGCGACAGGCGGTCGATTCAACGTGATCACACAAACCGATTTAAAAACGCTCAAAAATAAACATAAGATCTTGTTTTGCATGGATAAAACTGGATTTAACCCAGTGACACACGCCCCATACGTTGGCGCTACTGGTAGCCTTGTGCCTGAAGGGCAAAAAGCTTCGCGTAAACCCCGTCGCAGGCCATCAATTCGTCATGTGTCCCTTGCTCAACCACTCGCCCCTTATCGAGCACAACGATGTCGTCTGCCATGCGTACCGTGGAAAAGCGATGGGAGATCAAAATAGCGATCTGATCTTCGGCGACCGCGCGTACACGCTCAAAGATCTGGGCTTCCGCTTCGGCGTCCATGGCAGCGGTCGGCTCATCCAACACCAAAATGTCTGCGGCATCTCTCATGAACGCGCGTGAAAGAGCAACTTTCTGCCACTGGCCAATCGACAACTCACGCCCCCCCGGAAACCAACGACCAAGCTGCGTGTGAAAGCCAGCGGGCATGGTCTCAACGAATGGCAGGGCCATGCCCTTTTCCGAAGCGAGCGCCCATTGCGCCTCATCATTCATCGCCTCGATATCGCCGACACCCACGTTTTCTCCGACGATAAACTGATACTTCACGAAGTCCTGGAAGATCACCGCGAGCTTACGGTGCAGCGCGCTAGTGTTCCATTCGCGCACATCGAGCCCATCCACCAGTACTCGGCCCGAGTCCGGCGAGTAGAGTCCCGCGAGAAGCTTGATCAACGTCGTCTTGCCGGAGCCATTCGCGCCGACCAACGCAAGCTTGCCGCCAGGCCTGATGTGTAAATCGATGTGCTCCAGCACCGCCCTCTCATCGCCCGGATAGCGAAAGCTCACGTTTTCAAAACGGATGCCATCACGGCGATCAGGTCCCGCCAGCCCACCACCCGAACTGTCTAGGGTGGGAGTCTCTAAATACTCATAGAGGTTCGAGAGGTAGAGGTTGTCCTCATACATCCCGCCAACATCGGCCAAAATCTGCGAAACCGAGTTCTGCCCCTGTCGAAACACCACCAGGTACATGGTCATATCGCCGAGCGTGATGTTGCCATGAATCGTTTCCCAGACGATCCATGCGTAGGCGCCATAGAACGCGAACGTTGAAAGCAGGTTGAGGAGATAGCCCCAAATGCCACGGCGGAGCGTCAGGTCTCGATCTTCCGCGTATAAGCTCCGAAAAATGTCGGAGTAGCGCTCCAGCAATAACGGCCCAATTCCGAAGAGCTTGACCTCCTTGACGTAGTCGTCCCTTGCGATCACGGCCTCAAGATATGCGCGTACCCTTGTCTCCGGCGTGCGCCATCGAAACAGTCGGAACGCCTCACGCGCAAAGCGCGTCTCCGCCAAAAATGCTGGAATCGCAGCCAACACCAAAATCAGCACAGCCCACCCAGAAAACGCGATGAGCAAACCGCCATATGTGACGAGCGACAGCGTGTTCTGCGCCATGGCGAAACTACGCTTCACCAAAGATAACGGGCGAGAAGAGGCCTCTCTTCGAGCGCGCGTCATCTGATCGTACAGCTCCGCATCTTCATATTGCGCCACGTGCAATGTCAGCGCCTTTTCCAAGATCATCACGTTCACACGCTGACTCAACAACGCACGAAGCAACTGCTGACACACCGATAGACCACGGCGCGTACCCAGTAATAGACCCGCCAAAACCGCTTCGACGCCGAGCCAAAAAAGCGCAGTGTTTACGTCGTCTTGCAACCCGGTTTCCGCGGCAAGCACCACACCGTCAACGATCAGCTTACCGACATACGCCACTGCCGCAGGCAGCAGGCCGGAGGCGACCGACATGCCTGCAAAAACGAGCGTCAAAGATCTCTGCGTGCTCCACGTCAGCCGCAACGCACGATCGACATAAACAAACAACCCGCGTAGCGCCTGCCAAACGCTTACTGGACCGCTGGGTTTTCTGTCGCTCGGACTTGCCATCGCGCAGGGCTATAACGACCCAGACAACGCCGGGTACAGCCTGTTCTTTCCTAAGGCAATGTATCGAGGTGGGTGAGGTAGCCGAGCGCGCCGCCGACGCTCATACTCAAACGCCAAAGCACCTCTCCCTCGGGACTTACTTCCTCAATCAGACCTTGATTCGAGAACGTGACCAGTGTGTTCCCCGATTCAAGTCGCTGCACATCACCCAAACTAAATGAGTAGATGTCGGGTTCCGGACGATAGCTCCAGACCACATCCGCTTTACCGGAAGCCTCATCCAACTGAAATTCCAAAACCTGTGAAAACATCCGCTCGCTTTCACCATTCTCGAACAACAACACCCGGTCATCAAACACATCAAACTGGTGGCCCCGCACCGCAGGGGCATACTCGAGGTCGGTGCTCTCTGTAAAGTCGCTGTCCGCCCCGCCAAGCACCCAATCCACGAAACCGCCCTCGCGATCAATCTTCAAGAGCGCGCCCATGCCGAATGCGGACAGGTAGTAGGCACCTTGATCGGAAACGTAATCCAACGCGTTCGCGTGAGACCACGTCATGCCTGGCACCTCGGGGAGATCGGTTGGCGTAAAATCATCCCAAACCGACCACATTTCGCTTGTGCCCCCATCCCAGGCGCGCTCGATAATGCGATCGCCTTCGTATTTGTCGCCATCTAAAATACGGCGATCGTACTTTAGATATGCGATCGAACCGCTCGGCAGCGCAACCATATCGTGATGCCCGTCAGGTACCTGATAGCTCTCCACATCTCCCCCGTCCCAAGGGATCTTCAAAAGGGCTTGATCACCGTTCAGTGCCAGGTGTGGTTGTCCATCTCCACACGGACCAACAAATACCCCCAGCGTAAACTCGTCGTCGACCTTCGAACCGCAGGAGTCATCGTCACCTCCGCTGGATCCCTGCACATTCAACGTCCACGCCCACACCACACCTGCATCAGCGCTTATCGCCGCGCGGCTGTAGTTGATGTCGTACGCGTTGTCCGGCACGTACCACCACACGTAATCCCCATCTGAGTCTAGAATTACCGGTGCTGTCGGCGATACGAAAAGTGTGGTCACCAAAAATCCGGTGTGTGCACGGTCCACATCGAAAACCTCCACATCAACCTCCGGAAAGTCCGGCGGCGGATTCCCCGTCTCAAAGCTCACGGTTTCGCTGGCAGACGTCTTGCCACCCACTTCCACCACGACGCGGGCCCAATACGCGTGTCCTGCCTTCAACCCCAATAGCGGAACCTTTGCTCCACTCCCCGGCAACGTACGACGCATCGTCAAATCTTCGGTCAGCCCGTACTCCAACCAGACCGCGTCCACAGCGTTGTAGCGCGTGTCCCACATCACGTTCGCGACAGTCGGCACCACATCGCTCATCGAAAGCTCAAGCGTCACATCTTCGCGACCGCAACCGATCAAGATCGCGAAGGACGTGAGAAGCAATGAACTGATCGGGCGACCCGACACCGGACCTCCTCGCGTTGGAGGAAATGCACCCTATTGTGAGCGTAACGCTACGAATAGCTATTGCCCCCAACACAACACAAGACAGCATCAGACACACCGCATAATGTGGTGATCGACGAGTTCCGCAAACGCGAGCCCCTTGCATCTGGAGAGATCACGTTGAAGCCCCTCTCGACCCTCCTCCTACTCCTGATCAGTTGCGGCGAAAAACCCAATGACACCGGAGACACAGCTGTTCAAACCGCCGAGACAGGCACAGAAACAGCGGCTCCCGTGGACACGAGCGACAGCGCAAAAGACACAGGGGACCCCTCAAAGGAAACCGGTGACACCGCCTCGCAAGACACAGGGAATCCATCTGTGACCTTCGAGATCACGCCCTCCGATGAAGGGGTACGGTACGTCGGGCGATGGGATCTTAGCGCGCCAGATGAGCCCTGGGCGCAGTGGCAAGGCGGGCTCGTCGAGGTGAGCTTCGAGGGAACCGCTATCTCTGCAGACCTTGATGGAGGTTCGAGTCACGAGTACTTCCGGGTCATCATCAACGACGACCAACTGGGCTCCCAAAAGTTCAGAGTGAACTCGGGACGCGAGACCTACGAGTTGGCGAGTGGGTTGGAGTGGGGAGTTCATAAGGTACAACTCGTAAAGGAGACCAGGCGCAGCAATGGCGCCACATTCTATGGCTTCACAGGAGAAGGAAGCGGTTGGTGGGAGGCCCCCGCCGCACCGACACGCCGGATGGAGTTTTACGGCGACTCGAACCTCGCGGGATACTCGCTAGAATCGGAAGAGAACGAATCCGCCTCTTCCTTGGTCGGCACCCACTTCACTTACGCCGGCATCACCGCACGTATGTTCGGAGCGGATTGGCACAACATCTCCATCAGCGGCGCCACGATCGGCTCGCTCAATGGCTTCTACGACCAGATGAAATCGAGCGGTGGCGCAGATTGGGACTTCTCGGAATACACGCCAGACGTCGTGGTCATCAATATCGGCGCTAACGACATCTACTACCGCAGTGAAAACACGATCAAATCCCACTACAACGACTTGTTAGATGACATTCGAGGGCACCACCCGGACGCACACATCGTGCTCTACAACGGATGGGGCTGGGACTACGACGAGCCTGCGGACTACACCGACGAAGTCGTCGCTGACAGAGGGGACGACAACCTCTCTGTGGCCACATTTCCCTGGGTTTTCGAGCAATGGCACGGCTGCGAGACCGATCACTCAGGCATGGCTCAATACCTGGCCGAACACCTCGAAGAAGTGTTGGGCTGGACGCCGGCCGAAAGCGATGTGGTCCCTGGCTACCTGGCCAATGGACAAGTAGCCAATGGCAGCTTCGAAGAGCTCGCACCGTTCGGAGGGTTTGGCTGGCGCTACATGTCCGAGAACGGTTTGGACCGTGTAGTAGACGCAAAGACCGCCCAAGAGGGCAATGCCTACCTCAGCCTGACCAGCGGTGCTGAGACCCACCAGCCCAATCCAGCAGATCCCGGGGAGACGGTACAAATATCGTTCTGGGCAAAAGGTGAATCCGACAGCGACACACTCGATGTCACCCTAGATTTTCGAGATCAAGAGATGTGGACCTCACCCCTGCAGACAGAAACGCAGACCTTTTCGCTCACGACGGCCTGGCAATCGTTCACC